>ENA-UEQN01001739-UEQN01001739.1-human-gut-metagenome-genome-assembly--contig:-NODE-1739-length-16728-cov-26.535764_pt1 | contig 16728 bp, 13 predicted proteins | sample MGYA00242940_ERZ507944 | MGnify/ENA primary metagenome ERZ507944 (study PRJEB26167, sample SAMN06115449) | human gut metagenome | host: Homo sapiens | place: China:Fujian | collected 2015-08-20... | reverse complement strand
TATCGTTAAATGGAGTAACAGCTTGCCTTGATGAAATTCACACAACAATGTGTGATTGAAAATACCATTGCAAAGGCTATGTGTTATTTACAGTTCCAGCGTGTATGGGCAAGACTATCTATTTCCTCTTTCTTTTGTGTTCCAAACATGGATATTCCTCCTCTGCTACTTTTCTTGCGGTCGGCAAACCTGCTTCGATTGCAGCATGGGAGGTTTATCTTTTCCCTCTCATAGGCTTAGCCTTTTTTATTCCACGGGCATAGCCCGTGGTTGCCTGTTTTCAACAAAGCAAAAGCCTCCGCCGTTTGGCGGAGGCTTTTTATGTGCTGCCCTCTTGATTTATAATGTAAGCGGTTACATAAAACGCAGCTGAAAAGGACTTTTACATGGCGGATGCCTCTAATATTTTTCGCCAGTATTCGCAGTCATTTGTGTATGTGCCAAAAGCAAAAGCCGTGCGGCCGCAAGCCGCATTGTCCATTTTGTACAAAGCATACAGGGTTCTTTTTGCATCAGATGTAGAAAAAGTACATTCTTCATTGACGCATTTGGAAATATGTGGTATTGTTGTCAATGTAAACGGTTGCACATATGTGTTCATTGTTTACACTGCCATAAGTTGGAGTGTTTGCGCAGCGTCTGACCGGATGCCGCCTGTCCATGCTAAACTGCGAACCGCCTACATAGAAATGGATTGCGGGCCCGGATAGAAGTCAGGACAACTGGTGCTATGAGTTGGTCCGCAGCTTGTTTCCCGCAAAGAGGAACTGTCCAAGGTTCCCGCAAAGCCGTGTTTTCTCTTCCGCAGTGCGGAATGGAAATAAATAATGGATGAGAAGGAGAAACGATTTATGAAGAAATCCACTAAGCGCCTGTTCGCCGCTCTGCTGGCTGCCACCAGCCTGCTGGCCCTCACCGCCTGCGGCGGCGGCAAGGCCGAGGCTCCCAAGACTGACGATTCCAAGACCGAGCAGCCCGCCGAATCCTCCGGCAGCAAGGAACTCTCCGTTTACACCGCATTCCCCGAAAGCGAAGTCATCTACTATTTCAACAAGTTTGAGCAGGAAACCGGCATCAAGATCAACTATGTCCGCCTCTCCGCCGGTGAGATGCTGACCCGTGTGGAAGCCGAGAAGAACAATCCTCAGGCAACGCTGATGTTCGGCGGCTCTACGGATAACTACATCGCCGCCGTGGATAAGGGCTTGCTGGAAGCCTATCAGTCTCCCAATCTGGACAAGACACCCTCTACTTATCTGGATCCCACCGGTACCTGGAACCCCATCTATGTGGGCTGCATTGCTTTTGCCTGCAACTCTGACTGGTTCAAGGAAAAGGGTCTGGAATATCCCACCAGCTGGGAAGACCTGCTGAAGCCCGAGTTCAAGGGTGAGATCATCATGGCCCACCCCGCCACCTCCGGCACCGCCTACACCGTTCTGGCCACGCTGGTTCAGCTCAAGGGCGACGATCAGGTCTGGGACTATCTGGAAAAGCTGAACACCAACATGAGTCAGTACACCAAGTCCGGCTCCGCCGCTCCCAATGCCGTGGCCATCGGTGAGGCCGCCATCGCCCTCACCTTCTCTCACGACGCCCTGCAGCTGACTCCCGAGGGCTATCACATTGAGCTGAGCTTCCCCACCGACGGCACCGGTTATGAGGTGGGCGCCATGGCCCTCATCAAGGGCGGCAAGGCCGACGAGCAGGAGAACGCCAAGAAGTTCATCGACTGGATGACCTCCGAGGCCGGTCAGGGCTGCTACGCCGAAAACGACTCCTTCCGCGTTCCCACCAACACCGCCGCTCCTGTGGCCGACGGTCTGGTGACGCTGGATGAGGTTCCCGTGATTGATTATGACGCCGTTTGGGCTGCCAGCGTCAAGAGCGAGTACTGCGAGCAGTTCGAGAATAAGATCGCCACCAAGCCCGAGGGCTGATCCCAATAGATTTCTGATTGATTTCCCGCAAACGGGCCTCCTCCCCCAAGGGGAGGGGGCCCGCATACCAAGACAGAGAAGGCGGAACTCCCTTGCGCAGCTTTCCCGCCGCTTTTGACACTCTCACTCAGGAGGAACGCTCATGGCAAATGCCACTACCCGCGCAAAGCGCCTCAATGAAACGAAGATGATTCTGCGCCAGCCCCTGCTGCTGATTGCCATCATCCTCTCGTTCGCGCTGTTGCTGCTGTTCGTCATCTATCCTCTGGCCAAAACGCTGATCTACAGCCTTACCGACGAGACCGGCGCGTTCTCTCTGGCCAATCTCATCACCATCCTGCAAACGCCCCGGTACGGCAAGGTCTTCGGCCGCACCATGGCGCTGGGCCTGATTGTGGCCGTCATCGCCACCTTCATCGGCTATGTCTTTGCCTATACCGTCACCCGGGTCAACGTACCGGCCAAGGGCTTTTTCAAGACCATGGCCACGCTGCCCATCCTCTCCCCGCCCTTCGTGCTGTCCCTGTCCATTATCTTCCTCTTCGGCAAGCAGGGTCTGATTTCCAAGAACCTGCTTGGCATCACCGGCAGCAGCGTATACGGTCTCAAGAGCCTGATTGTGGTTCAGGTGATGAGCTTCTTCCCCATCGCCTACCTGACCCTCTCCGGCATTCTGGCCTCCATCGACGCCTCTGTAGAGGATGCCGCCTGCAACATGGGCGCAGGCCGCTGGAAAACCTTCTGGACGGTTACCTTCCCCCTGTCCCTCCCCGGCATCATCTCCGGCGCGCTGCTGGTGTTCATCCAGTCTCTGGAGGACTTCTCCAACCCGGCTACCATCGGCGGCGACTACACCACCCTCTCCATTGAGGTCTACAACATTATCACCGGCAGCTATGATATGCGAAAGGGCTCCGTGCTGGCGCTGCTGCTGCTTCTGCCCGCAGTCATCGCGTATCTTCTCAATAAATACTGGGTCAACAAAAAGAGCTTTGTCACAGTCACCGGCAAGCCCACCCAGGCCCGGAAGCTCATTGAGGAACCCCACATCAAGTGGCCCCTGTTTGCTTTCTGCCTAATCGTTTCCGCCATCATCATTCTGTTCTACGGCACGGTAATTTTTGCCTCCTTTGTCCGCACCTGGGGCGTGGACTTCTCCCTGACGCTGGATCAGTACCGCAAGGCGCTCCAGTACGGCTGGGACAGCCTGAAAAACTCCATGACGCTGGGCCTGATCTCCGCTGTCATCGGCGGCCTGCTGGGCATGGTCATCGCCTACATCACCGCCAAGCGGAACTACTACGGCAAGCGGTTCATCGAGGTCGCCTCCGTTCTGATGTTCGCTGTTCCCGGCACCGTGCTGGGCATCAGCTACATCCTGGGCTTCAACTCCAAGCCGCTGGCCCTCACCGGCACCGGATTGATTCTGGTGATCGTGTTCACCTTCCGGAACATGCCGGTAGCCATCGAGTCCGGCACCACCACTCTGCTGCAGATCGACAACTCTATCGAGGAAGCCTCTACCATCTTGGGTGCCGACACCGGCTATTCCTTCCGCCGCATCACGCTGCCCATGCTGAAAAACGCCTTCTTTTCCGGCATTGTCTACTCCTTCACCAAGGCCATCACTGCCGTCAGCGCGGTCATTTTCCTAGTCTCTCCCCGGTGGAAGCTGGTCACCAGCAACATCTACTCCCTGTTTGACCTGGCGAAATACGGGCAGGCAGCCGCCTTTGTCACGATGATGGTAGGCATTCTACTGGTGTTTATCGGCCTGTTCAACACCGTCATCAACCTTCTGCTGGCGCCCCGTTCCAAGGTGCCTCAGGCTAAATCGAAAACGGAGGAATCAAAATGAGCCAAGAGAAGAACGAGAAGCTGGGCTTCAGCAAGAAGAGCTCCGGCGTGGTCCTGAAGGACGTGACCAAAATTTTTCAGCAGCCCGATACCGGGAAGGACTTCGTGGCTGTGGACCATATCAACCTTGAGATCAAGGACGGCGAGATGGTGACATTGCTGGGCCCCTCCGGCTGCGGCAAGACCACCACCCTGCGGATGATCTCCGGTTTTGAGTATCCCACCAGCGGCAACGTGTTCATCGGAGACCGGGACGTAGCCAAGATTCCCCCCAACAAGCGGGGCATCTCCATGGTGTTCCAGTCCTACGCCCTGTTCCCCCACCTGAACATCTGGGAGAACATCGCCTACGGTCTGCGTGTGGCCAAGATCCCTCAGGATGAGATCATCCGCCGCACCAATGACGTAGTGGAGCTGATGCAGCTCAAGGGCATGGAGAAGCGGTTTCCCAACCAGCTCTCCGGCGGCCAGCAGCAGCGTGTGGCGTTGGCCCGCGCCGTGGTCATCGAGCCTTCCGTGCTGCTGTTTGACGAACCCCTGTCCAACCTGGACGCCAAGCTCCGCGAGAGCATGCGGGATGAGCTCCGCGCCCTCCAGCAGCGGCTGGGGATCACCTCCCTGTACGTCACCCATGACCAGTCTGAGGCCATGGCCATCTCTGACAAGGTGGTCATCATGAAGGACGGCGTTATCTGCCAGCAGGGTACTCCTCAGGAGATCTACGAGCAGCCCGCCAGCCGTTTTGTAGCGAACTTCATCGGCAAGGCCAACTTCATCGACGGCATCTTCAAGGGCCGTGACGGCGAGGCCGCGCTGGTGGAGATCGGCGGAAAGACCTTCTCCATCCCCGCCCCCGGCAAGATGGAGGGTGTGGAAGTGGGCGGTGCCTGCTGCCTGACGGTCCGCCCCGAATCCTTCCTGCTTACCAAGGATGCCGGTGCTCTCCCCGGTACCGTTTCCCGTGCCACCTATTACGGCGCCAAGATCGAGTACGAGGTCATGCTGGGTGATCAGCCCATCATTGTGGAGGTCTACAATCCCCAGCTGACGGAGCGTTTCAGCGTGGGCGATACCGTCACCATGAGCCTGATCGAGGGCTGCGTCCGGGTCCTGAAGTGATCCGATCGACAACAACGCAAGCATCATAATGATAAAAAGGACACTGGCTTGTATAACAAGCCAGTGTCCTTTTTGCTGTCATTTTGCTGTTATTTGCGATTTTCGTCGCGTTTTACAGCTTTTCCATGTGTTTTCCGGTGCCGCTTTGCTCCACCGGCAGTCCAGTCAGGCAGCGGCGCAGCATATCGTAGGCGTGGTTGGCAGCCAGATCCTGAATGCGATCCCGGCGGCGCTTGCCCAACTCCAGCTTCCGGCACCACGTCCCATCGGGGGACGCCAGACCCACATACACCAGTCCCACCGGGTTGTTGCGCTCGTCCGGGTCCGGACCGGCCACGCCGGTGACGGACAGGCCAATGTCAGCTCCGGTGATCCGCCGGGCATTTTCCGCCATGGATCGGGCACATTCCTCCGACACGGCGCCGTATTGGTCCAGAAGCGTCTGGGACACCCCCAGCACCTCTGCCTTTACGCTGGTCCAGTAGCTCACCACGCCGCCCCGATACACACTGGAGGCCCCGGACAGGGCCGTGATCCGGGCGGCTATCTGGCCGCCGGTGCAGCTTTCCGCCGTGGCGAAGGTCCAGCCCTTTTCCTTCAGGTGTGTCATGCAGACGGTCTCCAGATTAGGAACATCCACGCCGTACACCACGTCTCCCAAATAATCCGTCACCTCTTTTACCACCGGGACCAGCATGGCCTCCGCCGCCGCTGCGCTGTCCGCCTTGGCGGTAGCGCGGAGCCGGACCTCGCTGGGCTTGGCGTAGGTGGCGAGGGATGGATTTTCCATCCGGGATATCCGCTCCCGCATCAGATCCTCCATAGGGCTTTCCCCAAGGCCGAAGGTCATAATGTCATGGGACACAATGACCTCCTTGGAAAGTCCCCGCAGATAGGGGACCGCCCAGTTTTGCAGCATGGTCCGCATTTCAAAGGGCGGACCGGGCAGCATCAGCACGTGCACCCCCTCCGCTTCAAAGGCGCAGCCGGGGGCGGTGCCCACCGGATTGTCGAAGATCACGCAATCGGCGGGAAACTCCGCCTGCTGGCGGTTATTTTCCGGCATGGTCAGGTGGACGTTCCGGGCAAAATAAGTCCGAATATGCTCCAGCACATCCTCCCGCAGGACCAACGGCTTGCCGAAGGTCTCGCAGACGGTCTGCTTGGTAAGATCGTCATAGGTGGGGCCAAGGCCGCCAGTGGTAAGGATGACGTCCGCCCGCTTCCGGGCGATCTTCAGCGCCTCCCGCAGCCGTTCCGGGTTGTCCCCTACCACGGTATGCCAGAACACATTGACACCAACAGCAGACAGCGCCCGTGAGATCTCGCTGGCGTTGGTGTTGGTGATATTTCCAAGAAGCAGTTCCGTACCGACGGCAATGATCTCAGCGGTATGTGACATAACAGATGCCTTCTTTCCGATCCGGTCAGGGCTTTACCCGAACCCAGGTCTCGCCCTCCAGGGCCTTGGCCACCAGGCCGTCAATATCCAGAACGGATTCCGCCTGCACCACATCCTCCAGCACCGGCCGGGTGGCGGGGTGGCGGGGGGTAAAGACTGTGCAGCAGTCCTCATAGGGCAGAATGGAGGTCTCGTAGGTGCCGATCTCCCGGGCCATGCGGATGATCTCCACCTTGTCGGTGCCGATGAGGGGCCGCAGAACGGGCATTTTCGTCACGTCCTCCGTGACACCCAGGGCCTTGATGGTCTGGCTGGCCACCTGACCCAGAGATTCGCCGGTAACCAGCGCAGAGGCGTGGGACTTCCGGGCCACGGCCTCTGCCAGCCGCATCATAAACCGGCGCATGATGAGGGTAAAGTATTCCTCGGGGCACTGGCGGCGGATCTCCTCCTGAATTTCCGTGAAGGGGATGATGTGGACGATCATCCGGCCGCAGTACACCGTCAGCAGCCGGGCCAGCTCCAGCACCTTGTCCAGCGCCTGCTGGGAGGTATACGGGGGAGAAACAAAGTGCACCATTTCCAGCTCCACGCCCCGGCGGGCGATCATATAGGAGGAAACGGGGCTGTCCAGACCGCCGGAAAGCAGGCTCACCGCCCGGCCGCCCATACCGATGGGCAGACCGCCGGCGCCGGGGACAGAGGGCGTGTGGATATAGGCGTACTTCTCCCGGATCTCCACATAAACCGTCAGATCAGGATGGTGCATATCCGCTTTCACGTTGAAGAACTGCCCCAGCTCGCCGCCTACATACTGGGAGATCTGGATGGAGTTCATAGGGAACTGCTTGTCCGCCCGGCGGCTCTCCACCTTGAAGGTTCTGGCCTTGGCAAATTCATCCGCCAGATAGGTCTTGGCGGTCTCCGCAATGGCGTCCATCTCCTTGGCGCAGGGGACGGCGCGGGCCACCGTCACGATGCCGAACACCTGACGGGCGGCCTTGAAGGCGGCCTCCATGTCGCAGTCTTCGGTCTGAGGCTCCACATAGATGGTGCTCTGGCGAATGTAGATCTGGAAGCTGCCGCAGGGCTTCATCCGGCGGCGGACATTGCTCACCAGCTTATCCTCAAAGCTGCGGCGGTTCAGGCCCTTCAGCACCACCTCGCCCAGCTTTAAAAGCAGGATCTCGTTGTTGTTCATAATCAATCCTCCGTAAGAGTTCATAAAGCGCATATAGGATACCACATTTTTCTGTTCAGCGAAAGAGGTCCCTTCGGTTTTTTCCCTGTTTTTCAGCCAGTTTTCCCTCCGGATTTGACGAACAGGCCGCTGTCTGCTACAATAGGTGGGAGTTTTTCCCAAAACCGTTTAATAAAGTCCAAAAACGGATACCCTTTCCATAAGGAGGCAGATAGATGAAACGAACGATTTTGAAAAAGCTGACCGCCTGCCTGTGCCTGTGCGCGGTGCTGAGCGGGACGCTTACCGTTCCCGCCGGGGCGGCTTCCTTTCAGGATGTGCCGTCCAACCACTGGGCGGCAACCACCATCGACCGCTGCGCGGCTCAGGGATGGTTTCAGGGCAAGACCGCCGATACCTTCGGCGTGGGCCAGCCCATGACCCGGGCGGGCTTCGCCGTGGCTCTCAGCCGTTTTTTCGGCTGGCAGAGCGGTGAGACCTACTACCGAATCTTTTCGGATGTGCCCCAGGGCGTCTGGTATGAGCCGGCCCTCCGGGCCTGCTATGAGCACGGGGCAGTCACCCGTCAGACCGGTGATTTCCGTCCCGGCGATCCCATCACCCGGGAGGAATTGGCAGTCATGCTGATCCGGGCCTTGGGCTACGGGCCCATCGCCGGTCTTGCGGAAGATGATCCGCTTCCCTTCCGGGACGTGACCACCAACAAGGGGCATATCGCTATGGCCTACGAGCTGGGTCTGGTCAGCGGTATGGGGAATGATCTGTTCGTGCCGGATCGGTACGCCACCCGGGAACAGGCTGCTGTCATGCTCAGCCGCCTGTATGACAAGCTGCACCCTGCTCAGACCGCAAATGAGGCCATGGTCCTTCTCCGCTCCGGCGAGGAAGCGGAGGACCTTTCCGGATATCAGACCGTCATACTCATGGCAGGAACGCTGACCGGCGGTCAGAACCCCCGGCTGGCTTTGAGTGTCAGCAATACGCAGAAACAGGTCATGGAAACAGCAACCGCCTCCGGCCAGACGGTCCTGCTGGGTATTTCCGGTCAGTCCAGCGTTCTGAAGAGCACCGCCGCCGCAGCCACGGCAGTTGCCGAAGCATTGACCGACAGCAGCTATGACGGCGTTTATCTGAACATCACCCCGTCTGCCGAAAATGGCAACGCCCCGGCTGCCTTTGTACAGGCGCTCCGGGCCGCTGTGCCGGAGAAAAAGCTGTATGTGGCGGCAAGTGCTCCGTCCCGTGGGGAAGCAGTTCCGGACTATCAGGCCCTCGGAAAGGCCGCAGACCGGATCGTGCTGCAGGTGTCCGGACATGAGGACACGGACGGCGCTGTTCCCGTATATGCCATGGAACCTTTGGAGACCGTCTACTACGCGCTCAGCGCTCTGAATGACCAGATCCCCGGTGAGAAGCTCGCCCTGCTTTTGACGGCGGAGGGCTGCGGCCGGAAGGGTACCGGAAAACCCACCGCCTTCAGCGGGGACACTGTGGCCGCACTGGAAGCCCAAGGCCGCACCTACTATTCTGACCGCTACGCCTGCGCCTATCTGGAGACAAAGGATACGGTGGTCTGGTATCTCAACGAAAAGGCGCTGGAAGCCCGCCAGCAGCTGCTGCGCTGCTTCGGCGTATCCTCCTGCTGTCTCTCCACCCCCAACGGTACTTTACACGCCCAAGAAAGCTGAGCTTTCAAATCCGGACAGCAAAAACCGCCTTGCTTTTCAGCAAGGCGGTTTTCTTTTATTCAATTACAGGTACTTTCGCATACCGTCGGTAGCAGTTTCCACGTCGCCGCTGATGGTGACGGTGAACTTGATGTTGTTCCGCTCGCCGAATACATCCAGCCAGTTGAGGAACTTCTCAGTCTCCGCATCCACATCGGTGCCCACGGTCTTGCACAGGTTGTCAATAAACACCTGAGAAATGTCATAGTTGCCGGCATACAGACCGCTGATGAAGCCACGGAATACCTCATAGCTGTGCAGATCGTATTCCTGCGCGTCGATCAGGCGGATGTTGTAGTGAATATTGTAGGACATATCACGCTTCGGCTCAATGCAGACCACATTGCCGGCCTCATCCTTCGCGGCAGCGTTGATGAGTTCGATGAGCTGCTTGGTTTTGCCGGAACCCTTGACGCCCATAATCAGTCTAACCATAATAGATCACTCCTGTCATAGTTCGTCTCCGTAATTAACGGGACCTTTCGTAGTCATAGCATACCATAAAGAATGGAAAAAGACAATCCCAAAAAGTAACTTCAAAATTTGTTTATAAACACGGCAGAGCAATGTATGCTCTGCCGTGTTTTTTTGCATATTCCGCTTTCCTCAACGCTTTTCGGTCAGCTTGGCTTCCAGTTCTGCCTTACGATCCTCGTAGCCGGGCTTGCCGAGGAGGGCAAACATATTTTTCTTATACGCCTCCACACCGGGCTGGTCGAAGGGATTCACGTCCAGCAGATAGCCGGACAAGCCGCAGGCATACTCAAAGAAGTAGATGAGCCGGCCCAGCTCACGGGGGCCCTTACCGCCCACATTCACAATGACGTTGGGTACGCCGCCCTGACTGTGGGCCAAGAGCGTTCCCTCCGTGGCCCGGTCCCGGATGTGGTCCATAGACGCACCCGCAAGGAAGTTCAGCCCGTCGCCGTCCGTCTCGTCCCGAGGAACGGCCAGCTGCCGGTCGGAGGCACCCAGCCGCACGATCGTCTCGAAGAGGATCCGGCGGCCCTCCTGAATATACTGCCCCATGGAGTGCAGGTCTGCGGTAAACTCCACACTGGCGGGGAACAGGCCCTTGCCGTCCTTTCCCTCGCTCTCGCCGTAGAGCTGCTTCCACCACTCCGTCATAAACCGGAAGGCTGGATCGTAGCAGCCCAGAATTTCAATGGCGTACCCGGCCCGGTACAGCTCATACCGCAGAGCGGCATACTGCCATGCGGGACTATCGTAGGAGCCGTCGGCACAGACGTTCATCATCTCAGCCGCGCCCTCCATCAGGGCCTCCACATCCACACCGGTAACGGCGATGGGCAGCAGACCCACGGCGGTAAGGACGGAATAGCGGCCGCCGATGTCATCCGGCACCACAAAGGTCTCCCAGCCCTCGGCGTCCGCCAGAGATTTCAGCGCACCCCGGGCCTTATCGGTGGTGGCGTAGATGCGCTTGCCGGCTTCCTCCTTGCCGTATTTCTCCTCCAGCAGCTCCCGGAAGAAACGGAATGCCACGGCAGGCTCCGTGGTGGTACCGGATTTGGAGATGATATTCACGGAGAAATCCACATCCCGCACCAGATCCAGTACCTCGCTCAGTGCGTCGCCGGAGAGACCGTTGCCCACAAAGTACACGTTGGGCGTCTCTTTCTTTTTCAGGTTATAATTGGGAGAACACAGGCAGTCGATCACGCCGCGGGCTCCCAGATAGCTGCCGCCGATGCCGATGACCACCAATGCCTGAGAATCGCTTTGGATCTTCTTGGCGGCAGCCTGGATTCGGGCAAATTCTTCCCGGTCATATGCCTGAGGCAGATGCACCCAGCCGGTGAATTCTCCGCCCAGACCGGTGCCGGTCTGAAGTTTTTCATGGGCTTTTTTCAAACGGGGCAGCAGTGCCTCCTCGTAAGGCTTCGGTAAAAATGTATGCAGATCAAACAACTGAACATCCAGCATGTGATTCACCCTCATGTATCAAATTTCAGCCAGAGGGCACATTTTCCCTCTGTTTGTCCAGTATAGCATTTTTCCCCGGGTACGGCAAGAGAAAAAGGGCGGTGCGAGATCCGTTCACTCAACCAGACAGGCGATTCGCAGCACCCGTGGCAGCATTTGGCGGAAGGTGATCCGTGGAACTTCTTCTCCCGCCAGCAGGGGCAGTTCCGCCAGAACCTCTCCCTCGGAGGTGACGGTCAGCGTCCCCAGCCGATCCCCCACCGCCACTGGGGCCTGTACGGAGGATTCCAGTGTCACGGACTGGCTCAACTCCCCTGTCTTGGCCTTTTCCAGCAGCAGCTGGTTTTCCTCGCCCAAAACCGGCTGAACCGTGGCCTGCGTCCCCAGCGTCACCGGCACTGGCGGCAGCGGTTCGTCGGGGATAACGGTTTTCAGGGCGTAGGAGGCAAAGCCGTAATTCAACAGCGTCTGCGCGTCCGCAAACCGATCCGGAGAGGTCTTTCCCTTGAGAATAACAGCGATCAGCTCCATGCCGTCCCGCTCCGCCGTGGCGGAGATACAGTACCCGGCAGCGCTGGTGGAGCCGGTCTTCAATCCAGTGGTACCATCATAAAATCGCACCAGCTTGTTGGTATTGACCAACGAGGACGCCCCATCCCGGAGAGTGTCCATCCAGACTGTTGTATATGTTCGGATATCCGGATGATGCAGCATCAGCTCCCGGCTCATCAAAGCAATGTCGTAGGCAGAGGTGACGTGACCCTCCGCCGGCAGACCGCAGGCGTTTTTGAAAGTAGTGTCGTTCATCCCCAGCTCCGCTGCCCGCCGGTTCATCCGCTCCACGAAGGCTTCCTCGCTGCCGGCCAGATGCTCTGCCAGCGCCACGGCGCAGTCATTGGCGGATACCACGCACACGGCCTTCAGCATCTCGTCCACGGTCAGCCGTTCCCCCTCCTTCAGCCAAATCTGACTGCCGCCCATGGAGCAGGCGTGAGGTGAGGCGGTAACGGTGTCCTCATAGCGCAGTGTCCCGCCGTCAATAGCCTCCATGGTCAGCAGCAGCGTCATAATTTTAGTGACGCTGGCCGGTTCCAGCTTTTCGTGCTCGTTTTTGGCAAACAGCACGGTCCCTGTCTCCTTTTCCATCAGCACTGCCGAGGGCGCGGACACCTCCACAGCCCGGGCGCTGACGCTCAGCAGCAATACGGCGCCCATCAGCGCCAGGATTTTTTTCATGATGACCTCCCCTTTCTGATCGGTGCATTATATGAGTGTGCAAAGGCGTTCATGCCGCCGTCATTTGACCCTCGGAGATCCTCCTAACTTTTTCAGAAGACCCGCCATTTTTCGTGTTGCAAAATAAAGAAAGGTCTGCTATAATACAATACGTTCCTGCGGCTGTAGTTCATCGGTAGAACGGCAGCTTCCCAAGCTGCATAGGTGGGTTCGACTCCCATCAGCCGCTCCAGATTGAAATGCCGTGGCATTTCGCGGCATTTCAATTTCCTTTCCTTATTTTAAAGTTTCCTCTTGACAAGTTCCCCGGGAGTATGGTATCCTAATATTTGCCGATAAGCTGCCGGTGTGGTGGAATGGTAGACACAGGAGACTTAAAATCTCCCGGTAGCAATACTGTACCGGTTCGAGTCCGGTCACCGGCACCAAAAATAAATATCGCGGAGTAGAGCAGTTGGTAGCTCGTCGGGCTCATAACCCGGAGGTCGCAGGTTCGAGTCCTGTCTCCGCAACCAGAAAGTCCTGATTTCTTGCGAAATCAGGACTTTTTCCGCACTTTTGTGCCCAATAACTTACTTCCCATTTTTTCTGACCCAAACGCTGACCCCAACGGGAGCGGATAGCGGAAAGGTCTATACCGCACCAGAGAGGATGTTACCCATTGTTTTTGCCGCTTCACGCTTGGCGGAGGTCGTTACATGAGCGTAGGTGTCCAACGTAAACCCTGCCGAAAAATGCCCCAGCATGCCAGACACGGTCTTGATGTCCACTCCGTTTTGCAGGGCCAGCGTTGCGAAGGTGTGACGCAGGTCATGGAAACGCACCTTCGGCAGCCCTGCCCGCTTTAGGACTCGATGCAGCATGTGCAACACGCTGTCCGGGGACATGGGACCTCCAGTGGGCGAGGGAAACACCCACTCGCTGTTACCCGTTTTTCTTCTTTGCTGCATCAGAACGCTTATCGCATCTGCCGACAGCGGCAGGGTGCGGTAGGCGTTTTTTGTTTTCAGCGGCATCTCAATGATCTTGCCGTCGATGCGCCCGATCTGCCGTTGAACCCGAAGGTCTCCTTTTTCCAAATCAATGTCCGACCATTTTAATCCGAGCAATTCACCCCGCCGCAGGCCGGTGGTCAGGTCGATATAGTACAGGGCGAACACGCCGCTGTCTTTTGCCTCGCGGAGGAAGGACGTCAGCTGCTCAACAGGAAGCGTCTGCATTTCCTTGCGCTCCGCCTTCGGCAACGCGCAGCCGTCTGCCGGATTGCGGGCGATCAGCCGCTGCTCGATTGCCAGCTTCAGGGCAGAGGAAATGATTTGATGGATGTTGCGCACTGTTTTGGCGCTCAGTCCCTTGGGCTGCTTCTGTGCTTCGATTCGCTCTACCCGCCCTTCCGCCAACAATTTCTTGTAGAACTGTTGCAGATGCAGCGTCGTCAGATCATTCAACGGGATCTTGCCGAGCTGCGGCTTGATGTGGTTTTCGATGTAGCCATGATAGGTCAGGTAGGTGGATGGGCGCATTTTGATTTTGGCATAGTTCTCGTACCACACTTCTAACCAGTTACCCACAGTGTAGGTCTTGGCCCGTCCATAGTCGATTCCCACATTTTCTTCGATGGCCTTTTTCAGCTTTTCTTTTACTTCCGCTTGTGTCTTGCCGAGGACATTTTTGATGATGGCCTTTCCGGTTTCCGGATCGTGACCGACAGTGTACCGGCCCTCCCAGCGGCCATCCTTTCGCTTTCGGATGTTGCCCTCGCCGTTTGCTCGTCGCTTTGGCATGGTATCAGCCCCTTTCGCAACGAACAATACCGTAACCAAGGGAACAAAGCTACCCGAAAGTCGAACTGTTATCAGAAAGTTATCATCTGCTTTGCATCGCTCTTTTCTTTGCCTATTGCGACGCAATTTTTGCGCTGCCGGGGCGTTCTCTTTGGTTACAGCGGTGCGATTTTTGAACGCTTGAAAGTCTCTTTTCATTGACTACAGCGGCGCAAAATGTGTGCGACCTGCGCCATCGGTCATGCGGATGCGATTACCTTGATTTTCTTCAAAAACAGCCATAAGGCGCCACCAAAATCCTTGGGACGCCTGCGCTTGCGGGAACTAAGACGCCAGCCGCTCTGAAATTTTCTTCAAAAGGCGCCACAACCGACTGCGCTGAAACCCCCGTCAACTGCCCGCACTGCGGGCAGAAGTGATTGGGCAGAGCGTCGGTTCCGACGCCAGCCGTTTATCCTGCTTTCTTTTTCGTCCTCGAAAAAGCTGCGAAAATCGCAGGAAACGCAGTCATACCAACGTATCCAATGCATCGGTCACACGGACTTCAACACCTCCGGCACAAACGGCCCACATTCGCTTTTGCGGATGAAAGTGGGTACACACTCGCCTTTGCCAACAGGATCGCACACAGCGGCTCACACGCCGAAACAGGGGCTGTTTCGGATGGGGGCGCTATTACTACCCTCGGAGCGTTCCGCACGTTTTGGAAACCCTGCGTGGCCGGGTGTCAGAACGGCGTACTTTGCCGCTTTTGGGGCTTGGTCGTGGGTGCTCCCAAAGAACGCAGAGAGCCTTCGGGACAGCGATGCGCTTATGCGTGTCGCTGTTCCGAGGCGCCGCGGCCCCGCTGGGCCGCGTGATCTTTTCGCAATTTGGTGATGTTGCTGTTTTTTCACTCTGTGCGCAGTACTTTCTGAACGTGCGGGGTGGGGGTGGTATCACTACCCTCGGTGCGCTTTGTGTGCTGCTGAAACGCCGGACGGCCGCTTGTCAAAACGGCTCATTTGCCGTTTTCTGAGGTTGGGTAGCCTTCATTGACTTCAGCGGTGCAAAATGTGCTTGACAGGTGCAGTCTACTTATGATAGACTTCAAGTATCAGAAGTCTATCATAAGTAGACTCACAAAGAAAAGGGGGGGCACACATGGACGGTTACAAACTGGGCGTTGTTGAGACGCGTTTTGCAGAACTCATCTGGCAGCACGAGCCGCTGACCTCCGGTGAACTGGTGAAACTGTGCGAACAGGAGCTGCAATGGAAGAAATCCACGACCTACACAGTACTCAAAAAACTCTGCGAACACGGTATCTTTCAGAACGAAAACGGCACGGTCACTTCTCTTCTCTCACAGGAGGGTTATAACGCCGTACAGAGCGAGAAATTTGTGGAGGACACCTTCGACGGTTCCCTTCCCGCGTTTCTGGCGGCTTTTACCACCCGGAAATCTCTTTCGGAGAAGGACATTGCGGAAATTCAGCGCATGATCGACCGCTGCGGAAAGGAGTGAGCCAATGGCCGCCGTCTTTTTGAAGCTCTTAAATCTGAGTATTTCCGCAAGCTGGCTGGTGCTGGCCGTGCTGGTACTGCGCCTGATATCAAAGCGTTCGCCCAAGTGGATGAATGTTCTGCTTTGGGGCATCGTCGCGCTGCGGCTTATGCTGCCATTCTCCATAGAGAGCGCGTTGAGCCTGATTCCCAGTGCCGAAACGGTCAGCCCCGCAGTCGTGCAGTTTGACCCTGCGCCGACCATCACGAGCGGCGTGAACATCATCGACAACGCTGTGAATCCCTCGCTCAGCGAGCATTTTGCCGCCGCGCCGACGATGAGCGTCAACCCGCTTTATGTGTGGACCTATCTCGCGGGCTGGGTGTGGCTCATCGGCCTTGGAGTCATGCTGCTCTATGCGCTCGTGAGTTATCTTCGGCTGCGCCGACGCGTGAGTGTATCGCTCTGTGTGCGGGAAAATATCTACCTTTGTGATGCCATTTCCTCGCCGTTCATCCTCGGCGTTGTAAAACCACACATCTATCTGCCCTCCGGTCTGGACGAGGTGCAGCGGCAGAATGTACTCTCGCATGAGAGGGCGCATCTTACGCGGCGTGACCACTGGTGGAAGCCGCTGGGCTTCGCGCTGCTTGCGGTTTACTGGTTCAACCCCGTGCTGTGGCTCGCCTATGCGCTGCTCTGCCGCGACATTGAACTGGCCTGCGATGAGCGGGTGATCCGCACGATGGACGAGAGCGCCGTCAAGACCTATTCCACGGTGCTGCTTGCGTGCAGTATGCCGCGTAAGGCGGTCATCACCTGCCCGCTTGCGTTCGGTGAAGTTGGCGTCAAGGAGCGTGTGAAAAATGCGCTTCACTACAAAAAGCCCGCGTTCTGGGTGGTCGCGGCGTCGGTCGCCGTGTGCGTCGTTGTGGCGGTGTGCTTTCTGACGAATCCGGAACACGAAACGATGAAGTGGGCGAAGAATCTGCGCGTGGATGATGTGGTGCGTGTTGAATTGACGATTATG
>ENA-UEQN01001732-UEQN01001732.1-human-gut-metagenome-genome-assembly--contig:-NODE-1732-length-16755-cov-32.862274_pt1 | contig 16755 bp, 4 predicted proteins | sample MGYA00242940_ERZ507944 | MGnify/ENA primary metagenome ERZ507944 (study PRJEB26167, sample SAMN06115449) | human gut metagenome | host: Homo sapiens | place: China:Fujian | collected 2015-08-20... | reverse complement strand
GATAGTATCCTTTATGGAGATAAATCTCGTAAAATTATTAACGCTTTTGATTCAGCAATAAAATTAGCTAAAGCTGCGTAATATATGAAAAATATTAAAACTTTAGTAATTAAACATTTCTTTTATGAAGCTATTCAATATAATGGAGAAAATGTTTTAGATATATTAAATTTTTGTAAATATTGTGATATTCAAAATAACGGAATTTTAGTTTATAATAATATTATAATAGATATTGATGATTGGATTATTAGATTAACAGATAATTATTATATAGTTTTAGATAACAAATTAAAAGAAGAATTATTTAAAGAATAATTATGGAACAAAATTCTCAAAATTCAGTTAAAGTAACTTATGAAATTGTAGATCCTAAAGTAAATGAAACTACAATTAAAATTGTAAATGCTTACAGAGAAGAAGAAAAGAAATCTCCAATAGATAATATTCTTCCTATTTATGCAAATCCTGATGATGCTGGAGCTGATATCTACGCTACAAGTTGTGAATACGATGAAAAAAATGATTGTTGGGTTTATGGTACTAATTTTAGATTTGAACCGCCTAAAGGTTGGTATCTTGAATTTAGACCTCGTTCTTCTAATCGTAAAACAGATTGTTATTTAGCAAATAGTCCTGCTACTGGAGATTATGGTTATAGAGGAGAATATATTTTCTGTTTTAAACCTCGTACTTCTACTGCTATTCGTAAATGCTTATCTGTTGTTACTACTGTTTTAAGTAAACTTTGTGTAGTTAGCGGATTGTCATTTAAATTTAATTTTATTAAAATTGAAAATAATCCTCCTTATCAAGTTGGAGAACGTATTGGTCAAATGTTTTGTTTTCCTTATTATAAAATTGAATTTGTAGAAGGAAAACTTAATCCTGAAGAAACTGAACGGGGAGCTGGAGGACACGGTAGTACTGGACGATAATATGATACAAGTTTTATTAATAACACAATCTGATTGTATTGGTTGTGAAATAATGACTGATATTATTTTATCTATTAAAAAAACTTATGACGATAATAAAAATATAAATATTAATATCTGTAATAAAGATTTTATTGATAGAAATATATTAAAAGAAAATAATATAACTGATTTTCCTGCTACTATAATATACGATGATAATTATAAAAAATCTATTACATTTTTAGGTACTATTCCTTTTATTCAAATACAAAAAGAAATAGATAATATTATTAATAAATAATTATACATAATTAAAGCTGGTATTGTCATTAATGATAGTACCAGCTTTTACTTTTCCCCCGTAAAGGAAGGAGCAAGAAAGGATGCTTTTACTTTCTCTAATATTTATTATAAAATTATTAATAATACGAAATATAATATTATAGAAAATAATTGAAAATCACTCGATTTAACAAACTATTTTATAAAGATATATAAACTATTTACTTTTAATATATAATTGATATAATAGCTTATAAATACTGTTTATTCGTAAATACAGACTATTTATTCAGTATTGTCCAAGCATAAATAAACATTACTATAAACAAAAAGAGAGTTAATAACAGTATTAAAAACTGTATTAACTCTCTTTTTTTTAACAATTAGGTTCCACTAATCTTCAATCCAATTAGCAACATTAGTTGCAATATCCATAGGAAGATTATTATCACTTAAACGATAAAATTGATTGTTTTTATCAATATTTTGAAGTCTTCTAATAACACGTAATAAAGGAATATTTCTTTCAAGTAAAACAGTAAATTTATTTTGTCCTTTATAAAGACCTCTATCATAAACTGGATCAAATTCAGGATCAATCATAGCATCAATAATAAGACTCATAGCTTTAAATAAATCTTTAGGCCCAGATAATGCAGCAATTGGACTACTATAAAGAGTTTTAGTTTCAGCAACAAACCCCCAAGGAGTATAAGCTCTACTTTCAGTAGCCCATCTATCAGCTTGATATAATATTAAATTATACCACGTACTATTAATAACTTCTTCATCGTCGTCATCAGTAGCTAAATGAAGAACAATAGCCATTAATATTGCAGAAGCAATAGCAATACTATCTCCTAAAATTCTACGAAGATTATGCTGTTGCCAATCAGGAAGCATTTTATAATTAAATCTAAAATTAATAAAAGTATCAATAAAAGATTTAAATATATTTTGAATACTATGAAGAACTATATCAGTAGTAATGCCTCCTTTAGCTTTAGCGTTTTTAATATCATCTTTAAATTCATGAGCAAGAAAACTAATAAGATCAATATAAGAGCCTCTTTCAATACTTTCACGCATTTCATTATAATATCCTCTAACTCTCCAGCGTTTAAGAATACCAGGATATAAATGTTTTTTATATTGCATTACTAATCCTCCATACCATTCAGCTTCTATTTTTGCAGCACCAATTTTATCATAAATACCGTGAATTTTATTATTAACATTAATAACTTTATCTCTAAATCTACCAAACATATCTTTAGTAATAACACTATCAGGTTTAATTCTTGCTACACCATCAACTAATTCAAATTGACTTGCAAGAGTATCAAACCTTTCAAATTCTTTTTTAGCAGATTTAAGATTAGCATCACGATTTTTTATATATTCATTAGCAAAAGCTTTGCTGCAATGAGCTTTAATAAATTCAGCGTTTATATCTTTACTAAATTCAGCATAACTTTTTGCTTCATTAGCATCAGAACGAATATTATCAATAAATAATCTATAAGAAGCAAGCAATTCAGGATCGTCTTTAACAAGATCGCACATAGTTTGAATTTCTAAATCACGAGTAAAATTAGCAAAACTACCAATATACCAATTTCCATTATTATCTTTAATAACTCTGTGACTTTCAAGCATAGCAAGCATTACAGTATTTTGCATATAATGTTCGCCAGAGCTTTGTAATCCATAAAGACTATCACGAATTTTTCTAATTCTATCAGTAGCACTTTCAACACCTTTAAGTTCAAGCATGTTATCAATATCTACAACTCTTAATAATTTAATAATTCCATCAGTAAGATTTAATGCTTTGGGAGAATATAAATTAGCAATAATAGCAGGTAAAGCTCCAAAATATCTTGCTTGAGCTTTATTCCAAGTACTATTATCAAAAAATTCTTTCGCAAATACTTCTCCAGCAATATTAGTCCATCCTGTCAATACGTTACCTATACCTCCTGTAACATTAAATATCATATACTTCGCAGAAGTAATATTTTGCATTAAATTAGCATATCTATCCAGTTTACTACCTTTCTTAAATTCTCCAAGAACAATACGATTATAAAAATTATTAATTAATTCAATAGTACGTGTTTGTTTTTCAGTTTGATATTTAGTTTCAATATCAGTAGAATTAGCATTATCTCTTTTTAGTTTACCACTAAAATAAGAAGTCTTATAAGCATCATTAGATTTAAGCTCATCTAATAATAAATAAATATAATATTTAGCTCTTTGACGAGCATTATAATCAATAGCTTTAGTAATATACTCTTGGAATACTTCTTTCCAATTATCATCTAATATAGCATTATCTAATTTTTCATTATTTTCATCAATTTCTTTATTTTGTTTTTTAATATCTGCAAGATATTCATTATAACTTTCTTGACTTTCAGTAGATAATTTAGTACGAGGAATAATACGTTTTTTATAGCCTTTAGCTTTTAATAATTGAAGCATAGGAAAATCTACTTCTCTATCGTGAGCATAATCAACATCATCTTCATATCTTCTTTCAGATGGAGTATTAATAGTATATCCAGTTAAACCAATAAGATCTTTAGCAAGACTCTGAGTAGTTATATCATCTTTCCTTCTACGGGGAAGATACCCTCTATCAATAAATCTTTTCATAGGATTAGTGGTAGCATATTCATTTAAAGTAGACTGAAGTAATTCAATCATAGCTACTTCTTTAGAAGAAAGATTTACTTTATTATTATATTTTTCAGAACCATTATAATTAACACTATAAGATTTATAATTTTTATTCTTATATTCTTCTTTTACATATCTTGTTCTATTAGAACTAATAGCATCATAATATTTTGGATCATATTTATCAAGATTATTTTTAACATCTAAAGTAGTCCAAATACGAAGAGGTTCATATTTTCGAGTATAAGGATTAAATACATGATTTTCTTCAAACCATTCTTCAAAATTATTATTAGCTATAGCTTCATTTCTACTTCTTTCATAATATTCAGTAGTAATATAATCTACATTATCAGATATAATCTTTTTAGCAAGAGTTTTATTATGATCTATATAGTCTTGACTTTTAGGAATATAATATCCAAATAAATCGCTATTAGGAACAATTTTCTTATTTTTAATAATAACTTCTCCATTTTTACCAATAGCACAAAATATACGTTCCCATAAATCATAATTAGCAGTACCTTTAAGATTAAGTAAAGCATATGAAAGTTCTCTATTAAAGGCTTTTCTATTTACTCTAAAATTTACTCTATCTTTAAATCTTTCGGCAAGAGAATCATAGTCAGGTCTATTTTTTCTAATATCTCGAAGAACATCATATAAATTAGCTAATTCTTCTATACGTTCTTTAGGAAGATTAAATAATAATTTAGTACTTATTTCTCCGTTTCTATCAACAGCATGTTGTAAAATATCATTTATCTTACTAATAGTTTCAATTCTTTCAGGACTACGTTTTCCTTCATCATTACTTCTAATTTCAGTATAAAATCTTGAACTTAATATAGGAAGATTAGCTGGAATTTCTTTTATAAGAGTTTCATTACTTAAAGAAGACTCATAATCATAACCATATTTTTTAAGAGCAGCATCTTTAATAATTTGCTTTTGTTCTTTAGTAAACTTTCTACCATCAATAATTCCTAATTTATCTTTATATTCAGGATGACTATCAAGAATAGTAGCAATTTCACTTTGTCTATCAGCATTGTCTTTAAATTGTTTAAATGCCCAATCAATTTTATCTTTAAGTTCTTTATTAATAGTTTTACGAGCATTTAAATTAATCCAATTAAAGGCATTTCTATAATTTTCATCTTTAAGTTTTTCTTCAAGAACTTCATTAGAATTATTTTCATCATATTTCTTAATAATATCAAGATAATATTTTAAGTCTTCATCAAATCCAGCAATAGGAGAATATTCAAAATATTCACCATTAAGCTTTTTAATTTTATCAATATAATCTTTTAGCGCATTTGCTTTAACGATTTCTTCATCAGATTTAGGACTATAATCTTTATTTAATGAAGAAGTCATAAAATTAATTTCATTAATAAGAGCAATTTTTTCTTGTTGTTGTTCAATACTTAATTCACTATCTTCTCCAGGAGTCATTTCATAAATAGTAGTCATTATTTCTTTATATCTAACAAATAATTCTGGAGCAGTTTTTAAAATACTTTCATCTAATTTATTTTTAGCAATATAATATTCTGGAACAACCTCCATATTAACGTTATCAGCATACCATTTATCTCTATTAAGACGTGCTTTATAGTATTCTATACTAAATCTACCATATTTGTCTTTAGCTTCTCTAACAGCATCTCTTAATTGATCTCTGTCAGTAATAAATTTCTGAGTATAAAGAGTAATAAATTTACCATTCTTAACAATATCGCCCCATACAAATTTACCAGGCATTTTCATTATTTCATCATACTTTCTTAAAAATTCCTGACGAGCTTTAGGTGCATCTACTAAATTAGCACCATTAATAATACCACCAATAAATTTAACAATAACTTGAACTTCACTATTACTTAATTCAGAAACAGAACTAAATAAACTATCAAAAATATCAGCATCGGAATATTGAGTACGAATACTAATTATATTATTACGAATTAAAGGATTAGTAGAAACTTCTTTTCCAAAATAATTATCCATAATAAGTTTCATTGCTGAAACAATTTTAGGATTATTACGAATATTATTAATAGAATTTCTAATAGATTGAATTTGATCTGAAATAACTTTATCTACACTTGCAATATCAAATTCAAATAATCCGCTTAAAGAAGTACCAAAAGAACGAGCATTAAGAAGTGTTCTAACATATTTATCTAATTCTCCAGGTTTATCTTTTATAATATCAATAACTTTAGGGTTATCAATTGATAACCATTCACCATTTTCATCTTGAATAAAATTATTAATTTCTTTGTTAAGCATATTAGAAACTGTTTTATAAAATCCAGCAGCACGAGAATATATTTCTCTTGTATGATTTTTTATAGAAACAGCGGAATATCTATCAATATCACTTTCTTTTAATAATTCAGCAACTTTTTCTGCAACTTCATTACCATTAATACCTTGCCGATTAATGTCATTAATAATTTTAAGAGATATTTCTTCAACAGTAGTTAATTTAGAAGAATCAATAGTTTCATAACTATCGCCTATAATATCAGTAATAGCAAATGGAGCTATGTCCTCGATGTTTTCCTCTACGGGGGAAAAGTATTGAGAAACTTCGTAAATATTAGGAACTATTAATGAATATTGACCAACAGTATCAGCTATATTTTTTTCTTGTTCATTAAGTTTATTATAATATTTATCTTGTTTAGTTTTAAAATATAATTTTAAATTATTACTTGGTTTAACTTTTTTAATATAATAATCTTCTCCATTAATAGTTTGTATAGTAGCACTACCAATATTAGGTAAAGCAAAATTAATAATTTTGTTATTATCAGCTATTAATGCTTTATCTGGATTTTCTTTAAATTTATTTATAAGTTTATTAATAAATCCATTAGGATCAGTATTACTTAAGTTTTCAGTAAAATAATTTCTATTATTTAATACATCATTTATTTTAGGTTGAATAAATCTTTTAATAGTATATTTAGTTTTATTTTCAGCACTCGCGGGCCCATCTTCTTGAGAAATAATTATATTTACATCAGATTCAGTAGAAGCAGCAGCATCAATAATTCCAAGATAATATTCTAATCTTTTAAATTTATTATTATTAGGATTTATACTATATTCATTAGTTTCATTACTATCTAATAAATTAAGAGGTGCTAAATATAATCCTTTGTCTTTAATTATTACTTTATATAAAGTAGTAGTAGCTTTTTTATTAATATTACGAGTTATACGAATATAAGAAAGACTATCAGAAGAAATAAATCCTGGTTGTATATCCCCCGTAAAGGAAGATTCACCACTTGTATCTTCTTCAACCCATTTACCAATTCCTGTATATTCAATAAAACTTATTCCATCTTTAGTATAAGGAATTTGAACAATATTATCAGATTTAAAGAATTTATTAAATCTATTATCTTTTTTACTTAAAAATACATTTTTAATAATACCACTATGACTTCTAACAAATCGTTCAGTCATATTATAAATATCAGTGCCTTTAGAATCAAAATCATTAACATTAAATAAAGTAGCAAAATTATCTATTATAGTAGGAACAATATTAGTACCATTATATTGAATAGGCTTTAATAAAAATTCATTAACAACAAGTTTTGTAATAGAATTTCTTTTAAATCTAAATCCATCTACTATAAAAGCATATTTAACTATATCAAGCATTGCTAATTTAATATATGGATGTTTATTAAAAGAATCTAATTTAGATTGAATAAGAATATCTTCAATATTTTCTATATTATCGTGAAAATATAAACTTTGTCCTGTATATCCTTTTTCTCTAACATTACGTTGATTATAAGTATTTACATCAATATATTTAAATATTCCAGGATCTTCTGAAAAATGTTCTTTAATATATAAAACTTTTTGAACAGGAGTAAGTTTAGCAAAATTATTTATTTCTTCTTGAGTAGGATTATTTATATCTACTGTATCAAATTTAGTAGTTTCATAATAAGTAAAACCATTTATTCTTGCTTCTTCACTTTTCCAATAATCAATATTTTCATTAGCTAACTCTTCTCCATATTTAGTATCAGTTATAAACTTACCCATCTCATTAAGTGTAATTGGAGTAGTAAGAATTGGAGTAAGTTTATAAAGATAAGAAACCATATATTGAATTAAATCAATATATTGTTCATCATTTAATTTAACATTTAATTTTTGTTCAATATTATCAATTATTTGTGCAACGTCTTCACGTTCCATAGTAAATAATTGACTATTTATTTTAATAGATGGAATAGTCGCATATTGCATAAATGCAGCTAAATATGGATAAACACTATTTTCAATATTTATATTTTCATCAATAATATTAGGATATAAAGCATCAACAAAAGTTTTATCTTTTACATATAAAGTAGAACCTACTAAATCTCTATTGGAAGTATATTTTTTAGCATCTTGTAGTATACGACGAGTACTTCTAATAGTTTGTTTTGCTCCAAATTTATCTGGTTTAGTAACTTGAAGAATTTTTTCAATATTATTAGAAGTAATTTTTAATTTATTAAATTGAATAATAATATATAAATCAAATAGAAAATCATCTTTTACAGAAAATCTATTTAATAAATCTTCTTGGCTTAAATTTACGTTTACATTATTTGTTAAATGTAAATAATCAATATTTAAATCAATACCAAATCTATTTTTAAATTCTTTTCCATATAATTTAGTTAATTCACCAAGTATATCATTAGTAGAAGTAAAATCAGCAATCTCTTTACCATCTACTTTTATATTATATTTTTTAGCAAGTTCTGTAATAGCAACTTTTATAGGACTTTTATTTCCTATATTAGTAAATATAGAATTAGTTTTAAAATAAGCATTAACAATTTCTGTTACAGCAGGTTGCTGTAAAAATGCAATAGCGGTAATATAATCAGAACCTATATCTAATAAAGTTTTAAATACACCAAATGTATATTCATTTTCATTATATACAGTACCAGATTTAATAGCATCAAGAATATGTGCAGTAGTTTGAGAACCGTATGTTGTAAGTAATTGGCCTACAATATTTTTATTATTAACAGTATTTCCTATACTATCGTGTTCAACAATTATATATTTATTATCTTCACTTAATTTAGCATTAGGCCAAGCTTTTTTAATTTCATCAAAATTATAAATTTCATTATTAGGATATTTTATAGTAATAATATGATTTTTAGATAATTTAGTTTTAGCATAATTACATATACTTACAAATGTATCTCTATTTACAGATGCGGCTTTAAGGCGAGCACCAGACATAGCGTTCTCCATAGAATCTAATTGGTCAAATAAATTATATGTAGAACGATTAATAACAGCATCTGAACTTTCTATAAGTTCTTCATAATATTCATGAAGTTTATCAATATTATTTTTAGCATCTTCTAAAGCTCTAAAATTACTTTGAGAATAATTTTCTTCTTTAGCGCTTTGAGATTTAAAAATATTAATAATACAATCTAAAATTAAATTATTTCTTGCTTCACGAGTATTTTGATCTTCAATACTTAACTTTTTAAATCGTTTTAAACTAATATTAGGATTTTTTATAGCCTTATAAATTTTATATCTATATTTAATATCTTCGTCGGTATTACCATCATTATATTCTATTTTATGAATTAAAGCATCCTCTGGATCAAAATACATTTCATAACAAATGCCATAAACACTATCTGCATCAAAATCAGAACCTGTTTGTGGAACCCATTCGTCTGGAACAACAATAGTAGAACCTTGAGAATCATCAAGAAACCCAACTACTTTAAGTATAGCAATAGATTGTTTGCCCTCAGTAGGCATACGATAGCCTAAATGTAAATCAAGTCCTTCTTTACTTATATGATCTAATTGTTCTTTAGTAAGATTTTTAGGAAGTAATTTACTCCAACGAGGAAGCATAACTTCTATATAAGCTTCATTTCCAGATCCATTCTCATTAGCAGGATGATATTCTAATTTTTTACTAAATCCAACATTAGTAATTTGCGCAGCATGCCATCCAGGTAGTTTTTGTCTTGTAATAGAATTATTAAATATAGATTGAGCAATACTTTGTAATTTAATAGAGGCATAATTCATAAAATTAGGCATACGTGGAATATGCGTAACAGGATCAGGTGTTACATAATCTAAAAAATTACTATCTAAATTTAATCGTTTAGCTTCTTCTTGTGCTCTTTTATAAAAAGAATTAAAATCAATTAAATCTCCAGAATTATTCTTATTTACAATATTTCTATTTTTATCAACTTTCAAGTCTAAATTATTAAGTAATTCATTAAAACTATCTTCAATATTTTTACAATATGCCTTGAATAAAGTATTAACATATTTAGCAGTTTCTTCAGTAGTATTATCTATAATCTTTTTAAATAATTGAACTGCAACTTTATTACTTGCATCTACCATATGTTGAGGAACATCTTGTTGTTTATATAAATATCTATAATAATATGTTCCTATTACATTGCCTTCATTAAGTTTATCTTTAAAAACTGTTAAATTATCCTCTGTTACATTACCCTCATTATCCCAAAATGTTAATACATCTTTTTTAGCAGCTTTATCAGTTTCTTTAGTATTTACTTGATCAATACCATATTCAGTCATTAATTCATATAATTGATACAAACTACTATCTTTAGGTAAAAGTTTAGGAATTAATACAAATTCGGCATTTTTAATTTGTCGAGGATAATAAGTTTCAGTAGTAGCATCATAAGCATGATCAAAATAAAAGTTTTTCTGTACTTGAATTTTAGCATTAATTCTATCCAAATCAATATCTTTTACATCTATATTTGGATCTAATAATTGAGTAATTAAATCGGCATATTCATAATAAGTGCCGTCAGCAACTCTACGTCTAATAAATTCTTCAAATGTTATATAAGATTGAGCATCATTAGTAATAATACCTTCTTTATATCCTCGTGCTATAAATTCAGCTCTATCTTCAATATTCTTTTTTTCTTTATCAGTTAATTCTTTATTTCCATATTCTTTTTCAAATATGTTAATAAGTTCTTTTTTAATAGCTACATATCTATTAGAGCCTCTAACAGTATTATTAATCGTAATAGCTTTAAATCCATTTCTAATAGGAATAGTAATATTATCAGTGCTTATTCCTTTACGGGGGATGGACAATTGATCTATTGTTTTTAATCCACCATTATAATCATCTAAAAGATCATATCCAGTATATGCTTTTCCTTGAGCTTGAACTTCTTTAGCTCGTTTAAGAAAATCTTGATAACTTTTATAAAATTTACTATCACCTTCAAATATGTTATCAAAAGCTATTGTGTTAATAGTATAATTTATAGCAAATTCTTTTATTTGATCTATATTATATCTATCTCCAATAGCTTCTGTATATTGACTAATTCTTTTTTCTATTTCTTTACTATAATTAATAAGCCATTCTTCAACAATATTTTCAATAGTTTGTTTAGAACCATCATCCAGATTTAAAGTATAACCATTAGCGCCATCAGGAGAATAAATAGTATTCATGAATTTTCCCCCGTAAAGGAAAGGCACTCCAGCTTCTTCATTACTTAATATTTCAGCTGGATTAAATCCATTTACAGGGAATAATCTATTAAATTGAAAAACATTACCAGTTAATTTTCCATTTTTAATAATACTTCCTCTATAATGATAATATTCAAACAAACCATCTGTATTATCTTTAGGAGTAAATATACCATTATTATCAATAGTGCCAACTTTAGTAAGTTGTTTAAAACCTTGTTCTAATTCTCCAAGAACATAATTATAAAATATTCTAAAAATAGGATGTTTTTTATTAACAGATTTTTCATTAAATAAACCAGAAATACTATGTTTAGGAGCTTTTATAATAAAATTCTTTGGAGCGTCAGATGGAGTTCTCATAAAATACCATCCTTTATTAATATCAGCAATTTTATCATCAGTAGTATAAGAAATAAGTTGGCTTATAAGATAGTCTGTTTTAGACATTGTAGAATATAATGCAGACTTATCAGTTACATAATCTTTAATACCATTAAATAATGTATAATCTAATAATTGTCTTGCATAAGTATTAACAAACGTTTCTCCTTGTTCATTAATATCAAATAATCCCCTACTAATTTTTCTATCTCGTTCATCATATTGATCAAAAAGTATAGGATTATATTTATATTGATCATTTAATGAAACAAATTCTCTTAATTTATTAAGACCAGCATTAAGATCTTCTTCAGTAGAAAAATTGATTTGTTTAAATAAATTAGTAATCCAACTATTTCCAATAAAATCTGCGCCTAAATTTCCATCAGCGTTTCTACTATTCAAATCAACTTTTACAACACTATATTTAACTAATGAATTACTTATACTATATAATGAATTAATAAACGCATCGCCAAATATAGTGTCATCTATCTTAAAAACCGGTCGTTCTTCATCAAAACCTATTCCAGCTTCAATAGCATATTTTTTTCTATTATAATAATCAGCTAAATTTTTATTATTTCTTAAAATTTCTTGTTCATATTTATCTTTAGATTTTTTAGCTTCATTTAAGAAACCATCAAATATACTAATAAATTTTGTATAATTATCTATTTTATTTCCATCATTAATATATTTATCTATAGCAGAAACTTCTGCATTAGGAAAATATTTAAGATAAATATTTAAAAACTTATTATGAAGATTTAATAAAATATCATTTTGAGCATTACTTCCAGTTTCTTCTTTTTTAGCTAAATTAATATAATCATATAATTCTTGAATATTTTCTAAATCTTGAGCAGGATAATTAGTACGAATAGTACCTTTTATAGCATTATAATATTGATAAAATATAGCAGTAATAGGATCAGCAGTTGCATTACTATTACTAAATTCAATACCAGATTCAGAAATACTAATAATAGTTTTATTAACTTTAGGATTAGCTAATTGCCCAAATACATAATTTCTAAATACTATATCGTTCTCCATATCTTCAGCAAGTTTAATTAAACCCGCATAATGAGAAATATTGTTAGCAACATTTTTAATTTCTTCAATTAAAGATTTAGGAGAAGTAAAAGTGCAAAAACTATATATTGCAGATATAGCTTTATTATATCCAATAGGAGTTTCTACTCCTAATTCATTATTAAGATCTAAAGTTTTAGACTCAGCACTTTCTAAATTAGGAATAGTTTCAAAATATAATTTAAGTCTTTGAGAAACAGTATTTAAATAACTACCTCTTGAAGTTAAATCTTCAATATGAGATTTCATCATTTCATCAATACCATCATTTTCTTCATCAACAAAATTAATATCTTCTTCATTATTAGCTTTTTCTGCATTAATAATATCAGATACATCCTTAAATGTTTTAGTTAAAAATGTAATACTACTATTATTAATTACTTCTTCATAAAAAGCTTCTTTATTTTCAAGTAATTTATTTACAAGATTTCCATAATTTTTAGTTTTAATATCTCCATATTTAGCTGCAATATTGCCATAAATAGTATATAATTCTTTAATAGTATTTTCAAAATTTTCTTTATCTTTAATAGCCTTATATTGATTAGCTTTTCTACGAAGATCATTAATTTTTTCAATATATTTTTTACCTGTAGAATTATTCTTAAATTCATCAGAATTAATCAAAGGATTAATATATTCTGTAACAAATTTAGAACGAATAGTAGTACTACATCTACGCAAAATATCTGCCCTATCTTTACGATTAACATCTTTATTTTTTGCTAAATCGTAATATAAAGCAGATATTATACCAGCAGTATGCCGATAAGCTATATATTTAGCATGAACAGAACTAAAACCGTTTAATTCTGTACCTATACGACTACGACGAAAATTAACAACACTTGGATGTTGTTTTTTATAATATTCATTAAGTAATCGTACACAAGTATTATGAGGAGTATTTTCAATACTACCTCTCCATTTAGAATCTTTTGATGCAAATTCAATAAAATTAGCATCTTCTTTCAAATAAGCAGCTATAATAGCAGCTTTCTTGTCATTACCATTTGCTACACCTTCTACGATAGCAAGTTCTTTAGGATTTAAATTAAGTCCTTTAATTGTACACGGCATAATTTTAAGTTTATTAGTTTCACCAGAATAAACATTAAGATTTTAACCTTATATGTTCAGAAAATTATTATAGGAAACGAGCCGTTTTTAGCCCGTTTCCTATAATTAAAATTTATTTATATACAGATCATCAGCAAACTATTTTCATCCAGCCATTTTTAACAAAACGAGCCATTAACGGCTTATCTTGCTCATTATAATTATTCAAATATTCATTTACCGATGCCGTTATATTTTCATTACTTTCAATAAGTTTATCAGTAACAGCAAAAACATCATCTTCAAATTCACTAAAAGTATCAGTTTCAATATCTTCTAATTGATTTTTAGTTATAATATCAGCAGATTCTTCTTTAGTTTCAATAGTAGTGTCTTTTTGTTGTTCAACAGTTTGAATTTCAGCAATAGTGTCATTAAATAAATTTCCAAATAAATTATATTCACGTGCTAATATAGTATTATTTTCTATATTATCAAATTTTATACCAAATATTTTTATTAAAGCATCTATAATACGCTGCCAAAGAGTTTTTGGAGTTTGTTTATCAATAATAGCTTTATCAGAAGTACTTTTAATTTCATTTAAAGCATCAATAAGAGAACGCTGAGTAAGACTTTCAACAAGAAATTCTTCTGCAAATAAAGAATCTCTTTCTTCTTTACTTCTATTATTCCAATAATCTTGAGCAGATTTATCAAGATAATTAAAATAAGTATCAGGATTTAAAATTGTATCAAAAGCTGAAATTAAATGACCATATTTATCAGGATTAGATTTAATAGCTAATTTGGCTTCATTATAAATATCTAATATTTCATTAACATATTCTTGTTTACGATTTCCAACTTGTTCATTAAGAATTTGATGAAGTCTTTCGTGAATAAGAATACGCATAGCTTCATATTTATCTTTATTTACAGCAGTAACAAAATGTTTAAATAAAAGAATACTATTTTTATTAGTTTGTGCTTTAGCTTTAGTATTTCTTTTACTATATCTAACTTCTTTTGGGAGCAAATCTAAATCTTCTGCAATATTAATAATACTTTCATCAATTCCTACTTTTTCTGCAATAGATCTTCCAGAATAAACAGTTTTAGAACTATCGCCATCAAAAATATCATCAGGAGTAAATAATCTATCTTGCTGTTCTTCCTTTACGGGCGTGCTCTTTTGAGCTTCAATAAAAAATCCTTTTTTATTTACTTCAAAATAATGACCAAATTTATCAACATCTTGATTAGTATTAAACGCATTATTTTTAAGTATAAATTCAGTAAAGTTATTATAAACAAATTCTTTTCCATTAAGAGTAAGAACTAACTTACCATTTCTTTTAGAAAGATATTTATTAATTTTACCATTAATAACATCTTGATTTCTTATAGCAACAAAACTTTTAAAATATTGAGTGTTACTTAATATTTCCTCAACAATATCATCAATAATTCTTTCATTTCCCTCCACTTTAGATATAATCTTACCAGGAGAAGAACTATTCCCGTTCTTATAATATCTAATAGCAGTACTCTCTTCATTACTATCTTTTTTATATCTATAAGCAACTAATGTATAATTATCTTTTCTTCCTTTAAAAGCTAAAGCCGTAATATCTCCAATAGAAGCTACGCTATAGCCTTTAAATAAATTATTAAATCCTCTATTATTTCCTCCAAATAAAGAAGCTAATTTATCTGTAAATTCATCAAAATTACCTCCAGATAATCTTTCTTTAATAATATTTTTAAGTTCTTCTTTAAGATCATTATATATTTGATTAGACTTATCTACTTTATTTTCTTCAGTAAATAAAGCATAAGCTGGACTTCCATCATTATCTTGAATTAATAATCCCATAGTTTTTATAGTCATACCTCTTGATGGATAAGTAGTTTTAGATCCTTCAATATTAACAGTACCACTATTCATAACAGCTATTACAGGATTATTCTCATAAGTAAATTTTAAAGCAGGAGAATTAATAGGCAAAGATTGCTGAGAAGTAATAGGAACTCCTGTAACAGTATCTTCTACAGTTATTTTATAATTTAATGCATTATCTGCAATATCTTTAGTTTGTTGTAAATTAACATACATAGAAGATAACCATCTTCTATAACTTCTAATCTTTAATTCAGGACTAATATTTATGCTATCATAATTAAGAACAGATAATATTTCATTAGCAATAATTTTAGCAGCATCAACAACTTTATAAGTATCGACTCCTATATATCCATCATCTATTAATTTTTTAATTATAGGATGATTTACAATAATTTTAGCTCCATCTATATTACTTACAGGAGTACCTTTACTATTAACAAATTCAAAAGGCTTTTTAGATTGTTCAGAAATAGAGTTATAAATATCATCTGTTTCTTGTTCAGAAAGACTTTCATTAATTATAGCGCCAACTTCAATATTAGATTCGTAAATACTTAATATATTAAGTAAATCTTGAACATCTTCAGATTGTTCTATTAATTTAATAAATAATTCATCAAAATAAGGACTACTATAAGTAGAGCCGTTTTTAGTAATATTATATCTAAAACCTTTTTCTTTAGGCATATATACTGTATTACCATCAGAACTTGTAGTAGGAATAATAGAATATCCAATTTCAACGCCATCCTTTTTAAAGAACAATAATTTACCGTTACGTTCAATATCTAATTTATCTCCAGGTTTAAGATTATAATATATTTC
>ENA-UEQN01001722-UEQN01001722.1-human-gut-metagenome-genome-assembly--contig:-NODE-1722-length-16837-cov-3.356504_pt1 | contig 16837 bp, 13 predicted proteins | sample MGYA00242940_ERZ507944 | MGnify/ENA primary metagenome ERZ507944 (study PRJEB26167, sample SAMN06115449) | human gut metagenome | host: Homo sapiens | place: China:Fujian | collected 2015-08-20... | reverse complement strand
GTGATCACGCCGGATCATCAGGTGGTCTTCCGTTACACCAATGCCGACGATGCCCAGGGCAGTCAGTTTTTCCAGCTGACGGACGGGCCGAAGCTGCTGATTGAGGTGGCCGGTTTCTTCGAGAACTATATGCGTGCGATTCTGGTGATTGCGATGGAACTGCTGATCCTCTCCGGGCTGGGGTGCGCGTTCGGCGGCTTCCTGACGATGCCTACGGCGGTATTTGTGGTGATCTCCTATTTGCTGTTCGGCAGCTTCGCGGTTTATATGACCGGTTTGTCGTACGTGAGCGGAGCGGCGGACCAGATCGGACAGTTCATCGCCAAATTGCTGCTGGTGGTGGTGATTCCGCTTCAGGCATTTGAGGTGACCGGGATCGTCGCGAGCGGCGAGATCATCGAACTGGCGTTGATCTGGAAACTTTTCTGGTTCTATTTCCTGTGCCGGGCTCTGCCGCTTTTCGCACTGGGCATCTTCTTTTACTGGCGTCGTGAACTGGGGTTGGTGATACGCAAATGAATAAATTCCGTACAATTACGATGTATTTTGTGCTGGTGCTGGTGACGCTGGTGCTGTTGTTCGGCATCAACCGGATCGAGAACCGGCTCGACAGTCAGGTGGCTGAACATAACCTGCGTTTTACCGGCCAGATCAAAAACGCTCCTCCCGTGGTGGTTTTCACCACGGTGGCGCTGGGCAGCTTCCGCGGCCTTGTGGCCGACCTGCTGTGGCTGCGCGCCGGCGCGCTGCAGGAAAAGGGGAATTACTTCGAAATGGTGCAGCTGGCGCGCTGGATCACGGACCTGCAGCCGACATTTTCCGGGGCGACCGCTTATCTGGCCTGGAACATGGCGTATAATATCTCGGTGACCTGCGCCAGTTTCGCCGACCGCTGGCGCTGGGTCAACGAAGGGATCAAGCTGATTCGCGACCACGCGATCGAGTACAACCCGGAGGATCCGGTCCTGTACAAGGAGCTGGCTTGGATTTTCCAGCACAAGCTCGGCAACATCATGGACGACGCGAATCTGTACTACAAGAATCAGCTGGCGATCCAGATGATCGGCATTGTCGGCGGTGAACCGGACTGGAAAGGGATGGCCGAAGCGCCGGAAAACGAAAAGGCGTTCATGAAAGCCTATCCGGAAGGGCACCGTTTCTGGAAAGCGGCGCAGGCGGCCGGTCTGGCTGATTATCAGGCCGTCTATCAGGCGTTCAAGTCGGTCTCGCCCGCCGCGCTTCCGGCGGGAATCCGGAACCGGCTGGCGGATGATGAGAAGTTGCTGGCGGCATTGACGGACTATTTCCGGGCGCAGTATCTGTACGAGCAGTTGAAGCTGGATTCCAAGGTGATCGCCGAGATCAACGAGAAATACGACATGATGGATGGGCGCGTGCCGGAGCCGCACGCGATTTACTGGGCGACGATGGGGCTCAAGCGGACTCCGGGGCATGTCGACCTGAATTGCCAGCGGGTGATCACCCAGTCGCTGTACGAGGCTTTCCGGGCGGGCAGGCTGCTGCTGATCGACGAGCAGAAATTCGAAAGCGTGATGATCGTGCCGACCGTCATCGGCGCGTCAATGAACGAGGGTTCCCGCCTCTGGGAACCGGAAAACATGGACATCAACCGCCGCTTCCCCGGCGACGTCACCGGTTCGACCACCGAGCGCATCGCGGGCGCGCTGCTCGACCGCCTCAAAAATTATCGTTACGGCGTGCAGCTCACCAGCTTCTATCAGCCCGGCTCGTTTGTGCCGCATGTGCGCATGATGGATACCGGGCGGCAGAACCCTGATCTGGGCTGCGAATTCGGCCTGCCGTATGTCTATGTCCGCACCCCGCGCAGCTACGACCAGACGACCCTCAACTACAACTGGCAGCTCTGCGGCACGCAGGCATATTCCCTCTACGCGGGCAAAACGCGCGAAATTGACGAAGCGGCGGCGGATCAAACGCTGCGCGCCATCGTCCGTTTCCTCAACAGCCGCGGGGTCATCCGCAGCGAAACCGCTCCCGGCCATCCGTCAACCATCATCACCAACGCGGATATGATTTCCGTCTCTGCAACGAGCGCGGGCCTTCTGCGCCGCATCAAATTCGCGGGCGCGCATGTCCGCCGCGGCGAACAGCTGGCCTTCATCATCAACCCGTGCGACGGTTCTGTGCGCGAGGTGCTCAAAGCGCCGGTCACGGGCATGCTCTTCTTCATGCAGGACGGCCCGTTCATCACCGAGCACAGCCCGGGTTTCCAGGTGCTCGCGGGGGCGTAAGGCCATGACAAAAGCGCCTCCCGGCTTCACCCGCACGCTGCTTTCCATCGCCGTGCCGGTGACGCTGCAAAATCTGCTGGCCTCTTCCTTCACGCTGATCGATACCGTGATGCTCGGCAAACTGGGCGACACGCCGTGGGCAGGGCAGGGAAATGGACGTGGTTTCTGACCATCGTCTTTTTCGGCTTTTCCAGCGGCGCTTCCGTGTTCATTTCCCAGTTTTACGGCGCGGGCGACGACGCGGGCATGCGCCGCACCTACGGCCTGATGACCGTCGGCACGCAGGCGGCCGCCCTGCTGTTCATGCTCGCGGCGCTTCTCTTTCCGGATGGCATCGTCCGCCTGTTTTCCTCAGATGAGCAGGCCATCGCGCTGGGCGCTTCCTATCTGCGCATCATCGCGCTCAGCTATCCGTTTCTGGCGCTCACGCGCGGCGGCGGCACGCTGCTGCAAAGCACCGGCGACGTGATGATCCCGTTCGTCGGCTCGCTGATTTCCGTCGCTGTAAATATCACGCTCAATGCGCTTCTGATTTTCGGCCTGTGCGGCTTTCCGGCGCTGGGCGTTCAGGGCGCGGCCATTGCTTCGCTGACCTCCTCCATCGTCGGTGCGCTGGTGATTTACGGCGCAGGCATCGCAAAAAAGACGCTGCTTCGCACAGGGCCAGGCGGCCTTGCCGGCATTACGGGCGGTTTTATCCGCGGCTTTGTGCAGGTCAGCATGCCTGCCATGCTCAACGAGAGCATGTGGGCGCTGGGCAACCTGCTGTACAGCTCTATCTTCGGCCACATAGGCACGGGCGCGTATGCGTCGATCACCGTCGTCAAATCCATCGAGGAACTGACGAGCGTTGCGGTGATGGGGCTTTGCTCCTCCTGCGCGGTGATGATCGGCAGCGCCATCGGGCGCGGCGACGTTCCCCTGTGCAAGCTCTGTGCCCGGCGTCACATGCAGCTGACAGTCGGCCTTTCCGTGCTCATCGGCGTGAGCATGCTGGTGCTCCGTCAACCGCTGCTTTCTCTCTTCGGCGTTTCGCAGGCCGTGCGTGAGGACGCGCTGGCCGTGCTGGCCATCTGCGCGCTGGAAATGGTGCTGCACAACGTGCCCTCCATTCTGGTGATGGGCATCTTCCGCGCGGGCGGCGATACGCGCTACGGGTTAATCATCGACTGCATCACCATGTATCTGATCGGCCTTCCGCTGACGATGCTGACCGGGCTTTATCTGCATTGGAGCGTGCCGATGACCTATCTGGTGATGTATCTGTCGGAGGACATCGTCAAATGCGCGGCGTATCTCCTTCACTACCGTTCCGGCAAGTGGATTCGGCCGGTCATCTAATCGCCTCTCAGGCGCTTCGCGTCGGCTCTCCTGAAAGGGAGCGCTATACAGGCAGTTTCAATCAACAGCCCTGTCCTGCCTTTTCCAAGCAGTGGAAGGGTAAACCTTGAGGATAAACGTCATGAACAACACAAACACCACCCCGCCCCTTTCCTCGTTTGAAGAAAAATCCGCCCCCAAGCGCGGCGCAATCCGCGAGTTTGCCGCGTTCTACAAGCCGCACATGGGCATGTTTCTGCTGGATATGTTCTGCGCGCTGATTATCGCGCTGGTGGATATCCTCTTCCCCGTGGTTACGCGCAAAGTACTCTATGATTACATCCCCAATCAGGCGATGCGCACCTTCCTCATCGTGATGGGCGCAATGTTGATTGCGTTCTTCGTCCGCACGGCGGCGCAGTGGGTCGTCACCTATCTGGGGCACCTGACCGGCGTACACATCGAAGCGGACATGCGCGCGGCTATTTTCGCGCACATGCAGAAACTCGGTTTCAGCTTCTACGACAAAAACCGCACGGGCTTGCTGATGTCCCGCGTGACGACAGATTTGTTTGATATCACCGAGCTGGCGCACCACGGTCCGGAAGACTTGTTCATCTCCATTGTGACGCTGACCGGCTCGTTCCTCGTCCTCTGGCGCATTCAGAAAAAGCTGGCGCTCGTGCTGATGATCGCCGTGCCCGTGATCGTCGTCTTTGTGGCGATGCGTCGGCGCAGCATGATGAAAGTCTCCCGCGACGTAAAGCGCCGCACGGCGGGCATCAACGCCGAGATCGAAAGCTCCATCTCCGGCATCCGCGTCGCCAAGGCTTTTGGCAACGAAGATGAAGAAATCGACAAATTCACCCACTGCACCAACCAATATGTCTCCGCCAAGCAGGGCTACTACAAAGTGATGGCGGGCTTCTTCTCCGGCACGGAACTGATGATGAACCTGATGAGCCTGTCCGTCATCTTTGTCGGCAGCTACCTGATTATGAAAGAACAGATGGATGTCGCCACGCTTGTGACCTTCAACATGTATGTCGCCAGCGTGCAGAGCCCCATCCGCAAGCTGACTCAGTTCACCGAGCAGTTCACCCAGGGCATGGCGGGCTTCCAGCGTTTCCGCGCCATCATGCACGAAGATCCGGATATCGTCGATGCGCCGGACGCGGTCGGCCTTGACCGCGTGGACGGCGACATCGAATTCCACGACGTTTCCTTCTCCTACGACGAAGGCAAGGGCGACGTGCTCTCCCATGTTAATCTGCATATCAGGCCCGGCGAAATGCTGGCGCTCGTCGGCCAGAGCGGCGGCGGCAAATCGACGCTCTGCCAGCTGATTCCGCGCTTCTACGAGATTTCCTCCGGCTCGATCACGCTCGACGGGCAGGATATCCGCCACATCAAACTGGCCGATCTCCGCGGCAGCATCGGCATTGTCCAGCAGGATGTTTTCCTCTTCGCGGGTACGATTCTGGATAATATCCGCTATGGCCGCCCGACCGCCACGATGGAAGAAGTCATCGAGGCCGCCAAGCTGGCCGAAATCCACGATGATATCATGGCCATGCCGGACGGTTACGACACCATCGTCGGCGAGCGCGGCATCATGCTCTCCGGCGGCCAGAAGCAGCGCGTCTCCATCGCCCGTATCTTCCTGAAAGACCCGCGCAACCTCATCCTGGATGAAGCCACCAGCGCGCTGGATACCGCCACCGAGCGCAAGATTCAAGCCGCGTTTGACCGCCTTGCCAGGGGCCGCACCACGCTGGTCATTGCCCACCGCCTGTCCACCATCCGCAACGCGGATGAAATCGTCGTCATCGGCGAACACGGCATTCTGGAGCGCGGCACGCACGCCCAACTCGTCGCGCAGGGCGGCGTTTACGCCGAGCTGGCCGCGGGCGCAAGATTGAGCGGGGAAACAGAGTAAACCTTTTCTTCGTTTTTCACCCATAACTTCCATTTTTCCCGCCGTTCGCTTTACGAACGGCGTTTTTCGCTGTATACTTGTTTTTGCTGTTTTTACACTTCATTCCTGCATATCGGAGGCATATTTCATGTCCATTTCTCACACGGGCGAGGGCGCCCGCAGCCATACGCCCGCGCTGGCGCGCGGCATGCGCGACGGCATTCCGGTCGGGCTGGGTTATCTGGCCGTCGCCTTCTCGCTGGGCATTGCGGCGCGCAACGCCGGGTTAAACGCTTTTCAGGGGTTTCTGGTCAGTCTGCTGAGCAATGCGTCCGCGGGCGAATATGCCGGATTCACCACCATCGCGGCGGACGCCACCTATCTGGAAATCGCCATCGTGACGCTCATCGCCAATGCGCGCTATCTGCTGATGAGCTGCTCGCTCAGCCAGAAATTTGCGCCCGGCACGCCGATGCGCCACCGCCTGCTGGTCGGCTACGACGTGACCGACGAGCTTTTCGGCCTTGCGATTTCGTACGACGGATGGCTCGATCCGTATTACATGTACGGCGCGATTCTCGTCGCCGCGCCGAGCTGGGCCGTCGGCACAGCGCTGGGCGTTGTGGTCGGCAACCTGCTCCCCGCGCGCGTGGTCAGCGCGCTGAGCGTTGCGCTCTACGGCATGTTCCTCGCCATCATCATCCCGCCGGCGCGCAAGAATAAAGTGGTCGCTGTTCTGGTGCTGCTCTCTTTCGCGCTCAGTCTGGCGTGCGGCTATCTGCCGTTTGTCTCCACGCTGTCTTCCGGCACGCGGACGATCATCCTGACCGTCGTGCTCTCCGCAGGCGCGGCGCTGCTTTTCCCTGTAAAAGACGAAGTTAAGGAGGAGGACGCGGCATGACGCACAACATCTATATCTATATCGCCATCATGGCGGGCGTGAGTTTTCTCATCCGCACCCTGCCGCTGACGTTCATCCGCAAGCCGATTACAAACCGCTTTCTGCGCTCGTTTCTGTTTTATGTGCCCTATGTCACGCTCGCGGTGATGACCTTTCCCGCCATTGTGCAGGCCACGCAGTCGCCCATTGCGGGCGCGCTGGCGCTCGTGTTGGGCATGGCGCTCGCCTTCAACGGCGCAAGCCTGTTCACCGTCGCGGCCTCCTGCTGCGCCGTCGTGCTGATTGCGGAGTGGATTCTGCTGTAACCGTCTCATTTGGAAACGGCCGTCCTTCCTTCGGGAACGGACGGCTTTTGATATTGAACCCCCCGTTTCATCGTGCTATAATGGGTGTATCCAATTGGGCGGCGCACGAAACAGGCCGCTTCAACAAACGAAAGGAAGGCTTTTTTATGCTCAAAGGTATTTCCCCGATTATCAGCCCTGAACTGCTCAAAATCATTGCCGAGATGGGGCATGGCGACGAGCTTGTGCTCTCCGACGCGAATTTTCCCGGCACGTCCATCGGTCAGAAGTGCGTGCGCTGCGACGGCCACGGCTGCGCCGAGGTCATGAAAGCGCTACTGACGCTGTTCCCGCTGGATGACTTTGTGGAGGCCCCGCTGGCCGTCATGCAGGTGCCGGCGGGCATGTTCCCCGGCGACAAAGCGCCCATCTGGGAGGCGTTCCGCGCGGCGGCGGATACCGATCTGCCCACTGCCAAATTCGATATGATGGATCACGACGCGTTCATGGAGCGCGCCAAGAAGGCGTTCGCCGTCGTGCAGACGGGCGAAACCGCGCTTTACGGCAACATCATCATTCGCAAGGGCGTCGTGCGCGCGTAAGCCATGCGATTTGTTCAGCTCATTTTCAGCCCGACGGGCGGCGTAAAACGCGCGGCAGGGCTGCTCTCCGCCCCGATGGCTGAGCAGCCCGACATCATCGATCTGTCTCTGCCGCTGAACGGCACGCCGCGCTTTTCGCCGGAGGATGTCTGCCTGATTGCCGTCCCCTGCTTTGGCGGCCGCGTACCGGAAATCGCCCTTGAGCGCCTTGCGCAGACGCAGGGCGGCGGCGCGCGCGCCATCCTGCTGAGCGTCTATGGCAACCGAAGCGACGAAGATACGCTCTTCGAGCTGAAAGGCGCGGCTATGCGGGCGGGTTATGTGCCGATGGCAGCGGTTCGCGCCGTCGCTCAGCACAGCATCGTCCCCGCCATCGCCGCCGGACGGCCGGATGAGGAAGACGCGCGCAGACTGGCGCAGTTCGGCCGCGTCATTCGCGACAGGCTGACAGAGCCAAACGCGCCGCCCCTCTCGCTGGCGAAAAAAGAGCTGCTTCGCCCCTTCGGCGGCCTGCCTGTGCATCCGCGCGCAGGCAAAGCCTGCACAGGCTGCGGCAAATGCGCTTCGCTCTGCCCCGTCGGCGCGATTCCAAGCCGCGATCCCTCGCAGACCCTTGAAACCCTGTGCATCACCTGCATGCGCTGCGTCGCCGTCTGCCCCGTACACGCGCGGCGGCTCAGCCCGCTGGTCGTGAAGCTGGCCGGACGCAAACTCAAAAAGAAATGCGCCCGGCGTCAGGAACCCGAACTGATTTTCTAACTCCTTCCGTCACGCCTGCGGCGTGCCAACCTTCGGCATTTGAAATGGTCTAAATCTGCCACAGGCAGAGACAATTTCAAATGTCCCTCTAAGAGGGAGGCTTTATCCTCACGCTATTGCAACTTATACCAAAAGGCCCCTCCTTGAGGGTGCACAGCTTGCCGCCCACAGCGTGGGAGGCAGACAGGCAAAATGCCGAAGGTCTGTCAGCGAAGCTGACTGAAGGCATTGGATAGCGCGATGTATAAATTTGTACCCTCTGCGCCTCTCTCCCACGGGAAGGAGACGCTTTTTCACTCACGACGAAAGGAAACCACGATGATGAAATTTGACACAAGCAGGCTGAAAGATCCCTCCTTTTTCGCCGAAAACCGGGTTCACGCGCATGCCGATCACATCGCTTACGCAAACCTTGAGGAACTGAGCATCGGCGATACAAGCCTGTGCCATACCCTGAACGGCCTCTGGAAATTCCATCACGCGCTCAACGCCGCTCAGGTTATCCCCGGTTTTGAGGCGGCGGATTACGACAGCCGCGGCTGGGCGGATATCCGCGTTCCGGCTCACATTCAGATGGAGGGCTACGGCGCGCCGCAGTACGCCAACGTGCAGTATCCGTGGGACGGCTATCAGGATGTGGCCATCGGCGAAATTCCGACGGCATACAACCCCGTCGCCTGCTATATCAAGACGTTCTTCGTGCCGGAGCAGATGGCCGACAGGCGCGTCTTCGTCTCCTTTCAGGGCGCGGAAAGCTGTATCGCCGTATGGCTCAACGGGCATTACGTCGGTTTTTCGGGCGATTCCTTCACGCCCAGCGAGTTTGAGCTGACAGATTACCTGATCGAAGGCGAAAATAAACTGGCATGCCGTGTGGAGCGCTGGAGCGCGGGAAGCTGGCTGGAAGATCAGGACTTCATGCGCATGTCCGGCCTGTTCCGCGACGTGTATCTCTACGCTATCCCCAAGGCGCATATCGCCGATCTCCATCTCAAAACCCTTTTGGATGACAGCTATACCGACGCCGCGCTCGATCTGTCCGTTCAAATGGCACTGGATCCATCCGTGGGCGCGTGCAGCGTTTCGTTTGAACTGACCGACGGCGGAAGGCTCGTCGCCTCCGCAGCGTGCAAAGCCGAAGCGTCGCTCCACGTGCAGCTCCCGGCCAAAGCGCCAAAGCTTTGGAGCAGCGAGTCGCCGTATCTCTATGACCTGCTGCTGACCGTGCGCGACGCGGACGGCCGTGTGCTCGAAGCCGTTCCCCAGCGCGTCGGCTTCCGCCGGTTTGAAATGAAAGACAGCATGATGCACCTCAACGGCAAACGCATCGTGTTCAAGGGCGTGAACCGCCACGATTTCTGCACCGACAGCGGCCGTGTCGTGCCCGTGGAGACCCTGCGCCGCAACCTGCTGACGATGAAGCGCAACAACATCAACGCCGTGCGCACCTGCCATTATCCCAACTCCAGCGCGCTGTATGCCCTGTGCGACGAACTGGGCCTGTACGTCATCGACGAAACCAACATGGAAACGCACGGCACATGGGAAACCATCGAGCGCGGCAAGCGGGACATCGACTACGCCCTGCCCGGCAACCGCATGGAATGGGCGCCGATGATGCTCGACCGCGTCAATTCCATGTTCCAGCGCGACAAAAACCATGCCTGCATCCTCATCTGGAGCTGCGGCAACGAGTCCTTCGGCGGCGACGTCATCTATGAAATGAGCAGGCTTTTCCACCGGCTGGACGACACGCGCCTGGTTCACTACGAGGGCATTTTCCATGACCGCCGCCACAACGACACCAGCGACATGGAAAGCCAGATGTACACGCCCGTCGTCGGAATCCGGAAATATCTCGCCGAGCATCGCGAGCGCCCGTTCATCATGTGCGAATATACCCATGCCATGGGCAATTCCTGCGGCGCGATGAGCGATTACACCGAATATGCCTACGAAGAGCCGCTCTATCAGGGTGGATTTGTGTGGGATTATATCGACCAGTCCATCCGCACCAAAGACCGTTACGGCAATGAAACCTTTGCCTACGGCGGCGATTTCGGCGACCGCCCGTGCGACTATAACTTCTGCGGCAACGGCATCGTTTACGGCAACGGCGAAGAAAGCCCGAAGATGCAGGCCGTCAAATACAACTATCAAAACATCATTGCGGAGGTCGCGGATACAAAAGCCGTCATCGCCAACCGCGCCATGTTCACCAACACCGGCGCCTTTGACTGCGTGGCCATTCTGGCGCGCAACGGCGAAATCATCGCTTCCGCGCCGCTGGAAACCGACGTGCCGCCGATGGAAAGCCGCGAATATGCCCTGCCGTTTGCCCGGCAGACGCGCGGCGGCGAATATACGGTGACGCTCTCCTTCCGCCTGAAGGCGGATACTCCGTGGGCGCAGCGCGGCTATGAAGTCGCGTTTGCGCAGGGCGTTTATGCCGTTCAGGAAGCGCCGAAACACGAGCGATACGCACCGCTGCGCGTCGTTCGCGGCGATTTCAACACAGGCGTGCACGGCGAGCATTTCAGCGTGCTCTTCGGCGATCTCAAGGGCGGCCTGACCAGCTACCGCTGGGGCGGCAGGGAGATGCTCAAATCCATTCCGCGCCCGAACTTCTGGCGCGCGCCCGTGGATAACGACTGCGGCAGCAACATGCCCCAGCGTTACGCCCAGTGGAAAATCGCCTCGATGTATGCCGCGACGAACGCCACACCGGAACTGGCCCGGCTGAACGCGCATCCCGTCGCGACAGAAAACGCAGACGGTTCGGTCTCCATCCGCTATATCTACGGCCTGTGCACCCAGCCGGACGGTCAGGCGGCGCTGACCTACACCGTGCACCCGTGCGGACAGGTCGATGTGACGCTGGATTACAACCCCGTCGAAGGGCTGGGCGATATGCCGGAATTCGGCATGCTGCTCAAGATGGACGCGGACTACGATCAAATCCGCTATTACGGCTACGGCCCGAACGAAAACTATGTGGACCGCCGCGAAGGCGCGCGTCTGGGCATTTTCAAAACGACCGCGAAGGAGAACGTCTCCAGGTATCTTGTGCCGCAGGAATGCGGCAACCGCACGGGCGTGCGCTGGGCAGAGGTCACGGATCACCGCGGCCGCGGCCTGCGTTTTACGAGCGGCGCGATGGAGTTCTCCGCCCTGCCGTATACGCCGCACGAGCTGGAAAACGCCATGCACGACTACGAGCTTCCGCCGATTCATTACACCGTCATCCGCGCGAATTTGCAGCAGATGGGCGTAGGCGGCGACGACAGCTGGGGCGCAAGGACGCACGACGAGCATCTGATCGACGTGAAGAAGCCCCTGTCGTTTACGTTCAGCTTTAAGGGAATTTAAGCCGTTTCTTTTCGTCAGAGGTTTTCTAACCCGCATAACAATCAGCCCTGTTCCGCGCTTTGGGAACAGGGCTGATTGCTATTCATTTGTCCGGGTTATTCCGCCAAAATTTGCAAACTCCGAAGTCCTGTGCATGCGGATATTTTTGATGCAAATCCCCCCAATACTGGGTGTCCAGTATTGAGGGGACATATCTCGGTTCGTCTGACAGCGGCGTTTTGATTATCGCTCCATCCATTCCCAGAGCCTTTGCAGCTCTTCTTCGCTGGTGTACTGCAGCGTGATTTTCCCTTTTTCCGGCGTGCCCTCCAGCTTGACCTTCAGGCCCGTCGCGGTGCGCAGGCGCTCGGTCAATTCTTCATATTCAACCGGGAGCGGCAGCTTTTGGGGCTTTTCCTTTTTCTCGGTCTGGGCGTTTTTCGCGGCGGCCTCCAGCTGGCGCACAGACCAGCCGAACTGCATGGTTTTGGCGAACAGCGCGCCCTGCAATTCGCTGTCCTCGATGCCCGCCAGCACGCGCGCGTGTCCGGCGGAAAGCGCCCCGTCGATGACGGCAGCCTGAATCCGTGCGGGCAGGTTGAGCAGGCGCAGCAGGTTGGCGACAGCGCTGCGGCTGCGGCCCAATCGCTCGGCGACGGCCTCCTGCGTCAGCGCGCATTCGTTCATCAGGCGGCTGATGCCCTGCGCTTCTTCGATGGCGTTGAGGTCTTCGCGCTGAATGTTTTCGACCAGCGCGGCCTCCTGACGCTTGATATCATCCCACTCGCGCACGATGGCGGGAATCGTCGAAAGATTGGCCAATCTGGCGGCGCGCCAGCGGCGTTCGCCCGCGATGATGGTATAGCGCCCATTGTCCCTTGCGACGAGAATCGGAGAGATCACGCCGTTATGGCGGATGGACTCGGCCAGCGCGAGCAGCGCGTCGTCGTCAAACTTTTTGCGCGGCTGATTACGGTTCGGGTCGATATCCCCGACGGGGATTTCCGCCACAGCGTCGGCAGGCACGGGCGCCGCGCTCTCGCTCACCTGATCGACGGACTCCACCACTTCTTCCACATCCGGCAGGATGGCGCTCAGGCCCCTGCCCAATCCCATTTTCTTCGCCATGACGGTTCTTGCCTTTCTGCTTCATTCGGGAAGGAATACGACCGGGTCTCTGCCCCGGACCCCGCCGGAAACCTGAGGTTTCCGGACTTCCCGTATACGATGGATCGCTATGCAATCCATCGGGAAGGAATCTATATTTTTACAATTATTCGCGTGCCAAAAACTCCTTGGCCAGCTGCTGGTAGCTCTGCGCGCCGAGGGATCGCGGATCATAGAGGCTGATCGGCAGGCCGTGGCTGGGCGCTTCGCCCAAGCGCACGTTGCGCGGGATCACGGTCTGATAGACCTTATTTTTGAAAACCTTGCGCACTTCCTGCGCAACCTGCACGCCCAGATTGGTGCGCGCGTCGAGCATCGTCAGCACGACGCCCTCGATGGCGAGATGTCGGTTCATCTTCTGCACCTTCTGCACCGTGCCCATCAGCGCGCTCACGCCTTCCAGCGCGAAATATTCGCACTGAATCCGAATCAGCGCGCCGTCCGCCGCGCAGAGCGCGTTGAGCGTAATCATGCCCAGCGACGGCGGGCAGTCGATAAAGATATAGTCAAACCGATCCCGCACGCCTTCCAGCATGTCGGCCACGACGCGCTCGCGGTGTTCCATGTTCGCCAGCTCAATTTCCGCGCCCGCCAGCCGGATATCCGCCGGAAGCACCATCAGGCCCTTGACGGCCGTCTTGCACAGCGCCTGCTCGATCGGCGTTTCCCCGGCCATGACCTCGTACACCGTGGGGGTCTTCTCCTTCACGCGCACGCCCAGGCCGCTTGACGTGTTGCCCTGCGGGCCCGCGGCCACCACCAGCACGCGCTGGCCCTCGGCAGCCACGCAGGCGGACAGGTTGACGCTGGTGGTCGTCTTGCCGACGCCGCCCTTCTGGTTCGTGATTGCGATGATTTTAGCCATGATATCCCCCAAATTATTCCGTCTGCCCGTTCTCTTCGAGCATCTGCATAATCCACGCGCGCTCGTTTTCATCCATCGGGAAGCGCGAAACCAGTTCGCGCATCGCGGCATACGAGCCCGCGCGGGAAAGATCGTATAAGGCGTCCGTCAGCGTCGGGCTGACGTCCATGCGGCGATAGGCCAGCGCCAGCAGGCGGTCCGCCAGATCGCGCAGCATTTCGCCCGTCGCCAGGATGCTCCGCCCGTCGTCGAGCGTCACGCGCATCTTCCCTCCGGTCGCCTGAAACACCGTGTTGAACAGCGCGGAATCCACCTGCACCCAGAGCGCCGGCAGGCTATCGGGCGTTCGCAAAAACCGATATAAAATGCCGGAAACCGTGTATACCAAATCCGGACACGCGGCAAGCAGCGCGCTGCCCAGATTCGTTTTTAGCATGCCTTCAATCTGATCAAGCCTGCCGGGCATACGATTCCCTCCCCGTTGATCGGCGTCATTTGCATACCCATACCATCATATCCTGTATACTATTCTACACGCAAAGCGAAACTCCCGCAAGGGGCTTGCGGGAATTTTCATGGCCGAATTGCTTTTTCCCGCGCAAAACCTTCCCGTCGGTCAGTTTACATTTTTCGTTCGATAGCGTATACTAATCAATAGACACCAAGCGGCGCTGACGCCGCTTTCAAGGAGGAAACCGATGGTATCATCATCTGTTTGCGAGCATGTTCTCGCCCGCGCGCTGTCGCGCGGCGGCACGTTCGCCGAAATTTTTATTGAGGATTCCCGCAATTTTTCCATGTCGCTGCGCGACGGGCGCATCGAAAACGCGGCGCTTTCCCGCCCGTATGGCGCGGGCGTGCGCGTCTATGACGGGCTGCGCTCCATCTACGTCTATACCTGCGATGTGAGCGAAAGCGGCCTGCTTCGCGCGGCAGACCGCGCGGCGGCGGCCGTGACCGATACGCCCAAATCCGTGGGCGATATCAAGCTGGCCGAGCGCGCCAACGCGGATATTCATCCGGTCAAAACGCCGTTTCTCTGCGTGGAGGCTTCCCGCCGCGCGGAGATTCTGCGCAAGGCGGATAAGGCGGCCCGCGCCGTCTCTTCCAACATTGTGCAGGTTTCCGCCGGACTGCTCTCCCGCGAGCAGCACGTGCTCATCGCCAACAGCGAGGGGCTGTACACCGGCGACACGCGCGTGTATACCCGCCTGCTCTGTTCCGCCGTCGCCAGCGACGGAAAAGAAAACCAGACCGGCATGCGCAACCCCGGCGCGCTGATGGGCTTTGAGCTCTTTGACAGTCGCGTCGATCCCGAAAAGACCGGTCATGACGCAGCGCAATCTGCCGTCACCATGCTCACCGCGCCTTACTGTGCGGCGGGTGAAATGCCCGTTGTCATCGCGGGCGGCTTTGGCGGCGTGATTTTCCACGAAGCCTGCGGCCACGCGCTGGAAGCAACCAGCGTCGCGCCGGGCATGTCCGTTTTCGCGGGCAAGCTGGGCCAGCAGATCGCCGCGCCCTGTGTCACTGCCATCGACGACGGCACCATGCCCAACGAATGGGGCAGCGAGAACATCGACGACGAAGGCACGCCGACCACACGCCTGGTGCTGATTGAAAACGGCATTCTACGCAACTACATGGTGGACAGGCTCAACGGCCGCAAGATGGGCATGGCCCCGACCGGCAGCGCCCGCCGCGAAAACTATACCTATGCGCCGACCAGCCGCATGCGCAACACCTTCATCGCCCCCGGCCATGACGACGAGGACGAGATGATCCGCACGATGGGCGACGGCCTGTACGCCGCGCAGATGGGCGGCGGCAGCGTCAATCCGGCGACGGGCGAATTCAACTTTGCCGTGCAGGAGGGCTACCTCGTGCGTGACGGCAAGATCGTCTCCCCGGTGCGCGGCGCGTCCCTCATCGGCAAGGGCGAACAGATTTTAATGCGCATTGACCGCGTCGGTCAGCACATGACGATGGGCCAGGGCATGTGCGGCTCGCTCAGCGGCAGCGTGCCGACCAACGTCGGCCAGCCGACCATCCGCGTCAGCAGCCTGACGGTCGGCGGAAAGTGAGGATGGAATCATGGAACTCAATACCTTTATCTCCCGCCTTTTTTCCGCCGCGGAGGCGGCGGGCATCGCCCCGGCGGAGGCCGCCTGCTCCCAGAGCGATTCATTCCGGGTGCGCGTCCGCCGCGGCGAACTGGAGGATTATCAGGTCAGCGAAAACGCGGGGCTGACCCTTCGCGGCCGCGTCAACGGCCGAATCGGCACAGCCAGCACGCAGGCGCTCACCGAAGAGAGCATTCCCCTGCTGATTCAGGGCGTGCTGGAAAGCGCCGCGCTGATTGAGACCGACGAGCAGGACGATATCCTGCCGCCAGATGACAGCTATGCCTCGGTCTGCAACGACTCTGAGGCCGTAACCGCCCTTACCGCCGAGCAGAAAATCGCGCTGGCGCGCGAAATCGACGAAAAACTGCGCAGCGACGATCCGCGCCTCACGCCGGATACCTGCGCCGTCGCCACAGGCGAGGAGACCTTCACCCTCAAGAACACGCTGGGGCTGGATCTCTCCCACCACAGCAACATGATCTACGCCATGGCCAACGTCGTCGCCCGCGACGGCGAGCATGCCGCCACGGATTACGAGACCCGCTGGGGTTACGGTCTGGATGCAATCGATGCCGAAACGCTGGCCGAAAGCTGCAAGCGCGAATCGCTGATGAAGCTGGAAGCCGGGCGCATGAAGAGCGGCGCGTATCCCGTCGTCATCAAAAACAGCGCAATGGGCGACCTGCTCGCCACGTTCTGCGGCGTGTTCTCCGCCGATAACGTGCAGAAAGGCCTTTCCCTCCTCGCCGGGCGCGAGGGCGAAACCATCGCCAGCGCATCCGTGACGCTGACGGATGATCCGCTGATGCCCATGGGGATGGCCAGCTGCCCGTTTGACCGCGAGGGCGCGGCCACCCATACCAAGCACATCCTTGAAAACGGCGTGCTCAAAACCCTGCTGCACAACCGCAAGACCGCCAAAAAGGCCGGCTGCAAGACGACCGGAAACGCGGCGGGCGCAGGCCGGGTCGCGCCGACAAACCTGTTCTTCAAGCCCGGCAGGCTGACGCAGGAAGAGCTGCTCGCCAACCTCGGCGACGGCCTGTTCCTGACCGAAGTCACCGGCCTGCATGCGGGCGCAAACCCTGTCAGCGGCGATTTCTCGCTGCTTTCCCGCGGCTATGAAATCAAGGGCGGCAAGATTGTCCGCGCCGTGGAAGAATTCACCGTGGCGGGCAACTTCTACCAGCTGCTCAAGGATATCACCGACGTGGGCGGCGATCTGCTGTTTGAAACCTCGCCCATCGGTTCGCCCTCCGTGCTGGTCAAGAGCC
>ENA-UEQN01001709-UEQN01001709.1-human-gut-metagenome-genome-assembly--contig:-NODE-1709-length-16927-cov-7.863561_pt1 | contig 16927 bp, 17 predicted proteins | sample MGYA00242940_ERZ507944 | MGnify/ENA primary metagenome ERZ507944 (study PRJEB26167, sample SAMN06115449) | human gut metagenome | host: Homo sapiens | place: China:Fujian | collected 2015-08-20... | reverse complement strand
TATTTGCATGGTATTGGTACAGACCGTAGTCCGATTGTTTGTGAGGATTCTTTGGAAAAAGAACCGTCAACTCTTGTTGATGTGATACTTGCCAATCCTCCTTTTGGAACTCGTCCGGCAGGCTCTGTGGATATCAACCGTCCGGATTTCTATGTGGAGACCAAAAATAACCAGTTAAACTTCCTCCAACACATGATGCTTATGCTCAAAACAGGAGGACGTGCGGCAGTGGTGCTTCCTGATAATGTCCTTTTTGAAGCAGGAGCAGGTGAGACCATTCGCAAACGCTTATTGCAGGATTTCAATCTGCATACTATCTTGCGCTTGCCTACAGGGATTTTCTATGCGCAAGGCGTAAAAGCCAACGTGTTGTTTTTCAGCAAAGGACAACCAACCAAAGAAATATGGTTTTACGATTACCGTACAGACATAAAGCATACGCTTGCCACCAATAAACTGGAACGGCATCATTTGGATGATTTTGTTTCTTGCTACAATAATCGAGTAGAGATCTACGATGCAGAAAATAATCCGCAAGGTCGTTGGCGTAAATATCCTGTAGATGAAATTATTGCCAGAGACAAAACAAGTCTTGACATTACTTGGATAAAACCAGGTGGTGAGGTGGACGACCGTTCATTGGCAGAACTGATGGCAGACATCAAGGATAAGAGCCAGACCATCAGTAGAGCGGTGACTGAACTTGAAAAACTGCTTGCAAATATTGAAGAAAATTGAGCTATGCGAAAAGATATTAGCACAAATGATAAAGATATAAACGACCTGTTCTTAAAGGTTGTTGACCTTGTCACGCAGGCAAGGGAACGTGTGGCAACAGCTATCAATATTGCTGAGGTCTTTACTAAGTTCCATATCGGACAATATATAGTAGAATATGAGCAAAAGGGAGAAACAAGAGCCGAATACGGAAAGGCGGTGCTGAAAGAACTCTCCAAACGTCTGACTGATAGGTTGGGAGATGGATGGTCGTATTCAACGCTTAAGAATATACGGCAGTTTTATATTGTCTTTTCTAAAGGGCTAACCAGTGGTTGTCCAAAGTCGAGCCAAAAGGCTAACCAGTGGTTAGCCGATTATTCGAAGGCAGAGGAACATATCTCTGAACCGACATTCGCTCTCTCATGGTCTCATTATCTTATACTGATGAGGGTGGAAAATCCGGATGCCCGCAGTTTCTATGAAATAGAATGTACTCAACAACAATGGTCTAAAAGACAACTCAGCCGTCAAGTAGGAAGCTGTCTTTATGAGAGATTGGCTTTGAGCCGTAACAAAGATGAAGTAATGCGGTTGGCTAAAGAAGGGCAAACTATTGGGAAACCATCGGACATCATCAAGAATCCCATCACATTAGAGTTTCTTGGTCTAAAGCCCGATGCAGTTTACTCAGAGTCTAAATTGGAGAATGCCATTATCAACAAGATGCAGCAATTCTTATTAGAACTTGGCAAAGGATTCCTATTTGAAGCAAGGCAGAAAAGGTTCACGTTTGATGAGCAGCATTTCTTTGTTGACTTGGTGTTTTACAATCGTTTGCTACAATGCTATGTGCTTATAGATTTGAAGATAGACAAACTAACTCACCAAGACCTTGGGCAGATGCAGATGTATGTCAACTATTACGACCGCTATGTCAAACAAGACTTTGAAAAGCCGACAATTGGTATTCTACTGTGTAAGGAGAAGAACGATGCACTAGTGGAACTCACCTTGCCTAAAGATGCTAACATCTATGCTTCTGCTTATCAACTCTATCTCCCCAACAAGGCTTTATTGCAAGCCAAGGTGAAGGAATGGATTGAAGAGTTTGAAGAAAATGAGGAATTAAAGAAACTGGAAGAAAATGAATAGTATTTGTGCAGCCAAAACTGCACAAATACAAACAGAAATACGACGATGGATACAAAAGCGTTACGTCAAAAGATACTCGACCTTGCGATACATGGAAAACTTGTACCGCAAGACCCGAACGATGAACCTGCATCAGTTCTGCTCGAACGAATCAAGGCTGAAAAAGAACGACTGATAAAGGAAGGCAAAATCAAGCGGAGCAAGAAGTCTGCAAAGACTTCCGATACGCCACATTATCAGAATGTGCCGTTTGAGGTGCCGAGTTCATGGGTATGGTGCAAATTGGAGGATTATGTTAAAAGTGTGACTGATGGCGATCATCAAGCACCGCCTAAGTCAGATATTGGCATCCCATTTTTGGTTATTTCAGATGTTGCAAAAGGAAAACTAAATTTCTTAAATACTCGTTTTGTTCCACAAGAATATTATGAGAAAATTTCATTTGATAGAAAACCGGAAAAAGGAGACTTGTTATTCACCGTAACAGGTTCTTATGGTATTGTTGTACCTGTAAACATTGATTGTAAATTTTGTTTTCAACGGCACATTGGGTTGATAAAAACTTTGAATACGAGTGAATATCTTTTACACCTGCTAAAAAGTAGTTATTTCAAAGGACAATGCGATGAGTTTGCCACAGGTACAGCACAAAAGACTGTAGGATTGGAGACATTACGTTCTTTTCTATTGCCAATTCCACCTTTTGCTGAACAACAGCGTATTGTAATAGAAATAGAGAAATGGTTTTCTTTGATAGAACTTATAGAAGGAGGTAAGGACGATTTACAAACAACCATCAAACAAGCCAAGAGCAAAATTCTTGACCTTGCCATACATGGTAAGCTAGTACCACAAGATCCCAATGAAGAGCCAGCAATTAAGCTGTTGAAGCGTATAAATCCCGACTTCACACCTTGTGATAACGGGCATTATACGCAGTTGCCTGATGGATGGACGTTTTGTAGGCTTGACCAAATTATAGGTTATGAACAGTCTACAGCTTATATTGTAGAATCGACAGCTTATGATGACTCTTATTCAACCCCAGTTCTGACAGCCGGTAAATCATTTATTATTGGTTACACTAACGAGGCTACTGGTATATACTCGAATCTTCCTTGTATAATCTTTGATGATTTTACAACTGATTCGAAACTAGTTGATTTCCCTTTTAAGGTAAAGTCATCTGCAATGAAGATTCTAAAAGTACATAAGGACATTGAAGTTGATTATGTGGCAATGTTTATGAGCATAACCAAATTGGTAGGTGACACCCATAAACGATATTGGATTTCTGAATACTCAAAATTAGAGATACCAATACCATCGAAGGCAGAACAAAAGCGAATTATTCATGCAATCCATGGAATCTTTACACAATTAGATTTAATAATGGAGAGCCTATAAACTCTCCATTATTAAATCTAAAGACATAAAAGCCTTGGTTATAGCCTTTATAATCCTTTGTTGTTCTTTGTAAGGTGGAATAGGAATTTCTATTGCTTTGAATAGTTTCTTGTTCAAGTGGGGAATAGCAGAACCAACCTTACTTTCTCGCAAGACTTTCCTATGCAAGTTGATTGCTTGTAGTACATATTCTTCGTTCATATTTTCGTTGATAAGCAACTGTTTGAAAGTACTACCTTGATAGCCGTCAATCGAAGTCCTAAATACCTCACCAGAGTTCTCGCCATCTACTAAAATCAAAAGTGAATTTGCAGTAACATATTTTCCAGAAGTCAAAGTTTTGGCATCACGCTCACCACGCAAATATTTGACATCAAGATTTATTCGTTCTATTCCTTTTTGCTTATCACCATCAACCAAAGAGCATAGTACTTGCATAGGTGCAACAGTCCATCCATTAGGCAACTGCGTATAATGCCCGATATATTCTATTATATTGTTGCCGTATTCATTATAAATCAATATAATATGGTAACAAAATTCAAAAGCTATCTCGCCAAAACTAATTTGGCAAAAAACACTGTTACATCGTATGTGTGGACGGTACAGTATTTCCTCAATCATTATGGAGAAGTAAACAAAAAGAACCTTTTAACATATAAAGGGTATCTGGTGGAGAACTTTAAACCGCAAACGGTAAACCTACGATTGCAAGGTATCAACAAGTATTTGGAATTTACAAAACAGGAGAAACTGAAGGTAAAGTTCGTCAAAGTACAGCAGAAGAACTTTTTGGAAAACGTAATCAGCGATGCAGACTACAAATTTCTAAAAACACGCTTAAAAGCTGATGGTTATAATGAGTGGTATTTTATCGTATGGTTTATGGCTGCCACAGGCGCACGTGTCAGTGAATTGCTTCACATCAAAGCTGAGCATGTACAAGTTGGCCATCTTGATCTTTACAGTAAAGGTGGAAAAATACGTCGTTTATATATTCCGAAAAATTTGCGTACAGAAGCCACAAAATGGCTCAAAGAAAAAAGTCTTATTTCCGGCTATATATTCCTGAACCGATTTGGGGAACGTATTACAACACGTGGCATAGCCCAACAACTGAAACATTTTGCGGGAAAATACGGAATGAATAAGGAAGTGGTTTATCCTCATTCATTCCGTCATCGTTTTGCCAAGAACTTCCTTGACCGATTCAATGACCTTGCTCTACTTGCTGACCTTATGGGACATGAAAGTATTGAAACTACTCGTATTTATCTCCGTCGAACAGCTAGTGAACAGCAAAAAATTGTGGACAAAGTAGTAAACTGGTAAGTTTTATCTATCCTTAGAAGTGTAATTAATTACACTTCTAAGGATTTTTGAATATTATCAAGGGATGAAAAAAGTTCTTCTATCTTTTGAACGATGCGTTGTTGCTCGTTGATAGGGGGGAGTGGAAAATACATATCATTAAAGTCTGTAATATTAAATCCTGTTTGAGCCGTCCTTGAAATTTCTTTTAGTTTTCCTTGATATAGGTCAGATAAATAATAATAGTATGCATACTCCTTGTATATGAGATTTTCAAATTTAAAGATAACCTTTACCATTGCCACATTATAAGCCCCTTGTTTAGCATGAAACACTTTTCCTAAAGAACCACCATAACGTGCTAATAATATATCTCCTTTTTCGGTCTGTTTTGAAGCAAGATTAATTGGGATATAAACAGGTACAGGAGACTCTCCATAATCTCTAATCTGATAAAGTCTAATGTAATTTGGTTTAGGTATAGTTTCAAAATAACTCTTCGCAGGTTGTGATCCTCCAGATATATCTAAGATAGAATTATGACTACACCATGCCCATGTCTTAGGTATTTTATAAGGTAACTTCCCACTATGCCCGTTATCACAAGGTGTAAAGTCGGGATTTATACGTTTCAACAATTCGATAGCAGGTTCATCGTTTGGGTCTTGCGGCACAAGTTTTCCGTGAATGGCAAGATCAAGAATCTTGCTCTTGGTTTGCTTTATGATGGTTTGCAAATTTACTTTGCTATGTTCTATTTGGTCGATTAAAGCAAACAATTTCTCTATTTCCATTACAATGCGCTGTTGCTCACTAAGAGGTGGTAAAGGAAAAGCCATTTGTTCTAAACTGTATTTTGGTAATCCTTCACGACCACTACCCGTAATCTTCATAGATTTAGCGAAGTATGAAGATAAAACTAGCGCATGGAAATATTCAGGTTCAACTAAAACAGAACGCATAATACAAACGTGTTGACTAACATTACCACAATTAAAATCAGCAGGAACTACAGCACATCTTCCCAATGAACCACCAGTAATATTCAACAACAAGTCGTTAGCAAGTACCTCCGTACCTTTCATCTTCTGATGAACTTCTTCGGAAATATATTTGATATCATCATAAACAAGCCTGTCATTATATACATTTTGCGAGCGGAAAAAAGGGATCCCGTTCGCAGAATAGTTACTTCCCCTTGGCGTGCTACCGGAACCTATCTTTGAGCATATTTCTTCAATCGTTGTCCACACCCATGAATTCGGTATTTCAAACGGCACGTTCTCATAATGTGGCATATACCATTTTATATACGGCTTGTTTGCTCAGCCCCAATAAAGTTGCAACCTCCTTGAATGATAGATATTCTTTATCCTTGAAATCGGATATGGGTTGTTCACTGATTACCGTTTGGACTTTGGTTTCTATTTCTTGTATTCTCTTCTGCCGCACCGCTTCTTTATATGCAAGATTATTGCACCGATGCGAACAGAAGCGTGTCGTTAACTTTTGGGCATAGAATGTTGTGCCACACCATTCACATACCTTCTTGATTTTCATTTTACTTGTTGCCATATTCGTTACTTTTAGAGGTTTATTTCTCTTGTAATTTCTCCATTTTGTTCAACTATCGTAAATCATAGTCAACCATAGTAAACTTTCTCCACGACCTTTCCGACCTAAAATCGGAGAGTAACAAGCGAGCAACAAATACGGTACAAAAATGAGCTGAAAAAGCCCTATAAACGATAACCATCGCTTATAAGGCTAAAAAGAAAGGCGCTCAAAATGAACGCCTTAATAATCGTTGATGATAGATGCTAATTGTTGGTAACCACCACTTACTTTCCGATGCAGGAAACATGAACACTCGACACAGATTCAAGGCATTTATTGCCCCAAATTGTGACTATTGATGATATGTTCATTCTATTTCTCTGCATTGTTAGTTTTTATATTGTTTCAAAATCAATGCAAAATTAGCAAATAAATTCCATATCCTACATCACTTCTTGAGAAAATCCACATTCCATTTTGCCTATATGCTACATATAAAAACTGAACCTATGCAATTAATACATAGATTCAGTTACTGTTCATTTAGGTTACTCTATTGATTCCCTAATAATCCATTGAGTTTCTTTTTTGTACTCCTTACGGTCATATTCCACACCTCTACACATCCAACAGCTGCACGGAGTTCCTGTAGTCTTGTAAACTTGCGCCCATTTTTCTTTTGCCAACTCAAACCAATGAGGATGTTCATAATGGCTTCCATCCTCACGGATGATACAATGCCCGTAAGCAGCATAAAGAATCATGCGAGCCTTAAATACACGTGCCATTTGTTGGCGTCTCCAAAATTTGTTTCTTTTGTCCATCGTCTCTTTCTATTAAAGTTAGGATGAACAACGATGTTACTTTTGAAAGACCTAATGTATCCATAACGTAATATCTTCAATTTATGAAATCAATAATTATCTATCACTCTTTGTTTTACAACTCAATTTTAACGTCTCCAGATTACAGAGATTCTTCATCATCTTCTTCCTCCTCAAACCCTTCGGACGCATTAGCTATTAATGCTTTTCCTATCTCCATCTGTAAAAATTTAGGGAGGCGGAGCAATTTTGCCATAAGCTGGCTATAAGTGAACTCCACTTTGGCATCAAGTATGGACTCTTCTTCAATACTCGTATCAATGTTCTCAACAGTATCAGAATCTTCAAGAAAATCAGAAAAACTTGGTTCTTCAGGCCAATTCTCAATCGTACCGTCATACTTGATTCTTAAACGGATATAATCACCACAATCATCTGTTTTCGGTATTAATCCATTAGGTACATAATCAGCTATTTTGCATATAACTTTTTTGTCTTTATCAAGCAAGAAATATGTTCCACTATCACATACTTTGGCTTGAAGATACAGATTTCCGTATTCCTGCTTCCAATTCAAAAGTTTATGAGTCTTCAAATTGATTATCCCCGACCACATTCCTTTAGATACCAATGGGTATTTGTTTTCGTATAGTTCCCCCATCCATGCATCGGTATAACTACTCATTTCCTCATCATACGGAAAGTATATCATAAGGTAGTGAGCTACCTCATTCAAATTCTGTTCTCTAATTCCAACTAATATCTGCTTTGCCATAATCTATAAAATTAAATAGTAGTCAATAAACTTAAATCCACATCAGGAATGATAGCATCCTCAATCTTGTCCTTAACAAGAAATCCCATATATAGCGGAATGGTTAGCACCTCTCCCTCACGTCCTACATTATATTGTCCCAGTTTGATTGCACTCTTGACATGATACACATCCTTGTTCTTCAAAACCGTAGTCATACTTTTTGCCTTGCCAGACTTTGCCTTGACTTCAAGGATAACGCATTCACCTTTGAATCTTACCAAGAAGTCCAGTTCAAGTCCACTGTCCTTATGGAAGTAGTATAGTTTTTGCCCGGACTTGCACAAGAAATCAGCCATTAGATTCTCAAAGATAGATCCTTTGTATCCAAGAAGATTACCTTTCAAAATATCTGCCTGTGTTCCATAGTCGAGCATTGCCATAAGAACACCTATATCGGTAGTATATACCTTAAAGCATTCTTTGATGGAATTGCCTTCTAACGGCAGTTCTGTAATTTGTGTGTTATAACATCTACGCACTATCCCTGCATCCTCCAACCATTGGATGCTACCGATATATTGTGAAGCCCGTCCACCTTTCTTAATTACAGAATACTGGAATTTTTTGTTCTCCTTAGCCAACTGTTTCGGTATGGATTCAAAACATTCCCGAATATGGGGTTTGTCTGAATCATCCGCATACTTCACCATATCCTCTTCATATTCTGCAATAAGATTGCGCTGCACCTTATATATAAGTTCGATGTTCTTCGTTTCAAGGAAGCAATTCACCACTTCCGGCAGACCTCCGACAATGACATATCTGTACAAGAGTTCCATCATTGCTTTATGAATCCCCTCTGGAACAGTCTGTTCATTCTCAAAGCATGATTTAACAGACTCAATAATCGCATCGCTAATTCCGTTTGCCCATAAAAACTCCTCAAAGTCCAATGGGTACATATCAATCACGGTCTCATACCCTACGGGAACGGAATCTTGCCCTTCCCCTTCGTCCTTCTTCTTTTTACTCTTGCCGTAACCTTTCACCCCTAAAAGAGAGCCTGTGGCAATAACATCAAAGCGACCGTCTATATGGAATGACTTCAAAGCTGTCCTTGCTTCCTTACATTCCTGAATCTCGTCAAGTATAATACAAGTTTTTCCGCTGATGAAACGACTACCCGGAATCAAAGCTGAGAGGTTGAGAATAATAGTATCGACATCTATATTACCAGCAAAGGCAGACTTCTTATCCGGTTCAAGAATGAAGTTCATGTAAATCACACTCTCATAATTTTCCTCTGCGAATTTTTGGACAATGTATGTCTTTCCACACTGACGTATACCTTTTATTACAAGAGGTTTTCGATTCTCGGAGCTTTTCCACTTGGCTAAATATGTTTCTATTTTTCTTTTAAGCATAATATAAGCTTGTTCTTCCAAACGCAAAAATACATTTTTTCAAGCGAATAAGCAAGCATGGTCGCACTTTTTACAGTGAATGAATTGTCATGCATTGCATTTTATTAAACGAGAACAGCTAGTATCAGTACATTTTTCCAAGCAAATTAGAAATATTCCACCGCAAACAGCAGAAATTCCAAGAAAAACACTACTTTTGCATTCAACAAGCGTTCTGTAACATCCATGCGGAAATGCTCTATCGTTCAACACGTTGAATCTGATAGCGAACATTCCACAAAAGGACTGAAAGAAGGCGGTACAACACGTATATGCAAAGCTGTGAAATACAACGGTTTGCATTGTCCCTACATTCTGTGTATTTGTCAAAACAGAGATTGTACCGATTAAGAAGAAAGATCCTTATTATCAGTGGTGTATATATGCTGCATCGAACTTCGTATTGCAAATACTTTCCAACGAACATAGTAATAAGGTACATTTTATAGTGCTTTAAATTAGAATAGAAACAAAAGTAGTTGGAGAGTCCTTACCAAACTTTCCAACTATTTTTGTTTTATACCCATCTGTGGCAGTTGCCTTTATGATGCTCTTCTGTCGTTTCCGTCTGATGGGTACTGATAACTTGATTATTAACGTGCAGTGATGCACATAAATTGAGAAGAAATGAATTACAAATTTGATGGCAGCAAGGTGTTCTTTACATCTGATACCCATTTTTATCACGGAAATATCATTCGTTTCTGTAACAGACCGTTTAAGGATGTGGAAATGATGAATGAAACAATTATCTCCAATTGGAATAATACAGTTGGTCAGGATGATATTGTTTTTCACTTGGGTGATTTTTGTCTTGGCGGTTCAGCAGAATGGACTAAAATGCTTGACAGATTAAACGGAAAGATATATTTGATTATGGGTAACCATGATTTGAAAAATATACGCCAGGGTTACATTAACAGATTTGAACATGTAGTAATGCAGATGCACATAGAGGTCGGCAAGCAGAGGATATACTTGAACCATTATCCTTTTCTATGCTTTGACGGTGGATACAAAGATGTGTGGCAATTGTTTGGACACGTTCACACAAGGAAAAACAACACCGGAATTGACGCTGCTCGGCTTCAATATCTCTACCCAACGCAATACGATGTAGGAGTTGATAACAATAACTTTACACCTGTATCATTTGAACAGGTTAAGAAAATTGTAAACAAGCAAATAGAAAACGGAGGACAGTAATATGAAAATACAGTATATGAGCGACCTGCATTTGGAGTTCAGCGATAACAGCAGGTGGTTAAAACATAATGAATTACCTGTAACTGGGGAGATTTTGGTGCTTGCCGGAGATATATTTTACTTGAAAGACAAGGTTGCTCCTTTGACGAATTTCTGGAAATGGGTATCTGCCAATTATCGTCAAGTACTCATTGTCCCCGGAAACCACGAGTATTACAATTATTGCGATGTGATGGATAGGGGATTGCAATGGAAATGGATGTTTAAGGAAAATGTAGGGTATTATCAAAATCAAGTAGTGCGAATAGATGATACAGATTTCATCATGAGTACTTTATGGTCTCAAATTTCTCCTGCTGATGAATATTTCGTTTGGAAAGGTATGAATGATTTTCGTCAGATAATGTATCAAGGAAAATTGCTTCAAACGGAGGAGTTCAATAAGATGCACACTTTTTGTTTGGATTTTATCAAGCAAAGCCTAGCTGAAAGTACAGCAAAGCACATTGTGGTTGTAACACATCATCTTCCTACATTGGAAGTGGTTGCCAATCATCATAAAGGTTCTGTTCTAAACAGTGCATTTGCCACTGATTTGAATGGGTTTATATTTGACAACCATATAGATGCTTGGATTTACGGGCACTCACACACCAATATTAATACTGAAATAAATGGTACGAAGGTGGTCTGCAATCAGATGGGATATATCTTTCAAAATGAACATATAACCAATGGCTTTGACCCAAGTAAATGTTTTATCTTGTGATAGTTGATTGCTTATTATGTAATAATTCTTATGCCTCAATGTGTCATATCTGATTCATTGAGGCTTTTTGTTTATTCGATATTTTGTGTAATTGTATCAGGATAAAATGACAGATGTTTTTTTATCCAGTCTTGATTGTTTACGTTTTTGCGCATAATGCTCATCTATCATTTGGGTGACTTCATCCATTGAAATGAGTCCTTCTATATGTTTATGGGCTGTTTCGATGAGAAAATTTGATACACGTAGATTGTCAACCGCCTGTAACCCGATAGGTGCTCTCCATAACTTGGCTCTTTCCCGTTTTTCCAAATCTTTTTAAGTACATGACAAAAAATTGAAGACATCGAACTTTGGCATATAGAGCTGACGCATAAGCACGTTAGAGATTTCCTCCAACCCATACTTGACCAACGACTTAGCCTTTCGGCCATGCTTCAATATCTTTATTGCTTTAACATTTATATCCTTATGCTCACCAACGAGATACGCCCATACAAGTGCCAGACAAACCATCGCCGTCAGACGTGCGATGCGCTCAATGTCGCGCAGGTGCGTGTCTTCAATGTTAACCCCAGCGGTCTTCATAGCTCGGAAACAGGTTTCAATCTGCCAACGCTGTTTGTAGGTCGCAACCGCCAGTTCCAGTTTGTTGTAGCAGATGAGTATCTGAAGTTTCGGCACTCCATCGGAGTTCTTGAGAAGAGCTCCGGCTATATACACATATTCTCCCTTGAGCAGAAAAAGTTTATCATAAATGCGCTCCTGTCCAAGTTTAAGTCCATGGAAGAGATGCCAAGCTCTGACATCCTTGCACAATTTTGGATTTCTCAGCCCAAAATTCTGCATGATACGAAGATAGTATCGGATATGCGTGTTGTTGAGATACTCCACCCATTCATTGCCTACGAACTCTCGGTCTGCCACAAAGGAGTCGATGCAGTCGGCTCCGAACAGACGTATGAATCTGTCAATAAGCCTTGTCCGTTCCATCTAGTTGGAATTGCCTCGTTTGTCAAGCATCGAAAACAGCAAAGGATAGGCAATTCCCTTATAAGTGATGCCGAGCATGAGGATGTTGATGTTTGCCTCACCGAATTTCCAGTTGGTACGGTCCATAGAAAGCACCAGCCCTTTCTTGACCGGAAGCAGCGCAAAAAAAACTTTGGCAATCAGATCAAGGTTAAGGGCATAACTTGCAAGAAACCGTTGCTGCCGTCTGAGATTGGAATCGCGTTTCACGGCGGTAGGCATGGCGGCAGCTATCTTGTGGAGGCTGACAGTCTGCACCACACACATAGCATGGAGTACAAAGGCCTGCAGTTTGATGCGGGCGAGATTCATTACGGAGCCAAGATGCTCTTGCATAATCGGGACGATTTGATTACCTTTACAGTAGTCCTTGGGAGTCGTGGTAACTTTCATGTAAAAAGCCGTCAAACTTTTCTTTAAACATACTGATTTTTAGAAATTTTTCAAATATTAGACATTAATAATCAATAATTTAACAGGCATAATTCAAGTTTCGTCATCTACTAAATTAATTTTTAATTCTGTCCATTTTTTAGTGGACAGTAGTGAGGATATTAATCAAAATAAATAACATTTTGGTTTGAATTAATGCTTAAATTGTTAATAGTATATCATTTTCCGTGACTTTTTCACGGGAAATGGTGATTTCTCGAATGTTTTTCTTAATTTTACACTCTGAAAATATTTTAATTTCGCATATTTTGAAATCAACAAGTTATGATAGAGTCATTTACAGTAAAGAATTATATGTCCTATAGGGATCCGGTGGAGATGTCTTTTCTGGCATCGAAGAAAGAAAAGACATCTGCTTTACCACCTGAGTGGTATCAAGAGATAGATGGGAAGCGAATACTGCGGTTGTTGCTATGTGTAGGACTGAATGGCACTGGCAAATCAAAGATGTTCTCAGCTCTTAGCTATCTTAGGATGATTGCTACAGATAAACCAGATAAACCAGACGACAGACCGAAGTATAGGCCGTTCCTGCTAGATGATGATTCGCGTAATAAGCCAACTGTGCTTACTATATCATATTATATAGATAATATATCTTATTATTATAAGGTGGCAGTGAGTGCTGACAGGATAGAAGAGGAGGTCCTGCGACAAGCTGGGAATTCACTAATTTATCAAAGGATATATAATAAAGAAAAAGATACTGTTGCCATTAAGTTTGGGCAGGCCTGTGACCTGAGCAAAAACGACCAACGAATGTTGGAGGCAAACGTGATTCAGAACAGTACAGTGTTGTCTGTGTTTGGCGCCTTGAATTTGGAGAGTGTCATTCTGAGAAAAAATTACGATTACCTTAGTCAAAGAATCAGTTTGGTTAGGCGTGGCGATCAAAATCTGGCTGATAGACTACAAACTGGCGATCAGGAACGCGATAAACGTGTAAAGACTTTGTTGCTGAAACTATTAGCAGACGTGGGAACAAACATAGTGGACTACGAGGTGGACGATGCAAGTGTGCTGATTTCTGATTTGGTAAAAAGTGGGGCTCCTGAGATTGTTATTAAGGCCATGCTGGAGCAGTATCCTACGGGCATAATATCACACAAGAACTTGCGGTTTATTCATTCTACAGCTCATGCAGGCAAAAAATCACTTGATGGCGGGTTGGAGTCGTTTGGTACGATTAACATCATAAGGTTGCTGGTGGTAATATATGACATCGTAATGGGGAGAAAGTGTTCCTGCATAGATGAAATTGATGCGGGTATACATGCTAAGGCTCTGGCCTTTATCATAAAAATGTATCTCTCAATAGCTGAGGATTGTCAGATTGCCGTAGCAACCCATGACTTGAGTCTGTTGGGAAATCCTGATTTGAGGCGTGATGCAGTTCGTATGTTCGAGAAAGATGAAAACGGCTGTACCTATATACGGAAACATGTTTATGTACATAATACCATCAATTTCCAGAAACAATATAGTAAGAACCTTGATCCGAAACTGGACGAATTGATGGCAAGTAGGGAGCTGTTTATAGAATATCGTGATTTGGTGAGTGAATTCCTGAAGGAACTACAAAAACTACAAGTCGTGAAAAAATAACGAAAAAGCAGCATATTTGTATTAGAAAAGCGATTAAATCTTCATATTTTCCGTGAAAAACACACGGAAAATATGAAGATTTGTTTTTTTTGTATACCTTTGCGGCGGTTATTTATTTTAAAATTGATTAAAAATGAGTAAAGTAAAAAGTTTTTCGGTCGGCAATGGAGACATGTTCTACATCCGACACAACTCAGACAATTTCACAACAATTGACTGTTGTCTTACAGATGATGTTAAGGATGATATTCTTAACGAGATTGGAACAGAATCAGCAGATATGAGTATCACGCGTTTTATTTCTACGCATCCAGATGATGATCATATCAAAGGTCTTGTTGACTATGATAACAAATTCGGCATTTTGAATTTCTATCGTGTTGACAATGACACCACCAAGAAGGGAACAGAATCGGATGATTTCAAGAGATACAAGAAACTGCGCGATGACAACAAGAAGAGTTTTGGCCTCCATAAAGGCTGCAAACGCAAGTGGATGAACGAATCGGGCGACGGTAGAAGCCACTCGGGTTTACATTGTCTTTGGCCTATCACTGATGATGACATGTACCAAGAGGCTTTAGAGAAGGCTGCAGACGGTGGAAGCCCAAACAACATTTCACCGGCAATCAAGTATCTTGTAGGCAATTTTTCGTTCCTGTGGATGGGTGACATGGAAACGGATATGCAGGAAGAGTTTGATAAGAAGGTAACAAACACACATAAGACCATAGTGTTTGCACCCCACCACGGCAGAAAGAGTGGTCATATACCGTCATCATTGATGGATAAGTTAACACCAAAGTTGGTGATTGTGGGCGAAGCACCCAGTGACGAACTGGATTACTATAGCGACTATGACACCATTACGCAGAATACAGCTGGGGATATCTTATTCGAGACGAACGGCGACTATTTGGACATCTTTGTGTCAAAGGATGAATATAACAAGACTGATGGTATGGTGACAAATGCTAATCATGGCAGTCATGATGGAATGAAGTATTTGGGTAGTGTTAAGGAAGAATAGTATATGACGAGCGATGGGAAAAAAATAGGATTGGCCCTTTCGGGTGGCGGTTACAGAGCTGCAGCGTACCATATTGGTGCATTGCGTGCTCTGCATAAATTAGGTGTACTGGACAAGGTAGATGTTATATCGTCTGTGTCTGGTGGTTCTATCATAGCAGCTTGTTATGCGTTGCATGATGGTGACTATGAGAACTTTGAGAAAACGTTTAGCGAGAAGATGCGTAAAGGTGTGTTGCATCTAGCCTTAATTAATCTGTTTTTGGTGCTTGGCCTTGGTGGTTTGGCGGCTTGGCTTGGTGGTGGCTGGGGATTGACGACCTCATTTATTGTGCTGTGGTTTGTATGGTATAATGTATTACCTGTAAGTAGTTTGATAGCTAAACAATATGACTGGTTATTTTTCCATAGGAAGAAACTGAAGGATTTGAAACCATGTCCAGTGGTGACTATCAATGCAACTGACTATCCAACGGTTTCTCAGTTTACGTTCTCATGTGAGAGAATGTACGACTACTATTACGGTGATGGTGCGTTTTACCATGAACAGTTCCCAGTATCAAAAGCAGTCATGGCATCATCTTGTGTTCCGTTTGCTTTCTGCCCAATACGAATACCCATGACCTTCTGGACAAGCGTCATGAAAGGGAAGAAACAGCCCATGTTGTTGGATGGCGGGTTATATGACAACCAGGGAACCCATGTGCTTACGGACAAAATGAGTCCATACAAGTGCTCGTATATCATAGTAAGCGATGCTGGTAATGGCGAGGTGTCTGACAAGTGGGTATTTAACCCATTGGTTACGCTGAAGAGAACTTCGGAAGTGTTTATGCAGCGTATTAAGAAGATACAAATACAGCAGAACCTATTTATGAAAGCGCAGCCAGATAAGAAGTTTGCTTATGCACTATTGGAATGGGATGTTAATGAAAGAATGCTGAAAGGTTTTGTTGAGAATTTGAAGCATGATAACATCGACCCAGAGGTCGTGGCGGTCCACCAGATAACGCATGAGGACATAGCTCAACTAAAGAATAGTGATACGGCGGCTACAGCAGGAGTTAGAATCATTGCACAGTTGAAAAATAACATCCAATGGGATGACTGTAAGAGTTTGAAACCCTCTGAAGAAGAACACAAAAGGGCTTATGCTATAGGTACATGGCTATTTGGACTCAGTAAAGAGAATGTCGAATTGCTGTCTAAAGAGGCAGAATGGAAGGTCATGATGCAAGTGAGATTGTATTTACCAATGCTGTTAAGTTAAGATATAGAAATAGTTGCATTTGATGTGGGCAACGCGTCTTGCGATTACATTTGCTCGCCCAGTAAGTACGCGATGATGATAGACTGTGGTTCTTCTAACGAAATAAAATCCTGTAGATTTTATAAACTATTGTCATGTGCTTAGCAAATCTTTATCATTCAAATATATGCATATACTAATTTATCTGTTTGATTATTATGTCAAAAGTACTAAAACAATGCTGAGTATTGAATATAATTCACTATATTTGCGGTATAAAATCGTATCAAAGAATGAAACTGAATAGAATAAAGGTTGTATTATCTGAAAAAGGTATCTCTCAAACATGGTTGGCAAAGAAACTCGACAAGAGTTTCAGTATGGTAAATGCTT
>ENA-UEQN01001708-UEQN01001708.1-human-gut-metagenome-genome-assembly--contig:-NODE-1708-length-16938-cov-10.223474_pt1 | contig 16938 bp, 16 predicted proteins | sample MGYA00242940_ERZ507944 | MGnify/ENA primary metagenome ERZ507944 (study PRJEB26167, sample SAMN06115449) | human gut metagenome | host: Homo sapiens | place: China:Fujian | collected 2015-08-20... | reverse complement strand
TTTTTAATTTCTATAATTTTTGTTTAATTTACCAATCGGTTATAATAGGTATTCATTCTCTTTATGCCGTCTTTGTCTCAGCGGCTTCTTCTGCCTTTTTAGCAGCCATTTTGTCCTTTAATGCAAAGGCTCCGGCAAGCAGTGTTCCTGAGATTGAATGCCATGTACATGACACTGCACAGATGATGGCTGATTCAGGTGTTGAAGCAAACTGTGCTGTAGTTGTTGCAAGGTTTGTGGCAAGACCGGCATTCTGCATACCAACCTCGATAGAGATGGTTCTCTTCTTTGCTGTGTTCATGCCTACCAGCTTTCCTGCACCGTATCCGAGCAGATATCCAAGTCCGTTATGTAGCAGAACTGCCGCAAAAATTACCACTCCCGATGTAAAGAACTTTGAGCCCTGTGATGATACAACACCACCTACAACGAATGCCAGACCAAGCACCGCAATACCCGGCATAACCTTCTGAGCCTCGGCAAATACCTTTTTCTTTCCAAGCAGGTAGTTGAGTAAAAATCCAACCGCTACAGGAAAGATTACAGTCTCAATGATTGACACAAACATCGGAAGCGCCTTGATTGAGACATGTGTTCCGCTTGCAAGCAATGATACCAGAAGCGGTGTCATAAATGGTGAGAGCAATGTGGAAACTGTTGTCATTCCAACTGAGAATGCCACATCACCACCGCAGAGGTATGACATAATGTTTGAAGAAACACCACCAGGACAGCAGCCTACGAGGATAAGTCCAAGTGCGATTCCGTCAGGCAGATTCAATGCCTTTGAGATACCAAATGCAAGAAACGGCATGATAAGATACTGTGCGATTGCACCTACACATATATCAAATGGTCTCTGTGCGAGTATCTTGAAATCCTGTGTCGTAAGTGTAAGTCCCATACTAAACATGATGATTCCGATAATGATTGACTGACATGTGAACTTGTTGGATACCGGATCCACAAACAGCATCTGATTTACCCAGGCCATCAGATTCGGAACCAGAAATGTGACTACGGCGATTGCTATGACAACTATCGATGTGTAGTCTGATAAAAATTTACTTACTTTTTGTAATGCTTTCATTGTAAGCCTCCTTAACATTTTTCTGCTCACTAAAACTCTTTTATGGAATTAAAAAATCCCTTTCCAGATTGACATAATCTGAAAAGGGACGAAATAATCCGCGTTACCACCCTGATTCCACAGTGTATTACTGTGACACTCTGCATACCAGCATATGCTTTCCATATAACGGTGGACACCGGCGAGGTTTACAGACACACTTAATGCTTTCAGCCCGCTTCTTAGAGAGGATATTCCCATCTGATCATTGCCTGTTCGCACCGCCCACAGGCTCTCTGAAAATAAATACAAATCGGACCTTGTTCTCATCAACGAATTTTGGTGAACATATTTATTTAAATCTTGTTTTGTATTATAGCCCTCTGACACTATATGTCAAGAGAATGATACAAATTTGTACTATAACATTTATTTATAGCTTTTATTCATGTGCTTTATTCTTATTATTTATTCGTAATCTTTGTTGTTATACTCATCATTCCATGACTGCTGTTGTGATGTACCGTAGGAATTTTGAGCATCCCCGCCCTGAGCTGCGCCGTTTCCATACATGTTCTGGCCGTACTGCTGATTTGTGCCATTTCCGTACATGTTCTGACCATACTGCTGGTTCGCTCCGTTTCCGTACATGTTCTGGCCGTACTGCTGGTTCGCTCCGTTTCCGTACATGTTTTGACCGTACTGCTGGTTCGCTCCGTTTCCGTACATATTCTGACCGTACTGCTGGTTTGCGCCGTTTCCGTACATGTTCTGACCATACTGCTGACCGTATCCGTTTGAACCGTATGGATTATAGTAGTTATTATTACTATTATATCCATCTCCCACATAAACAATGTTTTTGTTGAAGGCAATAATACAGACAAAAATCACATTGAGGAATATCAATCCACAGGCAAATCCTGCGCCCTTGCCAAACGCATGTGCCAGTCCGATACAGCAGAGGATATTTATAACCAATGCCGCAATCATTCCTGCAATAATCAGAATAAGCGCAAATATCAGCATACCCATGTGAGCTCCGATGCGATTTCCGGCATATCCATAGGTAGAATCATAATACGACCCCATATAACTGGATGTCATAACGGAAAGTCCTGAGGCAATAATCTCATACATCAATAAAATACATCCTGCTATACTTGCGATACTTGCCACAAGATATCCCCAGAACAGCTTCTGTTTCCCTGCAATCCTGAATTTTACATATGAGCTGTAAAACGGTACAATAGCCGCCCAGCCGTGCTCTCCTGCCTTTGCATACATAATCCATGATGCAACAATTGTCAGTACCATAACTGCCAGATTGATAAACGACTTAAAGCCGTCAATCATACTCATAATGGTATAATATGTGCTATATGTGCTCATTTTTTCTCCCTTTCATAACCAAAGTTTGTTTGTTATTCAAAGTATACATCACCACAGGTCAGAGTGCAATATTAAAAAGCTTTTATCACACTGCTTTTTGCACACTTGACAAATCCCGTCTTAAACAGCTATAATATCGTCAATTGAAGCATAATTACATTTCAACAGGCTTTGATGGGAACAAGTACATTTCTGCAATACTTACAGAGAGCTGCCGGCAGGTGAGAGGCGCAAGGAAAACAGATCTGGAATACATCCCGGAGCTTTGCACCGAACGTCATACCGGATGGTTAAATATCCCCGGTTCGATTAATAAGCTGCAACGTATTGGCACACGTTATAGTGCGGGAGTGTTAGCAGAATCGGCTATTTTCACTATATATGCTGGATAATGCATGACAACTCACGGAGGCATTCCTGTGCGAGCAGGATGCAAATTAAGGTGGTAACGCGAGAAATCCCCCTCGTCCTTAAATGGATGAGGGGGATATTTTATTTTTCAGAATATAAATTCAATCTATCAGGAGGAAAATCATGACAATTTATGACGAATTAGTTGCCCGCGGTCTTATCGCGCAGGTAACAGACGAAAAAGAAATCAAAGAGCTTATAAACAACGGAAAAGCTACCTTCTACATCGGCTTTGATCCTACAGCAGACAGCCTTCACGTTGGACACTTCATGGCTCTTTGCCTTATGAAGAGACTTCAGATGGCAGGAAACAAGCCTATCGTGCTTATCGGTGGAGGTACCGCACAGATTGGTGATCCATCAGGACGTACAGATATGCGCCAGATGATGACAACAGAGACTATCAACCACAACGTAGAGTGCTTCAAGAAACAGATGAGCCGCTTCATCGACTTTGGCGAAGGAAAGGCTATCATGGTAAACAACGCTGACTGGCTGATGGACTTAAACTACGTGGATGTGCTCCGCGAGGTTGGTGCTCATTTCTCAGTAAACCGTATGCTTACAGCTGAGTGCTACAAGCAGCGTATGGAAAAGGGTCTTTCCTTCCTTGAGTTTAACTACATGATCATGCAGAGCTACGATTTCTACACACTTTTCCAGAAATACGGCTGCAACATGGAGTTCGGTGGAGATGACCAGTGGAGCAACATGCTCGGTGGAACAGAGCTCATCAGACGTAAGCTTGGAAAAGACGCATATGCCATGACAATCAACCTGCTCCTCAACTCTGAGGGCAAGAAGATGGGCAAGACACAGTCAGGTGCAGTATGGCTTGATCCAAACAAGACTTCTCCATTCGAGTTCTTCCAGTACTGGAGAAACGTTTCTGATGCCGATGTTCTTAAATGTATCAGAATGCTCACCTTCCTTCCTCTCGAAGAGATTGACAAGATGGAAAGCTGGGAGGGCGCACAGCTCAATGAGGCTAAAGAGATTCTCGCATTCGAGCTTACAAAGCTTGTTCATGGTGAGGAGGAAGCCACAAAGGCTAAGGAGGCAAGCCATGCACTTTTCGCAGGCGGAGCCAACAATGCAAATATGCCTACAGTTACCGTCACAGCAGAGGATTTCCCTGACGGAGAGCTTGATATCATCTCTGTTTTAGTAAAAGCAGGACTTTGCGATTCAAGAGGAGACGGCCGCAGAAATATCCAGCAGGGCGGTGTTTCCGTTGCAGATGAGAAGGTAACTGATATCTCTACAAAATACACTCTCGACGATTTCAAGGGCGAGGGTCTTATCATCAGACGTGGTAAAAAGAAATTTGCCAAGGTTGTAGCTGAATAGACAGAGAATCCCCGGTAGTAACTACCGGGGATTTTTACTTTCAGCCATATTTTATTTTGAAAATTCATTTGCAGGAAATTCATATGGCACAAATTTACTGCTACATGTAACTGTATACTCCGTTTCTCCCGAAACAGTTTTTTGTTCTGTGCCAATACCTTCTCCACAAATCCAGTATGAACCATCATTTTTTTCTATTACGGTATTCATCATTTCGGCAGGATATTCCCCATCAAACCCGGCAAGGCTGTACTTGTCCGAATTATATTGTAATCTGCCTGTCCATACTGTTCCATCATTTAACAGTGCCGCATGAAATTTTATATATCCGTCTTTAAATATCACTTACACAATACAGTTTTTCCCAATCTTCTCTTGACTTCTCATTAATAAGTGAATATAATTTACCTAATTGATACATCAGCGCTTTAAAGCGCTGATAAAAGGAGGAATTATCATGAAAAAGAGATCTAAAATTTTAGCTTCACTTGTTCTTGCAGGAACAATGGTTCTTGGACTTGCCGGATGTGGAGATTCCGGTTCAGCAAATGGCGGCACACAGTCAGGTAAGAATTCCGGTGCCAAATATCAGGTAGGTATCTGTCAGCTCGTACAGCACGAGGCTCTCGATGCCGCTACAAAGGGCTTTGAAGACGCATTAAAGGACAAGCTCGGAGATGATGTATCCTTTGACGAGCAGAATGCCGCAGGAGATGCTTCTACATGCTCTACAATCTGCACCAAGTTCGTCACCAATGACTACGACCTTATCCTTGGAAATGCCACAGCAGCTCTTCAGGCCGCTTCAGCAGCCACAGACTCTATTCCAATTCTCGGAACATCTATCACAGACTACGCTACAGCTCTTGATATGTCAGACTGGTCAGGCACAACAGGAAAGAATATTTCAGGTACAACAGACCTCGCTCCACTCAATGAGCAGGCTAAATGCATCAAGGAGCTTTTCCCGGATGCAAAGAACATCGGTATCATCTACTGCTCATCTGAGCCAAACAGTATCTACCAATCAACAACTATTACCAAATACCTTGAGGACGAAGGATACACTGTAAAGGAGTACACCTTCTCTGATTCAAATGATGTTGCTGCAGTAACACAGAGCGCATGTGATGCATCTGATGCAATCTACATCCCAACTGACAACACTGCTGCTTCATGTACAGAGGCTATCAACAATGTAGCTTCACAGGCTAAGAAACCTATCTTCGCTGGCGAGGAAGGAATCGCTAAGGGCTGTGGTGTGGCAACACTTTCTATCAGCTACTATGACCTTGGATACACAACAGGTGAGATGGCTTACGATATCCTTGTAAATGGTACAGACATCAAAACTATGGAGGTTAAGAGCGCTCCTAAGTTCACTAAGGAGTACCTTCCGGACCGCGCCAAGGAGCTTGGAATCACAGTTCCTGACGGCTATGAGGAAATCTCAGCTGAATAAACAGCTGCACTATGGAGGTATTTAATAAAATGATTCTAATGAATTATTTTGCAACCTTAAATCCGGTTGCATTCACCAATGCCCTTCCGGGCAATATAGCCCAGGGTCTGATATGGGGTATCATGGCACTCGGTGTTTATATCACTTTCAGACTGCTGGACTTCGCCGATCTGACGGTTGATGGCTCATTTGCAACAGGTGGTGCCGTAACCGTTATGATGACGATTAACGGCTACAATATCTGGGTTTCACTGCTTTGCGCATGTATTGCCGGTCTGCTCGCAGGACTTTGCACAGGTCTCTTACATACAAAGCTCGGCATTCCTCCGATTCTGGCAGGAATCCTTACACAGATAGCGCTCTACTCTATCAACTTAAATATCATGCAGCGCCACGCCAACCAGGCACTTAGCGCAGATAAATATAATCTGGTGCTTTCATCACGTAATCTGACACATGCGATAATTGTCGGTGTGATTTTCTCGGTTGTAATTATCGCGGTGCTTTACTGGTATTTCGGAACGGAGCAGGGCTCTGCTATCCGTGCCACCGGCTGCAACCCTGCAATGAGCAAGGCTCAGGGTATAAACATCGACAACATGAAGCTCATCGGTCTTGCGCTTTCAAATGCAATTGTAGCGCTCTCAGGCGGCCTGCTTTCACAGTACTCAGGCTTTTCCGATGTAAACATGGGCCGTGGCGGAATCGTAATCGGTCTTGCCGCAGTTATCATCGGTGAGGTGCTCGGCGATGCAATCCTCGGAAAGCACATGAATTTCATGGGAAAGCTTATCTTTGTCATATTTGGTGGAATTGTTTACTACATTGTAATCGGAATTGTTCTGTGGCTGCAGATGCCAAGTGATGACTTAAAGCTCTTCACTGCAATCATCGTGGCAATTTTCCTTGCAGTGCCTTACCTGAAGGGCAAGAGCAAGGCCTCCTTTAAAAAGGCCGGCAAACGCTCTGCTGCAGCACTTAACGCAAAGGAGGGCAAATAAATGCTAGAGATTAGAAACGTACATAAAACCTTCAATCCGGGCACAATCAATGAAAAGCATGCCCTTAATGGTGTAAACCTAAAGCTTGAGGAGGGCGATTTCGTCACTGTTATCGGTGGTAACGGTGCCGGAAAATCAACCATGCTCAATGCCGTTGCAGGCACATGGCCTGTGGACGATGGTTCAATTCTCATCGATGGAGTGGATGTCACAGGGCTTCCTGAGTTCAAGCGTGCATCATTTCTGGGACGTGTGTTCCAGGATCCAATGACAGGAACTACCGCAACCATGCAGATTGATGAAAACCTCGCACTTGCCGCTCGCCGCGGAAAGCGCCGTGGTCTTGGCTGGGGTATTACAAAGGCTGAAAAGGAGCAATTCCACGAGCTTTTAAAGGAGCTTGACCTGGGACTTGAGGATCGAATGACCTCAAAGGTTGGTCTGCTCTCAGGTGGACAGCGTCAGGCTGTTACACTGCTCATGGCTTCACTCCAGAAGCCGAAGGTGCTGCTTTTGGATGAGCACACCGCCGCTCTCGACCCGAAGACAGCCGCAAAGGTGCTCACTCTCACAGACAAAATCATCAAGGAGAACAGCCTGACAGCCATGATGGTCACACACAACATGCGTGATGCCATCGCTCACGGCAACAGACTCATCATGATGAATAACGGACAGGTTGTCCTTAATATCTCAGGCGAGGAAAAGAAAAACCTCACTGTGGAGGATCTGCTCATGAAGTTTGAGGAGGTTTCCGGCGAGGAATTTGCTTCTGATAAGGCTTTGCTTGGATAGACATATCTATATAATAATAACAAAAATTTGCAGCTCAATACACGAGCTGCAATTTTTTGTTATATACTTTTTATATGAGTTCTCCCAACGGCTTAATCATATCAGCCTTGATAAAGCCCTTTATGATCAGATACTGCTCTATCGTCTTCACACAGTTTTCCACACCGACACGCTCACTGTTTAGTGTCAGGTCGTAATTCACCGGATTGGTCCAGTAGTTTCCGTGTGTATAGTACTTGTAATAGTCTGCCCTGAACTTATCTGTTCTCTCAATCGTGGCATTTGCCACCTCCGGTGTCACACCCATATTGGCTATGGTACGCTCCACACAGAATGCACGCGGTGCCTCAATGTATATGCTCACTACATTTGGGCGGTTCTTTAATACATAGTCGGCACATTTTCCTACTATGACGCAGGATTCCTTGTCTGCAAGCTCGTTGATAATCTGGCTCTGATACTCAAAGAGCCTGTCATCTGATTTGAACTTCTCATTTCTTGATATATATCCCTTTGCTCTTGGAAGCCCTCGCAAAAAGCTCGTAAATCCTCCCTCCTCACGCAGCTTCTCATTTACCTCCTGAAACACATTCTCGTCAAGTCCGCTCAGCTGGCTTGCAAGCGTCAGGATACGGTTCTCATAACAGTGTATTCCAAGCTCTTTTGCCAGCTGTGATGCTATTGCTTTTCCGCCTGTTCCAAATCCTCTGGCAAAGGTTACTACAAAATTATCCATTTATCATTTCCTCCTTCTGAATGCCAACCATATCTAGCCTGCCAGATATCTGCTTAAGAATTCTCTTGTTCTTGGATTCTTAGGATTTGTAAACAGCTCTGACGGTGCTGCATCCTCTGCCACATATCCTGAGTCCATGAAAATAGTTCTTGTAGAAACATCTCTGGCAAATGCCATCTCATGTGTGACGATTATCATCGTAAGTCCTGTCCTCGCAAGGTCCTTCATGACATTTAGCACCTCTCCGACCATCTCAGGGTCAAGCGCCGAGGTCGGCTCATCAAATAAAAGCACCTCCGGGTTCATACAAAGCGACCTGGCAATGGCAACTCGCTGCTTCTGTCCTCCTGAGAGCTGCGATGGCTTTGCATTGATATAAGGAGCCATGCCGACTGCCTTCAGATGCGTGATTGCCCTGTCAAAAGCCTCCTGCTTTGGCAGATGAAGCACCCTTCTTGTACAAAGCATACAGTTCTGGAGCACCGTCATATTGTTGAACAAATTGAAGGACTGGAACACCATTCCCACCTTTGAACGGTAATCATTGATATCCCTTTGTACATTTCTGACCTCTTTATCGTGATATAAAATCTTTCCTGAGGTCTGTTTCTCAAGCTTGTTGATGCACCTAAGCAGTGTTGATTTTCCCGAACCTGAGGAGCCCACAATACAGATGACCTCGCCGGAATGCACATCAATATCAATCTTTCTAAGTACCTCATGATCACCAAATGATTTGCTTAAATCCTTAATTGAAATAACTGTCTCACTCATATTGTGCCTCCTATTCATTGTCCATGTACTCAACTGCGAGTGCATAGTCTGTCTTACCCTGCAGCTTCTTTTCAATCAGCTTGAAGAGCTTATCAAATACAAAGCACAGTACAAAGTAAATTACCGCGATGACCAGATATGACTCAAAGTACTTGTAGTAGTTTCCACCGACTGTCTTGGCAGCCATGAAAAGCTCCTGCACAGCGATAACATTGAGTACTGATGTCATCTTCAGATTTAAAAGGAATGTATTTGCCATCTCAGGAATGATGTTCTTGAATGCCTGTGGCAAAACTACATAGAGCATTGTCTTAAATGGCGACATTCCCATGGCCCATGCGCCCTCACGCTGTCCCATATCTATTGAACCGATTCCTGCTCTGACTGTCTCTCCCATGTAGGCACCTGTATTTAATACAGTTACGAGGATACCTGCAAATACAGGTGTCAGGTTTTCATAGCCCATCTGGCGTATTCCATAGTACACAATCATCGCCTGAACTATCATTGGTGTGTCCCTGAATACTTCAACATAAACTGTAAATATCACCTTTACTATACGGATAAGGACCTTTTTTACGATGTTGTCGCCATCGTTAAGCTTTACATCATTTACTATGCCTACGATATATCCCAATACGAAGCCAAGCAATGTACCAACTACCGATATGTACAGCGTAAGCCAGGTTCCTTTGATAAACATGCTTGAATATTTCTGCGCCAGAAATACCATCCATTCTAACGAATTACTTGGATTACTTATCATCATACTGCTACCTCACTTTTATCTCTCTAATCCCCAGCTTACGCCGGTTTATCAGACTATTGTGGGATGATGCGATATAACATCATCCCACAGGCTTTCATCTTTTCGTGAATCAGATAAATCTCTAACAACTAGTTGGCTGCCGGCTGCTGTGTCAGAACCTGATCCATCAGCTCATCCATCTTTGCCTTGTCATTCCAGCCGATTGCATTCATGGCATCCTGGATTTTATCTCTGAGTGCTGTATCATCCTTTCTTGTTGCGATACATACATTTACCATTTCATCATCGCCTGTGAAGGTATCATTCTCATCCAGCTCGATAATCTGTAAATCATTATTTGTAAGTGCTGCTGACTCTGCTGTCGGAACATCGATTACACATACATCTGCGCTGCCGTTTGATATTGCGAGGAAGCACTCTGATGTAGTCTCAAAGTTTCCTGACTGCTCAGCACCCTTTATCTGGTCTAAAAGTGGAATCCAGCCTGTTCCAAGCTGTGTAGTTACTTTGCAGCCTGTATCTGCGAGATCTGAAAGACTCTTTACATTTGAATACTTGCCGCCCTTCTTAACAACGATACAGTTGTTTCTATAGTAATAAGGCCCTGTGAATGCATATGATGCTTCTCTTTCCTTTGTCTTTCCCATACCGGCGATGATACAGTCATAATCTCCTGCATCGAGCGAAATACCGATTGATGACCACTCAACCTTATGTACCTCAAGGTCCATTCCCATCTGGTCTGCAAGCTTCTGTGCCACTGCTACATCATAGCCGTATGCGTAGTAATCAGAGCCAGCTATCTTGACTGCCTTGCTGCCGTCCGGTGTGGTATCTGTATCCTGTGTCCAGTTGAATGGTGCATATGCACATTCCATACCAACCTTTAAAACCTTATTTGATGAGCTGTCTGCCGCTGAGCTATCTGAAGCAGCTCCTCCTGATGACGAACCACATCCAAACAATGTTGTCGCTGCCATTACACCTGTCAATATCAATGCTGCAAATCTCTTACTTCTCTTCATCATAATCTTTTCCTCCTTGATTATTGAAATACGAAAAGGCGCCGGAGTTTTTCTCCAGCGCCTTTGCTTAGTTCGTATAATAAACTTAATGAAGCAGCTTTGCAATGTTAATTTTGCACAATTTGTTTGTGCATTTTTACAGTAACTAATTAAACATAAGCCTTTTTACAAGAATACAATTAACTACATCCAGATATTCCATCGAGTCGTCAAGGCTGATTTCCAGTATTTCTTCTATCTTTTTCAGACGGTATTGCAGGGAATTACGATGAACGTACATCATCTGTGCCGTTTTTTGGACATTAAAGCCACACATATAATAATTGAGCAGCGTATCTATGAGAAACGAGCCGTTTGCATTGTCATACATCTCAAGCCTCTTTAGCTTCTCGTTGCAATAATCCATGATTTCCTGCTGATTGCCGCTGTTGAACATATACTTATATATGCCCATGGAGCTAGCACTGATTACCTTCTTGTTGGTCGGATTTGGTAAAATATCCTTTTTGGGGATAAGGTTTTTCGCCTCCTGATAGCTCTTTCCAAAATCCGCAGGCTTCCTGTATGCAGCGCCAAGTATGCATGTGCTGTAAATAAGCCCTGCAAATGGCGCACGACTGTCTAAGTCTCTAAGTATCCTTTCAATCTGATGCTCTGTCTCCATATCCTTTGTCTCCTCAAAAAGAAGCACAAATTTGTTCAAAAACCTCATATACATAGGCTTTTTCTTCATATGGATAACCTCGCGGTTCAGGCAGTCGGTATAGTATGTATATGTGTGCTCGTCCTGCTCCAGATTCACTCCGTATTTGCGGTCTATCACGATGATTCCCACTCTGTACGGCCGGTCAAAGGTCAGACCAAGCTGTGCAGAAATCTTTTCTATATACTTGTCATTTACCTCATATCCAAAAAGCAGGTTGTACAGGTAGTCACCTGTCCTTTTATTATCCACACTGGTCTCTAAAAGCAACTCTCCGACGCTCTGCGCAATATCTACAAAAGTAGCTCCCGCCCACCGAATATAAAACAACGGCAGCTTGAGCTCATCAGCCTTGTCCTTCATCCTCTGTGGTGTCTCTTCCCTGTCCTCCACAACCGAAATCGCAAAGCCCGATATTCCCAGCTCATTCAGCTCAACCATGGCATCATATGCTTCGTCCATGGAAAATCTCTTGTAATCTACCACAAGCAGCGCAAAATTGCCCGGATTCATATGATCCTTATAAGGCTTTGTCTGCACCAGATAAGTCCATGACACCATCCTGTCAAGCCCTGCTGCTCCCGCCACAAGCTCCATTCCGTCCATTTGTAAATTGTTAACATCCCTGCATGAAATCATCTGCGTCTCCCTGATAGCATTAAGCTTAGGTAATTATCCCAAACCGTTTCACATTACTTATATCCACAGCCGCTTCGCCCCGGCATATCCTCTCCGTGCACATACCTGGCATTGAACTCCATATTTATCTCACGAAGCTCCTTCTTTCCGTCGATATAGTCCTGATACATCTCGGCAAGCCCCGACATGCAACCATCGCAGGTGGCCTCGATATTGCCAAGCGACTCAGCCACAATTGCCTCGCGCTCCTCTTTTGTTGTCTCACTAATTAAATATCCCATTTTGTATGTTTCCTTTCCGGCTATTCACATATTAAAAGCCCAGATTCTCATCCACCAGAATAATCTGGAAACGTCCCTTCACCCTTGAGAAGCGTGTGGTCAGAATCTGACAGCAGATACACTGCGGACTCTTGCAGTCAAAGCAGGTGCCGTTCTTAGAGCACGGTGTGTCGATGCCAAAGCGCTGTGCGTTGATAGGCGCTGCCTCATTTCTCGCACGGCTCATAGCGTCTGCCTCAGTCTTTACGACCTTGTTCATGCCCACTATAAGAAGCACATGCTTCGGTCCGTAAGCATATGCAGCCACGCGGTTTGCATTTCCGTCGATATTGATAAATACGCCATCCTCGCTCATCGCATTGACACTTCCAAGGAAATAATCCGATGTAAATGCCTTTAACGCTATCTCCTGCTTCTCCTCCTGCGTAGACACCTTGTCCCTGTCATAAAACTGATAATCTCCGTTTGAGAGAGCCTCATACAGACCACATTCCTTCACCGATGTGGCACCGCCCATATTGATTGAGCTGCCCTTTGGAATCAGCTCCAGAGCCTTCTTAACAGCCTCCTCCTTTGTCTCTACATAATAGGCTTCCATGTTGCGCGACTCAAGTGCAGCCACAAGGCGCTTTCCCAGTAAATCGTTTCTCATTTTTCTTACGTCCATAGTGTAAACCTCATTTCATGCTTATTGCCAATTCCCATTTGTGCAATCAGCTGTATTAATTATTGTTATGTAACTATTATACTACTTTACAGGGAGTGTCTGCAATTTATTCGGGAATAAATGATTGTACTTTTCATTCTAATAGAAAAAAGTGCATAACAAAAAGAGCCCTTTCGAGCTCTTCCTGCTTTGTACAACATTAAATTGTAGATGATTACTGTAAGAGTGAAAGTACACCCTGGTTTGACTGATTAGCCTGTGCAAGCATAGACTGTCCAGCCTGAGCAAGAATGTTGTTCTTGCTGTAGTTAACCATCTCTTCAGCCATATCTGTATCACGGATACGAGACTCAGCTGTTGTAGTATTCTCAACTACGTTGTCAAGGTTGTCGATTGTGTGCTCAAGACGGTTCTGAACAGCACCAAGAGAAGATCTCTGCTCTGATACCTTCTGTAACGCATCTGAGATAGCATCTATTGCATATGTTCCAGCGATTCCAGAATCATCGTTTACATTAAGACCTTTGATTCCAAGATATGAAGAGTTCATTGTCTCAATATCAACTGTAATCTTATTTGTCATGTCTGCGTCTGATCCTACATGAAGGCTGAAAGATAACTTATCTGCAACTTCTGCCGTTCCTTTTTTAATATTAAATGTAACTCCATCCTTAGATGTATAAGCAGCCGCCTTTTCAGCTGTAGCTGCTGTTTTTGTTGCTCCAATATTATTAGCTGCTGTTAACTCTTTTTCCATTAAATCAACTGCATGAGCTGCTGAAATGACAGATGAATCAGACTTATCAACACCTGTTGTAGTATCTATATCAGCTGCTGTGAGGGTTTTTCCACCATAAGATACTTTACTTCCTGTCTTTACAATATCATTTACAGTAACCTCTGTAGTATCTCCATCTTTTGTAATTTTTCCAGCAGCAGAAACATTATATTTTGTATCATCTACAGTAAATGACTTTTTATCTGTTACAGCGGCGTTAGCCAAAGCTTTCGTTTCAGCTAATGTACTACCAATTGTATAATCTTTACCACCAATTGTAACAGATTTTCCAGCATCAAGTGCTCCAGCTGCTACCTTAAATGTTGCTGTTGTAGCACTATCTGTAAGAGTTCCCTTAAGACCTGCATCATGACCATTCATGTATACATCTTTTGTTCCGTTACCACCTTTAAGAAGGTATGTTTCGTTGAACTTTGTTGTCTCTGCTACACGATCAATCTCTGTTGTAAGCTGTGAGATTTCGTCCTGAATTGCACCTCTGTCTGTATCAGAGTTTGTTCCGTTAGAAGCCTGAACAGCTAACTCATTCATTCTCTGGAGCATTGAGTGAACTTCTGTAAGAGCACCCTCAGCTGTCTGTACTGATGAAACTCCATCCTCAGCATTTGAAGAAGCTTTGTCAAGTCCACGAATCTGCTTTCTCATCTTCTCTGAAATTGAAAGTCCGGCTGCGTCATCAGCTGCACGGTTAATTCTATAACCAGAAGAAAGCTTCTCTGTGCTCTTTGACTGTGCTCCTGTTGTGATGTTAAGCATTCTGTTGGCATTTGCTGCCTGCATGTTGTGTTGTACTACCATAATATAATCCTCCTTGTCCCGGTTTTCGGGTTATTATGTTTGTTGCCTCGGAAATCCTTTTCACGAGTTTATTTTACCTGTGTAATAAATACACTATGTATTTTCACATTTCGTAATCAATTATAACTACTGAAGAAGTGAAAGTACTCCCTGGTTAGACTGATTAGCCTGTGCAAGCATAGACTGTCCAGCCTGTGCAAGAATGTTATTCTTGCTGTAGTTAACCATCTCAGAAGCCATATCTGTATCACGGATACGAGACTCAGCTGTTGTAGTATTCTCAACTACGTTGTCTAAGTTGTCGATTGTATGCTCAAGTCTGTTCTGAACAGCACCAAGAGAAGATCTCTGCTCTGATACCTTCTGTAATGCATCTGATATAGCATCTACTGCATATGTTCCAGCGATTCCAGAATCATCATTGACATTAAGACCTTTGATTCCGAGATATGAAGAATTCATAGTCTCAATATCAACTGTAATCTTGTTTGTCATGTCAGCATCTGAACCTACATGAAGGCTGAAAGACAGTTTATCAGCAACTTCTGCATATCCTTTATTAATAGTAAATGTTGCACCTGTAGCTGCAGCATATGTTCCAGCGGCAATAGTTGCTGCCTGACCAGTTGTTCCTATATTGTTTGCAGCTGTAAGTTCATTTGTAATGAGTTCTATTGCCTTATCTGCACTTATTACAGATGAATCGGATTTACTAACACCAGCAGTAAAATCAGCAGCTGCATATGAAACAGCTTCTTCTCCTGTTAACTTTAATGTAATCTTATCACCATCTTTAGCTTCAAAATCAGCAGCCTTAATATCTAATGTTGCCCCTTCAGCAGGTGCTGTTGAGCCAGCTACCCAACCACTCTCATTTTTGTTAGTTCCAGCTTTTGTTGTATATGTATACGTTTTACCATTAACAGTAACTTGATCTCCATCTTTTGTAGCCTTTTTAACTTCAGTTGTTACAGCATCCTTTGCTGTTCCAATCGAATATTCCTTGCCTCCGATGGTAACATTTTTTCCACTATCAAGTGCACCGGCAGCTATTTTAAAAGTTGCTGTTGTAGCACCATCTGTAAGTGTTCCCTTAAGCCCTGCATCATGAGCGGTCATGTACTCTTTTTTTGTTCCATCACCACCTTTAAGAAGGTATGTCTCATTGAACTTTGTTGTCTCTGCTACACGATCAATCTCTGTTGTAAGCTGTGAGATTTCGTCCTGGATTGCGCCTCTATCTGTGTCAGAGTTTGTTCCATTAGCTGCCTGAACAGCTAACTCATTCATTCTCTGAAGCATTGAGTGAACTTCTGTAAGCGCACCCTCTGCTGTCTGTACTGATGAAACTCCATCCTCAGCATTTGAAGAAGCTTTATCAAGTCCACGAATCTGCTTTCTCATCTTCTCTGAAATTGAAAGTCCTGCTGCATCATCTGCTGCACGGTTGATTCTATAACCAGAAGAAAGCTTCTCTGTGCTCTTTGACTGTGCGCTTGTTGTTACGTTGAGCATTCTGTTGGCATTTGCTGCCTGCATGTTGTGTTGTACTACCATAATATAATCCTCCTTGTCCCACACTGTGGGTTATTATGTTTGACCTCTGGAAATCCTTTTCCCGAGGGTTTTGCAGCTGCTTTGTGTATATTTTTATTTAAGCAGTTGCGGTTTTCTATAACAAGCGGCTTCCCGGGTGTGGCAGATGCCACAGCCGCCTATTAACTTGTTTGGCTATGCTTTCTTATCTGCTTTAGTCGGCTTTGCTTTCTTCTGTCTTTCATTCCAGATAATCTTCTTGATTTCATGCTGTGCTTCCTCTGAAATCTTTGGCTCCGGATAATATGTATCTTTTCTCTTCTCAGGATTCGGATCGTTGTTAGACCTTGAGATGTTCATTTCTCTTGGAGCATCTATCATGAGTCGACCATTCTTTCCGCTTCCACCGGCATAGACCACTCTGATGTTGTCCCCGATATTTACATATTCTCCCTCTTTTAGCGATAATTTAAGCATTCTGTATACCTCCGTGCACTTGATTTAAGCTATTTCCATGCTTATGTGAAATGTAACAATTCTCTAAGAAATGTTGCATTTTTTATTTTACAGTTACTATATCGGACATCAATTCTAATACTTTACACCTAATTGCAACTTATTTAAAAATTATATTTGCTCTTTATTGGTTGTATCTGCCTTTTTTGACGACCACTTCCCACAAAAATCCTTGTTCTTAGACAAAAAATGCAACATTTCTTAGAGAAATGTTG
>ENA-UEQN01001699-UEQN01001699.1-human-gut-metagenome-genome-assembly--contig:-NODE-1699-length-16995-cov-5.156874_pt1 | contig 16995 bp, 20 predicted proteins | sample MGYA00242940_ERZ507944 | MGnify/ENA primary metagenome ERZ507944 (study PRJEB26167, sample SAMN06115449) | human gut metagenome | host: Homo sapiens | place: China:Fujian | collected 2015-08-20... | reverse complement strand
ATAGATTACTTTTCCGTAGCAAACGCTTCGATTCGGGAAGCATATTGCAATGATACAAAATTACGGAGTATTATCCAGTATGCAGGTATATAAATTACGGAATATATAACCAATATTACGGATGTATCTCCTTTTGACATACTTTATACCCCCTATTATTGGATTGTAACTATTTTGTAGTTACATTTGCTGAAACTTATAAATGAATGGGAACAAAAGAAAAACTTATCGAACGTTTCAAGTCGTTACCAGCAAATTTTACATTTGAAGAAATGGAACGCTTGTTGTCGATATTTGGTTATGAAAAATCGAATAAAGGTAAAACTTCCGGTTCGAGAGTTATCTTTAAGAATGGAGATAAACGCCCTATAATGATTCACAAACCTCATCCCGGCAACCTAATCAAAGGGTATGCAATGAAACAAGTATTAAATGATTTGATGGATGCAGGTTTTATAAAATGAAGAAAGGAGTATTATTATGAATACATTAAGGTACAAAGGTTTCATTGGATCTGTCAACTTCAGTGAAGAAGACAGCGTTTTTTTCGGTAAAATAGAAGGAATAAATGGAATGGTTAATTTCGAAGGACAGAGTGTTCAAGAACTGACAGTCGATGATTATCTGGCTTATTGTGAAGAAGAAGGAGTACAACCGCACAAAAGCTATTCAGGATCATTAAATGTTCGTCTGACTCCTGAGATACATAGCCATATCGCAATGCTGGCACAGCGTGCAGGTATCTCTATCAATGCTTTCATCAAACAAGCACTGGAGAAGCAAATTACAGCTATGTTATAGAATAGAAATTCACTCTGTTATAATCATACTATAAAAATCTACAGAGTGTAAAGCATATATCTGGTATTGCAGAGATTATCCGATAAAAAGAATAGTCTCTGCATTTTTTTTATGTTAAAAGCACAAATGACTGTCACAATCCTCTTCGGCCCATGTCTAAATATATAAAACAGAAATCATGGAAATAGAAATCTATCATGTGGACCAAGCGATAAATGGCTCTAAAGAGGCATTAGAAGCAATCATTGAAAATATTGAAGGCCCGGTGTTTAATTTGTCATTGCGCATGCTCGGGCGGATTGAAGATGCAGAAGACGCAAAGCAAGACATTCTGATAAAGGTCATCACAAGCCTTTCTTCTTATAAAGGAAAAAGTTTATTTTCGACATGGGTGTATAAAATAGCCGTAAACCATTTAATCAATGAGAAGAATAAAGACTTCGTAAATCATCCTTTGTCTTTTGAAATCTTCGGGAGTGATATAGACAGATATGTCGCCTCTTCAGTTGACCAAACGAATCCGGCTGAGAAAAAGATTTTCTCGGAAGAGCTAAAACTGTCATGCACCAACGTTTTGCTTCAATGCTTAAATCCATTCGACCGGTTAATCTTCATTTTGGGAACCATGTTTGATGTAGACAGCAGACTGGGAAGTGAGATTACAGGATTGTCGGCTGACAACTTCAGGCAACGGCTGTCACGCTCCAGAAAAGTAATGAGTACTTTCTTGTCAGAATATTGCGAACATGCAGGAGGCAAGAAATGTAACTGTATGAACCGGGTAAATTATGCCCTCAGCCAACACCGTATCGATCCTGCCCTGCCTTACTCATCATCATTGATACCGGAGAGAATCTCCACATCGAAGTCTGCCATGGAAAACATTGATGCCGCGACAGCTCTGTATTCAAACTTACTCAGACATTCTTCTAAACAGCAAGCCAAAGAATATCTTTTCAATCTGCTTAAAACAGATGATTTTTCATCACTAACTAAATAATATCTGACATGGACAAATTACTTTTCTCGGCAATTATAGGATTGGTTGCCGGAGTCATAGACATCATTCCTATGGTTATGCAGAAACTTCCCCGCTACTCTATCGTTTCGGCGTTTTTCCATTACTTTTTCGTTTCAATCATTATTCTCAATGTAGACATACCTCATATTCCCTGGTGGCTGGAAGGAGGCGTTGTAGGCTTGGCACTAACTATCCCGATGCTTATTCAGGTAGGACATTCGGATAAGAAATCTTTGCCAATAATAACATTCAATGCCATATTATTGGGAACATTGGTTGGGCTTGCAGGACACTATATTTCAGTTTTCTAAATCTACACAGAGCAATGTAGGATTTGAGTCATCCTCCTCATTAGCTAAACCATATTGAGCCAACTTATCAGCAGAAAGCAATGTATATGCCTTGTTGTTCCGGATAAGGGAAACGGGAGTATTTACAATTGCTTTCTCATTATAAGGCATGGCGTATCCTTTTTCCGAATGAGTCAGCAATTCCCCGCTATTTGTATCCCATAGTATATAATGCCTGCTCTCATTCCAGAAGAAATCATAAAACAACAGGTCATTCACCAATAAAGCATTTTCCGCCTTAATACAATATTTCCCTTCCGTAAGCATACGTTCAAGATCACCATTCAAATCTGTCGGCATCTTTAGTTTGCCCTGATTGATGGCTACAGCGGGAATGAGTTTTTCCTTTCTGCTGGCATACAACGTATCATTAATCACGATACACACTTGATCGTTTCCGGCTCTGAATCTGGGCACGATGTAGCCACCTGAAAAGCCCGTTACCGATTCAGCATCGAAAGGAAAGAAAGATTGTTTCATGTTCCAGTCCTTATCAAAGAAGGCTACTAAGTGCGATTTCTGATATTCTCTTTTGTAGGTTCCCCAATATCCGTTGGATACACCTATAAAGTTGGATATACTATCTTTGGGGTATTCGCTGACGAAAGTCCCGTCCGGCTTATATAATTTAGTCTTATTAGGAGTAGCAACATAAATCAACTCTTTTTCTTCATCAAAAAAGCGGGAAAAGATTTCGGCATATTCTTCAGGTCCATTTCCCTTCCTGTCCATCACAGAAAGAAAAGAACCGTTTTCGGCATTAAAGAAATAAAAACTCGTCTTATCTCCGATAACTATGTACTTTGGAGTCACATTAAGCAGGTACGCATTAGCACTCAACAGGCATTTATCATTCGTTTCCAGCCGGATCGTTTTCGGATTCTTGAAAAGAGATTGATATTGTGCCGAAGTGTAGTCCGCATCAAAGTGTTCGACGCCTTTATCAATACTGACTGTAGAAACCTGATCATGTGAACCTTTTTCTCCGGAACAAGCCGTGAGAAGAAAAAGAGAAATGCTGAGAAAGGAAATACAAGAGTGTCGCATATTGTTTTTTGTTATGTTGTAAGTTGGGCAAATTTATAAAAAAAACGAATATACAAGATGTTATCTCAGAAAAATGAGAAGAATAAAAAAAGAAAAAATAAAAGTCGGAAAAACCAACCTAAATACTTGACTTCGCCTTTCTGATGTAGTATCTTTGTAGAGCTTTAAAAAACTGAATTTTAATATTAAACCTAAAACCTTAGTAAATGGCAAAACTGATTCTTTCTTTCTCCGAATTGGCCGGTATGTATTTCCCCGGTTGTTCCACTCCGAAAAATGCGGTAAGATCTTTACAACGAAGCATTAAAAGGTGTACAAATCTGGCGACTGCTTTAGTTGAAACGGGCTATCAACCTTATAATCATCGCTGGCTCTCTCCCAAGCAATACGGGCTGATAATAGAGAATCTGGGTGATCCATTCCCGGAATAATAATAGACAATAAATAGGAAAGGCGGTAATTCTTCATAAGAATCACCGCCTTTTTTGTTGATATTTATCGATTTCAGGCTTAAAAGAGGCTTTTTACGTTTTTAATAAACGTTGATCACGTTCTTAAAAAACATTCCCGTTATTCTTTAAAAACGAATAACAGGAAGCTGAACAAGGCAGAAAAACGCCTATAATTTGTCTATATTTGAGACTATAGTATGTTTTATTTCACTTAGTACAAACGAACTTTACATTTTCACAATACCTAACATATAGCATGAACTGATAATCAAAAAACGACTTTAAATTCTACGATAAACTTCATCAAATGGTACTCTGCACCGTTCTCCCCAGATTCCTTTATTACCATCCCGTATTCCACAGGGAATAACCATATTTATCTCAGCACCATGAGGCAATTTCAGCATCCTTTTTAGCCGACGGCTATCTAAACCTTCCAGAGGACAAGTGTCATACCCTTCATTTGCCATAGCAATCATAAACGTTTGGGCAGCAAGTGCACAAGATTTATGGGCAGTCACACGCATATCATTTTCAGAGACTTCGAGCATCATCGGGCGAAAAATACTAATGATGTTAACCAGCAGTTTTCTGAATAATCCCAAGATTCCAAAGAAACGGGCATAAACAAACGGCATCAATTTGCCATAGTATAATTCCCGGTCTTTGATGCGTTTGGTCTGACGCTCTTTCGGACTGTAACGCCGGATATTCTCCCGTTCAAAATCAAGCACAAACCGCGCATGTTTCCTGTACCAATCACGCCGCACCACGAAAACAACTATTTGTGAAGCTGTAGAAGTGGCTTTCTGATCGAGACAGGCTCTTGAAACCTTTGTCAGCAATTCGGGCTGAGTGATATGATAGAACTCCCACAACTGCATATCCGAGCTGTTGGGAGCTAATGTTGCCAATTCCAGACAATGTTTTATTCTTTCCGGATCTATCAGTTTTGTTCTATCATACGCTCGCACAGAGCGACGATAATGGAGGACTTCGTCTAAATTCATAATGCTGTAAAATGTTATAATACTATTATACTTTTCCTTAGAGCTAAAAAACTTCAGGATACTCATAGAATTAATTCTATAGTATAAGATTAAAAACATCCCCATAAGCTAATTGTTCCTCAACTAACCGGACTTTTCGTGTAATCAGAATGATCGATGTGCTGTATATCACTAATTCGTGATGCTTTCCCAAACCTGTTTATTGTCCCGTTATGAATTTGGTTATTTTTCACCATTGTGTGAATGGCCGAAACAGACTATTTTTGCAAAAAACTAATCATTCATAATCTATTAAGCAATGAAAAGTAATACTATTTGTCAAGTAATTCTTGCAGGAAGCATCATATTGGCTTCTTGCCAATCTAACAATTCTGCTAAGCAAGATGAGTCTCAACAAACAATGAACGAAACAGTTATGAACAAAGTTACAGATTGCAAAATCAGTGCGGGAAACATCACTTTCACTAATGCCATCAATGGAGCTGAAAATTGCGTGAAACTGCTTGATGATGGCGCATTGGAATTCCATTGTACCGAAGGACTGGATTTCTTCAGTGACCCGAATGGAAAACTGTCAAATACAACGCTTCCCATTCTGCTTGTCCCCGTTGAGAACACGAAACCTTTTACGTTAATAGCCAAGGTTACTCCGGAATTCACAACGGAGGGATTGTATAATGCAGCCGACCTTTTTGTATATTCTTGTGATTCACTTTGGCAGAAACTGGCATTTGAACAGGATGAATACGGTAACCACCGTATTGTTACAGTAAGAACACAAGGAACATCCGATGATAATAATCATGATAAATTAGATGTTTCATCTGTTTACCTGAAGATTTCATCTGATACAAAAACCATTGCCAGCTATTATTCCATCGACAAGAAAAGATGGAACATGGTTCGTCTATACAAAAATTATTATCCAAAGAACATCTATTTGGGCATCAGCAGCCAATGTCCTCAAAAAGGCAGCTGTACAAGTCGTTTTGAAGAAATTTCTTTGTCTCACGATAATGTTAGCGATTTCCGCTTGGGAGAATAAGCCATTATATATTGAAAGTGTAATTTTGCGGAATCCTACCTTTTTCAATATACTTGTTATTTCTTCCTCCGAATAATACCTTTCCCAAATGATGAAATGTTTGGCTGTGTCTTCAAGTATCAGGTTATATTGATATGCAAAAACTTTGTTCTCCGGATAATGGTAGAAGTAAATATTCACTTTCATTCCAGAACCCACCGCAAGGGGCATATCCCAATCCCGGCTTTCCTGTCTGTCATCAATAATCCCTTCCGAGAAAACATCAAAAATGAGAATACCTCCATCAGTCAGCAATAGCTCATTGGCAAACAAATATCTGTTTTTCCGAATGATCACAAAATGCTTCTTCTTCAAAACTGCCAAACTTATGAAGAATTTCAAAACCGTTCCATTCCAGGTATGAATCTAACTCTTGAGGAAAGAATAGCCTCATATCCAAATTCTGAACCGAATCAAACTCACCATTAATGAAATAGTGCCATTCTATGCGATTTATCTGAGTTTTGCTCTCGTATCGCATGATCTGCTTTATCAATACTTCTCTCCCATCTTTGGTGGTATATTCAGCAATTTCTATTGGTTCTTTTTCATGTTCTACAATGTATTGGATATTGGGATTAAAACAATCTAACAGAAATATGCCTCCTGCTTTGAGATGATTTTTAACTGCACGCAATGCTTTAAACAAATCTTCATTTTGATATAAATGATGGATCGAATTGAAAGGAATAAAGACAAGGTCGTATTTCTTCTGTAAATCGAGAGTTCTGATGTCAGCCTCAATAAATTCTATTTCTAATCCTGCTCCAGCAGCTTTTACTTTCGCTTGTTCAAGCATAGAAGCAGTGTAGTCTACCCCGCTGATATCATATCCTTCCTGTGCTATCGGAATAGTAAGTCTGCCTGTACCGCAACAAAGTTCAAGTATACAGGCAGACTTGTTTTTAGGCAGCCATCGCTTGTAAAATAGCAAATCATCTATATGGGTATTCATTCCATCATAAATATTCGCATCATAAATTAAATCCCCAACTTTATAATTGCTATTCATCTGATTCTTCAATATCTGGTGAGTACTAGTATTTACTTAACCATACAAAGGTAGTACTATTTGCTTTCATAACGAGCACTATTTCAACTAATTCACTCTACTTTGTCTGAATATGTCCGTTAGTCAAAACTTTTTTCTATATTCTTGTGGTGTTACCCCTTTCAATTTTTTAAAAATCCGATTAAAATGTGGTACATCATTAAATCCTACTGCAAAACAGATTTCCGACACTTGTCTTTGTGAGTGTTTTAGGAGCTCGCAAGCCGTATTCAGGCGATACTGGGTCACAAATTGTGAAAATGTCATTCCCTTGCATCGTTTGAAGTATGAGCAAAATGCAGAACGGTTCATGCCTACTTCTGCGGCAATATCGTCTAAAGAGATAGCATGGACATAATGGGCCATCACATAGGTGCAAATTTGCTGCATGCGTCTCACATCCCGATCTATATTCATAGGTTTACCTGCAAAAGTATGATCGGATGAAGTGAATATGACAGGTAGCAAGCGAAACATCTCGCACAATCGTTCCAATTCGTCCATATCGTTCATTTCCAATAATATTTTGCGAATGATTCGAGAACTTTCCAAGCCAAACTTTAATGCATTAACAGGAAATGTAAGACCTGCCAAACGGTTTCTCAATTCGGGAAACACTTCTATGCATTTCAGTACAAAGGTATGACTGAAAGCAACCATCAGGTAATGAATACACCCGTCAGTGTCTGTCGATGAAGGTGTATATTCCCAGTAATGATGCATAGATGGTGGTATCAATGCTACATCACCTGCCGAAAAAGGTTGTAACGTATCACCTGCTATTCGGAAGCCATGTCCATGTAACACATAATATAGCTCCCATGCATCATGCTGATGCAGTTTGGCTTCTATATGAGCCTCAATTCGTTGGTCTATAAAAAAGAATGAGTGGTTCTCTACTTCGGGCAGCTCATAGGGAGTAATCATATCTTCCATAATTGTATGCAAAATGGTTTAATGCAAATATACGACAATTATACGAAACAATACCACAAATATACAACAAGAAAGCGGCATAACTTTGCTGCCGAAAACAACAAGTATAACTATTAAAATGTATTGTTATGGATTTCTATCAAGTATTAGAGAAAAGAAGAACCATCCGCGACTTTTCCAATAAGGAAGTAACGGATGAAGTGTTGGTAAAGGTATTGTCTGCTGCATTTAAAGCTCCGACCAACGACCATTTGCGGCAGTTTGAGTTTATTGTTGTAAGAGGGCAGGAAAACATCACCCGATTGATAGCACCTGTGGCAGAAAACACCAAAAACATCCAACAAACTGGACTTGAAGCCACCGCAAGCATCATGGATAAGGACGAACATGCCATGTTTACCGATGCATTGCCCAAACAACAACGTATGCTAATCCAAAGCAATTGTCTTATCCTGCCGTTTTTCAAACAGAAGGATTATCCTTTATGCAAGCCGGCAGACCAAAGTTCTTTGAACTATTTCGCTTCGGCTTGGGCAGCTGTAGAGAACATTCTGTTAGCCGCAACTGCAGAAGGACTGGCATGTGCTTTCCGTATTCCCATTGGCAATGAACCGGAGTACGTGAAACATCTCGTTAATGCTCCCGTTGGATATGAATTCACCTGTTTCCTTGCTATCGGTTATGCAGCTGAAAATGCACATATATGCAAGCAGAAAGATATTCGGGTAGAAGAGAGAATTCACAAAAACATCTGGTAAATTCAGTATAGATTAATAAAATCATCATTTCTAAAACATTGAATTTTAATTAAATAGGAATATGTCTTAAGATTTTTATCAGAATTACCTGTTTAAAGGTACTCAAAGGGGACAATCTCCCTTGTACCGTATAGTACCTTTGCAAAGTCATCTGAAACAAATGACAACAGTAAACCTTATTTTTTTAACCTATTAAACTTTAATTATTATGGCTTTAGAGTATGTAGTGACCAAGAGAGTGTTTGGCTTTGACGACACAAAGACTGAAAAGTATGTAGCAAAATCTGTACGTTCGGGACAAATGAGTTTTAGTAAAACGTGCGCAAAGGTCAGTCGACTTTGCGGAGTCCATCGAAAAGTGGTAGACTTGGTAGTCAGCGGTCTGGTTGATATGATGGCGGAGGATATTGATGACGGAAAAAGTGTTCAATTGGGAGAGTTCGGCATCTTTCGCCCCACCATTAAGGCCAAAAGTGCGGATACGGCAGAAGGCGTTACGGCAAGTAATATAGTACGTAAGCGTATTGTATTCACTCCGGGGAAGATTTTCCAACGTACTTTGGGAGAAATGAGCGTAACCCGCGCCATTCCCATCGATACAGATTATACGGATGGAAGCAGTTCCGGTGGTAACGGTAGCGGCGGCAACCAAGGAGGTGACGGTGGTATAGAGGATGATCCGTTAGGATAATGCCAAATTAAAGTAGCGAAAGAACTTCGCTACTTTTTTTGTTCCCATACCTATTTATATGGATAATATCTCTTATTTTTGCACATATTATAACTATAAATAGGTAATATGGAAACATCAAAAGTCTACTACACAGACCTGCGTACCTCTCCTACTTCCAATCTTCTGGATAAGATGGAGCGCCTGGTAAAGCGGGCAGGTATTGAACAGCTACCCTTAAAAGACAGTTTTGTCGCTATCAAGATTCACTTCGGTGAGCCGGGAAACCTTGCTTATCTTCGTCCGAACTATGCGGCTCGCATGGCAAACCTATTGCGCAACAATGGTGCAAAACCTTTCTTGACGGACTGTAACACACTATATTCAGGCCGTCGTGCCAATGCCGTCGATCACCTGCAAAGCGCAATGGAAAACGGTTATAATCCTATATCCGCCCAATGCCAGGTCATCATCGGAGATGGATTGAAAGGTACGGATTGCCGGGAAATTCCCTTGAACGGTGAGTACTGTGCCGCCCCTAAGATTGGTACTGCCATAGCCGATGCGGATATTATCATCAGCATGAATCACTTTAAGGGACACGAACAAGCCGGCTTTGGCGGAGCTTTAAAGAATTTGGGCATGGGCTGTGCCAGCGTAGCCGGAAAACTGGAACTACATTCGGCCTCTCAACCCAAAATAGATACGGAAAGTTGCATCGGCTGCAATATCTGCGTGAAGCACTGTGCACACGACGCCGTACATCTGAATGCAGGACGCAAAGCAGAAATAGATTACGCTAAATGCGTAGGTTGCGGACAGTGTGTCGCCTTGTGCCAGTATGACGGCGCCATTATGGGCGATGAAGATACGTCCGAACGCTTAAACTATAAGATTGCCGAATATTCACTGGCCGTAGTGAAAGATAAGCCCAACTTCCACATCAGTTTTATAATGAACGTATCTCCGGAATGTGACTGTTGGAATCATAATGATGCCGCCATTGTCCCCGACCTCGGTATTCTGGCTTCTACAGACCCGGTGGCTCTGGATAAAGCATGCGCGGATATGGTCATCCAAGCTCCTATACTGCACACGGGTAACCGCCTTTCTGCCGGACATGAGCACGATGATTTGTGCGGCCATGACAAGTTCCACATGATGCACCCGGATACGGACTGGCTGGCTGGATTGCGCCATGCGGAAAAGATCGGATTGGGCAATATGCAATATGAATTGGTGAAGATTTAAACCTTTTCCGTCCGAAAGAGTCTTAATATAAATGTAGCGATACAAAACCTGTAAGGATTGAGACAAATCTTCAAACAAAATGAGCACTCATCCCCTACTTTTGTATCTTGAAGAAACATAATAATAACAAATTAAAATCTAATCATTGAATAATGGAAACATCTGCTAAACTCTACTCTTTGTCGTTCAGTAACGTGAAGACCTATTTGTTTGCATTCTTATTTGTTGCAGGAAATATAGCACTGCCGCAGCTTTGTCATCTGGTTCCCATGGGCGGACCGACTTTGCTGCCTATCTATTTCTTTACACTGATTGCTGCCTATAAATTCGGCTTCCGTGTAGGACTGCTTACGGCTTTACTTTCTCCGGTGATTAATCATTTATTGTTTGGCATGCCCGCTGCCGCCGCATTGCCTGTGTTGCTCATTAAATCCGGTTTGCTTGCAGGAGCCGCTGCATTTGCTGCACGATATACAAAAAAGATATCCTTAGTTGCATTGCTTGGTGTGATTCTTGCTTACCAGGTGATAGGCACTGCTTTTGAATGGGCTATATGTGGTAACTTCTTCCTAGCCGTACAAGATTTCCGTATCGGTATTCCGGGTATGCTGATCCAATGGTTCGGTGGTTACGCTCTGCTGAAAGCTATTTCCAAACTTTAATAATAGACTATCTCCCATAACAATATGGCAAAAACAATGGAAGAAGTGCTGGAGCGCTTCCGCACAATTGAATTCCACGATGATTTTGATATGATCGTGGCTATTGCTAATGGCGGTATCGTTCCGGCAGGTATCATCAACCAGCGATTGCAAAAAGAAGTGCATCTGCTACGTATCAATTTGCGGGATGAATACCAACATCCGAAGTACGATGCACCCCAGTTGCTCGCTCCGGTTGACTTTGATTTTAAAGATAAAAGCATCTTATTGGTAGATGACCGTATTAAGACAGGCTCTACCATTCATCTGGCGTGCGAATTACTGAAAGAGGCACGTCTTATAAAAATATTCGCAGTCAATGGTACGGCAGATTATGCCTTGTTTGACGAGACATGTTTTAAGTTCCCGTGGATACTATGAACAATTGATAATTAATAGATTAATAATCTGAAGGGCCTATGGATAGAAGGGATTTCTTAAAGACTCTGGCGGTAACGGGTGCGGTGATGACCGTGCAACGTTCTGAAGCAATGGACATACTGGCGCAAAAGCTGACAAATGCTGGCGGCGGTAAGGTGGATCTGGTAGCTGTGATGGGTGGAGAGCCGGAAGCGATGTTCAGGCGTGCTATTACAGAAATGGGTGGCATGAAACAGTTTATAAAACCGGGACAAAAGGTAGTGGTTAAACCGAATATCGGTTGGGATAAAGTACCCGAACTGGCCGGTAATACGAATCCGAAGCTGGTTGCGGAAATTGTGAAGCAATGTCTTGCCGCAGGTGCCAAGGAGGTTACAGTTTTTGATCATACTTGCGATGACTGGCAGAAGTGCTACAAGAATAGCGGCATTGAAGAAGCTGCCAAAGCTGCGGGTGCCAAGGTTATGCCGGCTCATCTGGAAAGCTACTACAAACCAGTCTCATTGCCCAAAGGCGTACGCATGAAAAGTGCCAAAGTGCACGAGGCTATTTTGAACAGTGATGTATGGATCAATGTGCCCATCCTGAAAAACCATGGCGGCGCCAACCTGACGATTTCCATGAAGAACCACATGGGTATTGTCTGGGATCGCGGTTTCTTCCATTCCAACGACTTGCAGCAATGTATTGCCGATATCTGTACAATGGATAAGAAAGCAGTGCTGAATGTAGTGGATGCCTATCGCGTTTTGAAAACGAACGGCCCGCGCGGACGTTCTGCTTCGGATGTGGTATTGACCAAGGGATTATTTATTTCACAGGATATCGTGGCCGTAGATACGGCTGCCACCAAATTCTTTAATCAGGTTCGCGAAATGCCGCTTGAAAGCGTAGCTCACCTTGCTAACGGGCAGGCATTAAAGATTGGAACAATGGATTTGGATAAGCTGAATGTGAAGCGTATCAGGCTTTAATTCAAGCGATATTAAAGTATACACACTTATGTTGAGAAAAGCACGTATTATACTGTCCGTTGTTATCTTCGGGCTGATAACTTTTTATTTTCTGGATTTTGCGGAAATATTGCCAAATAGTTTCCACAGACTGGCGCATATACAGTTTGTGCCGGCATTGATGTCACTCAGTTTTATCATCCTGGCAGTGCTGATACTGATTACCTTGTTATTGGGACGTATCTATTGCTCTACAATTTGCCCGATGGGTATCTTTCAGGATATAGTGACCTGGATTTCTAAAAAAACGGCAAAGAAAAAGAAACGTTTCCGCTACTCACCTGCCAGGAATATACTGCGCTGGGGAGTATTGGGTGTAACGGCGATAGCTTTTCTTTTCGGATTTACGGTCATTTTAGGTCTGCTTGATCCTTACAGCGCTTTTGGACGTATGACGGTCAATGTGTTTAAACCTGTGTATATGTTAGGGAACAATTTGCTGGAAAGCATATTTTCAAGTTTCAATAACTATACTTTCTATCAGGTGGACGCTTCTCTCCTGAGTATCTCGTCCTTTATTATCGGACTGTTGACGTTCTTAGTGATTGGCTTTCTGGCATGGAAATACGGACGTACCTGGTGTAACACAATATGCCCGGTAGGTACGTTGCTTGGTTTTCTAAGCCGCTTCTCACTGTTTAAAGTACGCATTGATACAGAAAAATGCAATCATTGCGGACTGTGTGCCACTAAATGCAAAGCCTCATGTATTAATAGTCCGGAACAGACTATTGACTACAGTCGTTGCGTAGATTGTTTCGATTGTCTGGGTGAATGTCGCCAGAATGCACTTAGTTATACCACTCCCCTCAAAACAGAGAAACAGGTGACTGACGCTTCCAAACGCCGTTTTTTACTTGCCGGGCTGACAACTGCCGCCGCAACTCCCAAAGTAATGGCACAAGCCCAGAATGTAGCGGCTGCAGCAGCCGGAATGAAAAGTGATAAACGTCAGACGCCTATAACACCGCCGGGATCTATCAGTCAGGAACATTTTCAGGCACATTGCACCTCGTGCCACCTGTGTGTCAGCAAATGCCCCTCGCATGTACTGAAACCTGCTTTTATGGAGTATGGTTTAGGGGGAATGATGCAGCCGACCGTTTTCTTTGAAAAGGGTTTCTGTAATTTCGATTGTACCGTATGCGGGGATGTTTGTCCGAATGGAGCTATCCTGCCACTGACGAAAGAGCAGAAACACCTGACACAGATGGGTAAAGTTGTCTTCATCGAGGAGAACTGCATCGTCTACCGTGATGGAACCAGTTGTGGGGCTTGTTCAGAACATTGTCCTACGCAAGCTCTGTCGATGATTCCTTTCAAGGACGGATTGACAATTCCTCATATAGATACGGAAATTTGTGTAGGTTGTGGCGGTTGTGAATACGTCTGCCCTGCCCGCCCCTTCCGCGCCGTATACATCGAAGGAAATGCCGTACAGCAAGAGGCTAAACCCTTCACCGATAATCATCAGGAAGAAATTCAGGTAGATGATTTCGGCTTTTGATTAAATATTTTCCCGATTCCCACTGACGCCTGTCTTCGATTGTATAAATTGGGGGCAGGCGTTGCTTTTTCTCTATACTTAGCACATTTTTCTCCCTTTTTACTTTCAACCTACGATAAAATCACTAATTTCGTGGCGAACAAATATATGGTAGTTTTTTTACATGGAGGCAACATCAAATAATTGGTTTACGAACAAATATCCTATAGGATATGCTTTGAGCGGTGGTTTTATCAAGGGTTTCGCGCATCTGGGCGTGATGCAGTCATTGTTGGAACATGACATCAAACCTAATATCCTTTCGGGAGTAAGCGCAGGGGCTTTGGCAGGCGTGTTTTATGCAGACGGCAACGAACCGCATAAAGTGCTGGATTACTTTTCCGGGCATAAGTTCCAGGACCTGACCAAATTAGTCATCCCGAAAGTGGGATTGTTCGAGTTAGGAGAATTTATTGATTTCTTGAAAACCAATCTGAAAGCAAAGACGATGGAAGAATTGCAAATACCTCTCATCATCACTGCAACCGACCTCGATCACGGACGTGTGGTGCATTTCCACAAAGGGAATATTGCCGAACGTGTGGCGGCTTCCTGTTGTATGCCCGTTCTCTTCTCTCCTGTAAAAATAGAAGGAACGCATTATGTAGATGGTGGGGTGTTTATGAACTTACCTGTATCTACCATCCGGCGTGTTTGTAGCAAAGTGGTGGCAGTAAATGTTAGTCCGCTATTGGCGAACAAATATAAGATGAATATTGTAAGTATTGCCATGCGTTCCTACCACTTCATGTTCCGTGCCAATACGTTCCCCGAACGGGAAAAAGCGGATTTATTAATAGAACCGTATAACCTGGATGGATACAGCAATACCGAACTGGAAAAAGCAGAAGAAATATTTATGCAGGGATACAATGCCGCTAACACTCTTCTGGATCAGTTGAAAGCGGATCAGGGAACCATCTGGAAAGATGAAAGTAATTATCAAATCATAAAATAAAAAATAGAATGGGGAAAGATGAAAAAATGATTATCTATCAAGTGTTTACGCGCTTGTTTGGTAACAATCATAATCACTGCATCAATAACGGAAACATAACGGAAAACGGATGCGGTAAAATGGCGGACTTTACAGCCAAGGCACTCAATGAAATAAAGAAGTTGGGAGCCACCCATATTTGGTATACCGGCATCATAGAGCATGCCACGCAAACGGATTATCGCCGTTACAACATACGTCCCGATCATCCGGCTATTGTTAAGGGCAAAGCAGGCTCTCCTTATGCCATCAAGGATTATTATGACGTGGACCCGGACTTGGCAAACGATGTACAGGAACGTATGAAGGAATTTGAAAATCTGGTACAACGTACTCATCGTAGCGGTCTGAAAGTCATTATCGATTTTGTTCCGAATCACGTTGCCCGCCAATATCATTCGGATGCACAACCTGACGGAACTTCACAGTTGGGTGCAAATGATGATCCTAATTACGCTTTCAGCCCATATAATAATTTTTACTATATCCCTCAATCCGAATTGCACGGTCAGTTTGATATGAAAGGATCGGCGGCGGAACCTTATAAAGAATGTCCTGCCAAGGCTACGGGGAACAATCGTTTTGATGCTTATCCCAATATCACCGACTGGTACGAAACCGTGAAACTGAATTATGGAGTGGACTATCAGAATGGTGGAACCTGTCACTTCAATCCCACTCCGGACACCTGGACAAAGATGCTGGATATCCTTCTTTTCTGGGCAGACAAGAATATCGACGGTTTTCGTTGTGACATGGCGGAAATGGTTCCGGTTGAGTTCTGGGAATGGGTGATTCCGCAAGTGAAAGAGAAGCATCCTGATTTGTTATTCATTGCAGAGGTTTATAATCCGGCAGAATATCAGAATTACATATTCCGCGGAAAATTTGATTATCTATATGACAAGGTAGGACTTTATGATACGCTTCGCAATGTGATTTGCGGCTATGATTCGGCTACGGCCATTACCCGTTCCTGGCAAAGTCTGGGTGGCATCGAGAAGCGGATGCTGAATTTCCTGGAGAACCATGACGAACAGCGCATTGCTTCTGATTTCTTTGCCGGCAATCCACGTAAAGCCATTCCGGGATTGATTGTTTCAGCTTGTATGAATACCAATCCGATGATGATTTATTTCGGGCAGGAATTCGGTGAACTGGGCATGGATAGCGAAGGGTTCAGTGGCAGAGATGGGCGTACCACTATTTTTGATTATTGGAGCGTGGACACCATTCGTCGCTGGCGGAATGGTGGGAAGTTCGATGGCAAGATGCTGACGGAAGACCAAAAACACATCTATAATATCTACCAACGCATCCTGACGCTTTGCAACAAAGAAAAAGCAATCACTGAAGGAGAATTCTTCGATCTGATGTATGCCAACACAAATGGCTGGCGCTTCAATGAGCATAAGCAATACACATTCTTGCGCAAAGCTGGAAAAGAATTGTTGTTCATTATCGTGAACTTTGACCACATTTCAGTAGATGTAGCTATCAATGTGCCTTCTCATGCCTTTGATTTCCTGCAAATACCGCAGATGGATATTTATCCGGCAGTAGATTTGTTAACCGGAAAGACGGAAAGTATTAGTTTGCTGCCTTATAAGGCTACGGAAATCTCAGTAGAGGGATACAGTGGAAAGATGTTGAAAATCAAGCTATAATAAGATTTCTACCACGGAGTTCTGTTCTACTCCGTGGTTCTTTCTCCTTCCAGTTTTTCCTTCAGTCTGTACAGACGCGTAATGGCTGGATTGTAAAACTCATCCGGATAATGCGCTTTGATATCGTTTATATTTGCCACTACGTATTGTCTAAGATTCACAATCTTTTCGGCCTCACTTAGTTGTAACTCTTTGGGTAACTGTGCGTGCTCAGCCCACTTCATCAGGGCATTCACACTTTCCTCATCATACTTATATT
>ENA-UEQN01001698-UEQN01001698.1-human-gut-metagenome-genome-assembly--contig:-NODE-1698-length-17017-cov-6.647698_pt1 | contig 17017 bp, 13 predicted proteins | sample MGYA00242940_ERZ507944 | MGnify/ENA primary metagenome ERZ507944 (study PRJEB26167, sample SAMN06115449) | human gut metagenome | host: Homo sapiens | place: China:Fujian | collected 2015-08-20... | reverse complement strand
GAAGCAAGACACGGCGCAGGCTTTAGAGGTCTTCTTAACAGATACTTTAAGTAATCATTAAAACAATAAAAAATCAAAAAGTCAGCTTGATAATCGTATGACCAACAACTAACCGATTACACAACAGACTTTGAACAGGAGATTTGATAGTATGAAATATGTATGCGATGTTTGCGGATATGTTTACGATCCTGAAATCGGCGATCCCGACAACGGCGTTGATGCAGGCACAGCATGGGAAGATGTACCCGAGGATTGGGTATGCCCTCTCTGTGGTGTAGGCAAAGACGAATTTTCCGCAGAAGAATAATTAACAAATTGGCAATTTGGGAGCAGGCAATGCTTGCTCCCTTTTGTGTGTACGGGAGTAAATTATGAAAAAATTGATTTCGTGGAATGTAAACGGACTTCGTGCCTGTGTTACAAAGGGCTTTGAGGACTTTTTTAAAGATGTTGATGCAGATATTTTCTGTCTTCAGGAAACAAAGCTCCAAGAGGGACAGATTGACCTCTTGCTTGAAGGATATCATCAGTATTGGTGCTATGCCGACAAAAAAGGCTATTCGGGAACGGCTATGTTCACAAAGGAAGAGCCTTTGAATGTATGTTACGGGATCGGCATTGACGAACACGACCATGAGGGCAGAGTTATCACGGCAGAATTTGACAATTGCTTTGTTGTCACCTGCTACACTCCAAACTCGCAAAGCGAGCTGAAAAGGCTTGATTACCGAATGAAATGGGAAGATGATTTCAAGGCATATCTGAAAAAACTTGAAGAAAAAAAGCCTGTTATTATGTGCGGTGATTTGAATGTTGCACACAACGAAATTGATTTGAAAAATCCGAAAACCAACCGTAAAAATGCAGGCTTTACCGATGAAGAGCGTTCAAAGATGACAGCGTTGCTCGATGACGGATTTATCGACACCTACCGCTATTTCTATCCCGATACCGAGGGCGTGTATTCGTGGTGGTCATACAGATTCAAGGCTCGTGAAAAAAATGCGGGCTGGCGTATTGACTATTTTATCGTTTCAAAAGCTCTTGAAAGCAAGCTTGACGGTGCAAAAATCCATACCGAAATTTTAGGTTCTGACCATTGCCCTGTTGAACTGACGATTGACATTTAAAAAGCAAAATAAAACCCCGACACAGCATACACCGTGTCGGGATTTTTTGTATATTATGAAAAATTTTCAAGACCGACAATATACTTTTGAATAAGGGTTGCGTCAACAACTGAAATTTCTCCGTCACCGTTCACCTCTGCAGACTTTTTCTGCAGGTCTGTAAGTTTTTCAAGACCGACAATATATTTCTGAACAAGGGTTGCATCTACAACCGAAATATCACCGTCACTGTTCACATCTCCGATTGGGAAAATTTCAACATTCTGCGTTACATCGGCACTCGAAACCTTGACCGTATACTCTCTGTCAGCGTGTGATTTTTTTGAAACTCTCATCGTGTATGTTCCGTTTGCCACGCCCGAGATTGAATAGTCAGTGCTGTTGCCTTTTACGGTTGTTTCATATACCGCAACTCCCGATTTTTCAAGCTGAATTGTGACCGTATCATCTGCGGACAAATAGCTTTTTGCAGTACCCTTTACAGTTGTACCCGATGCAATGCTGTTGAACTGAATACCGTTCCTGTCTGCATAAGTCTGTGCCTCTGTACCGCTTGTTCCGTAAATTACAAAATTCGGAATGACTTCGGGATATGAGAAAGGATTATCGGGATCAGGCGGATAATAACCTATAGCTTGTTCGCCGATATGAGTTACACTTGCAGGGACAGTCATACTCTTGATTTTTCCCATAGAGAAAAATACTCCCTCACCTATATACTGCAAACCGTCATTGAGATTAACTGTTTTCAAGTTTTTGCCTGTGAACGAATCATCATCGATAACACGCATTGTTGACGGAAGTGTAATCGTTTCACAACCGTTATTCTGGAATGCGTCCATTTCAACGAGTTCACCGCCGTTGAGGGTAATATTTTTCAGGCTTTCACAACCATAAAAAGCATAGTAACCGATGTATTGACAGCTTTTCGAGATTACAACTTTTGTAAGTACAGGCGGTTCAAAGTATGCAACATTACGAGGAGTTAATTCGAGATCACCGAAAATAAATCCGCCTACTATCGCCTTTGTTCCCTCTTTAAATGTCAGCTGAGTATTTTTCGGCATAGTGCCTTTGTAGCAATAGGCAAAGTTTTGAAAATAAACAACGCCGTCTTTCTGATTGTTGTACCAACCCGTACCCGTAAATGCACGGTGGTCAAGAACGCTTAAATTTTTGCCGATACTGCCAAAGCTTTTTAGTTTTGAGCAGTTTGCAAACGAACTGTCACCGACATAACGCACATTTGCACCGCCCGTTACTGTTGCAAGGTTGGTACAACCGCTGAATGCCCCGTCAATGCTTACAAGCGAATCTGGCAGATTAACCTTTGTAAGTCCTGTACATGAATTAAAACCGCCCGTCAAAATACGGACATTTGAAAGATTTACGCTTGTAAGATTTTTACTGCCAATAGTACCGACAACCTCCATTGTATCGCTCGGAAGTGTTATTGACTTCAACTTAACACAATCGTTCAAGAAAGCTTCAAGACGAATGTTTCCCTTTGGAATAGTAAGACTTTCAATTGCAGGACAATTCATAAAGCAACCTGCATCAAGCTTTGCCGTTGTCGGAAGTTTTATTGTTTTTAAATCGTACATACTTTCAATGTCAACATAGTCAACGCTTTCGGGAACAGTCAGCTTTGTTATCTTGTAATTGCTGTTTACATTGGTCGGTGATTTTATAGTCAACGATTTCAAACCGTCAGGCAGATTGAGCGTTGTCAGCTTGTCAACATAACACTCGTTCATGTAAACTGTCTTTGTGCCTGCACGGACTGTGTATGTTGAATTGATTTTTATATTTTTATAAGGATAGCCAACCTTGAAACCTAAAAATATTCCACCGCAATAAATAGGAGCGCTGTCGGCAATGTTTTCATACCACTTTGTATCATAAATTGCACTTCGGTCAGAATCAATCTCGGAAAGGGAACTTGGAAATGTTATATTTTCAAGGTTATAACATCCACAGAATGCACCGTCAAGCTTTTCAAGACCTTCGGGCAGAACTACTTTTTTAAGAGCTTCGCAGTAGCCAAAGGCATTATTTTCAATACTTTTCAACCCAACACTAAATGTAACGGATGAGAGTGAAGAACATTCATAAAAAGCATATCCGCCAATTTTCTGTACACTTTTAGGAATTTTGATATTCTTCAAAGAGGCGCAGTTTTCAAAAGCGCCGTTATTTATATATCTTACACCCTCAGGAATTGTAACACCTGTTATGTCGGAATTTTCAAACACCTTATCGCCGATTCCGCAAACACCTGACGGAATAACGGGAGTTTTGCTGCTGCCCCTATAAGCAAACAGGCAACCGTTCCATACAAAAAAATCCGAAGCATTATCATCATATAACCATGTATTATAATCGTCACTCAAAGCCTTAATTGAAGACCACATATTTTCACCGAAAACACGATCGCCAAAATTTGTATTTTGACTTACATTGAAATTTTTAAGAGAATAGCAACCTGAAAAAGCTCCGTTTTCAATTTCGTTTACACTTTCGGGAATGTCAATTGACTTTAATTCAAAACATCGGCTAAATGCCCACGGTCCGATTGTTTTCAAGTTTTTTGACAACACTACTTCTTCAAGGGGAACACCGTCACTGCTGTCGGCAAATGCACTTTCACCGATATATGTAACCGTGTCGGGCATTACAATCTTTCTGACATTTGAGGTATCCATATATTCAACACCTGTAACGGTATAGCCGTCAATTTTTGACGGAATGGTTACCTCGGTATCGTAGCCGTTGTAGTCTGTGATTGCAATTGTATTTGCAGAAAGGAATCGGTAAGTATAACCCGAGCCGTTGCTTGACGGAACTTTATTGTACAAACCTGCATAACCGGCCTCGTTTTGCGTTAAAGCAGAAGCCGTTACCGAAAGCATTCCCGTCAGCAAGCAAACTGCAAGTGCAAAGCTTATGAATTTTCTTGTGCGGTGTTTTAGTTTAGTCTTTTTCATAGAATTACCTCCAGTTATTTTGTTGTTTAATTTTGTTTGTGTTTTAGATTGTATTGCCGTTATTTATGGTTATATTATACAAAGAGAGCAAGATAATAACAATACAAATTCCAAAAGTGTCAATTGACAAAACGGGAATTTCGTCTTGACAAATGATTTTTTTGCAAAGAAAATGCTCCGACGCTAAAAAGTATCGGAGCATATATGAGCTTTTTTTATAATTAACTGACAGTAATTTTGTTTTGACCGCCTGTTATGTCGGAAAAATTATTTTTTGCACTTTTAACGAATGCGAAGATTGTTTTCAGAAGCATATTTCTCGTTTTGCTGTCAAGACCTGCAAAGGATTTTAGGATTGTTCCCGTGTTTTTAAGCGGATTTTTCAGCATCTCATTAAAGGTTGCGGTTTCGGTCAGCGACAAAAGGGCAAAAACCTCTTTTGTGAACTCCCGTCTTTGAGCAATTGTCAGCGATTCAACAAATTCTTTCAGCGTGTGGTCAAAGAAAACGCTGAAATTTGTAGTGCTTTTCAGCCTGACAAGCCTGTTCTGCTCAATCTCCCACGAATAGACATCGTGTTGGAGAAAACCTTTTTGATTGCTCTTTACAATTGTGTAACTCTCCTCATGCTCAAACATCATGCCGAAAATGCTTGACTGCGGAACAAAGGTGTAGATTCTGTCGTCGATTTCATAAAATCCGCTGTCCTTTATTTTGTCAAGAGAAAACCCCGGTCCGTCAAAATTGTAAATATAATCAATGTGATTTCTTGAATTTTCATCGGTAAAAGCACCGGCATAAACCGCAAGATTTCCACCCTTTGAGTGACCGCCCAGAATGAATTTTCCGTTGAGCATATGGACTGCCTTTTCAAAATAATCAAGAGCCTTTTTCTGTGACGGCAACGGAAATGTGAAAAACATATTGAAGTCCTCCTGCCAGCCGACAAGAGAATTGTCCGTTCCTCTGTATGAAATAAAATAATTCTTTTTAAGAAATTCAAAAGTGATTGCGGAAAACTGCATACTCACATCGGACTCAACCTCGTTTACATACCCCGAAACAAGAATTTTGCCGAATCTCTTGCTCTCTGCCGTCGCTTTCAAAAGGTCGGCATCACCCTTCCACAATAGATTTTTCTCGTAATCATCGGTTGCAAACACACGCATTGCCGCCTGTTCAAGGGTAATTTCATCAAACAGACAGGACGATACCGCACCGTCAAAAGGAAGATATGAAAGCCGTGAAAGCACAAGTGCGTCAAGCTCGTTAAAACCGTCCTGTTCAAATGTCAAATCGCCTCTCCGACTTATGTAATCAAATATGTCAGCCATACAAATGCCTCCAATCTGTTTTCTCTCTGTAACTATTGTACCACTTTGTACTAATTATTTCAATACAATATTGAAAATTGAAAAAGAAAAGGACAAACGAATTCGTTCATCCTTTAACAGTATATGAAGTTATCTGAATTTTGCGATTTCTTCAAGAAATTGTTTTCCGAATTTTTCAAGCTTTGTTCTGCCCACACCCGAAACTTCAAGCATTTCATCTGGTGTTTCGGGGCATTTTTTGCACATATCAATCAGCGTTGCATCGGTAAAAATAACATAGGCAGGAACGCTCTTTTTGGATGCAATGCCTTTTCGCAAAGCCTTGAGTGCATCAAGTAATTCGGAATTAACAGGCACTTCGGGGCGGTGCGTTTTGACAACCTTTTCGGAGTTTTCAACTTTCTTCATCACAAGCCGTTCCCGTCCGAAAAGCACATCTCTGCTCTTTGGCAAAAGTTTTAGAATCTCGGTTTCATTGTCGGATGAAATATACTCCTTTTCGGCAAGAAAGTCAATTGTGCCGAAAATATGCCTTGCCGTAACCTCTTTCATTATTCCGTAGGTTGACTGATTGTTAAGCTCAGCTTTTAGGATTTTCTCGCCTTTACTGCCCTTTAACACATCACAAATCACGGTTTTGCCGTACCTTTGTCCTGTTCTTGCAATACACGACATAATTTTTTGAGCGTCAATTGTGACATCAACAAGCTTGTGAACGGAAAGGCAGTTGGAGCATTTTCCGCAGTAAGCCTTTTTATCACCGCCGAAATACCGCAGAATAAACCCACGCAGACAATCGTTTGTTGTGCTGTAAAAGGTCATATATTTTAAGCGTTCAAAATCACGCTCACGAATTTGCTCGTTTTCTTCAATTGTAAGCTCATCGTTTCCCTCGGAATTTTCAATCATAAAGCGATTTAGGCGAACATCCTTAGGACTGTAGAGCAAAATACAATCAGCCTCACCGCCGTCACGACCTGCCCGTCCTGCCTCTTGATAGTAGCTTTCAATATTTTTCGGCATATTGTAATGAATTACATATGTAACATTTGATTTGTCAATTCCCATACCGAAAGCATTGGTTGCAACCATAATATTTTTTCGGTCAAAAACGAAATCCTCCTGATTTTTCCTGCGTTCGTATTCATCAAGACCTGCATGGTATCTTGCCGCCGAAAAGCCGTTATCGCAGAGCAATTCGCAGACAGATTCAACATTTTTTCGGGTTGCACAATAGACAATTCCCGACCTGTCGCCACGCTCCCGAATGAGGTCAATAAGCTTTTCGTCCTTTGACGATGACTTTATTACACCAAAGAAAAGGTTGGGGCGGTCAAATCCAGTTGTAATTTCAAACGGATTTTCAAGCCTGAGAATTTTCTTTATATCTTCTTTTACATCATTTGTAGCCGTTGCGGTAAAGGCTCCGACAATCGGACGATTTTCAAGGCTTTTAATAAATGAAACAATTTTGAGGTAACTCGGTCTGAAATCCTGTCCCCATTGTGAAACGCAATGAGCCTCGTCAACTGCAACCATTGAGATTTTTATCTTTTTACAGGTGTCGAGAAATCCGTCAGTCAACAGCCTTTCGGGTGCAACATAGATGATTTTGTATTTTCCGTGTTCAACATTTGAAAGCACTCGCAGAAATTGCGGATATGAAAGCGAGCTGTTTATGTATGCCGCAGGAACTCCCGACTGAACGAGTGAGCCGACCTGATCCTTCATAAGCGAAATCAGAGGTGACACAACGATTGTCACCCCGTCAAAAAGTAATGCAGGAATCTGATAGCACATAGACTTGCCCGCACCTGTGGGCATAATGCAAAGTGCATCTCTGCCGTCAAGCAAAGCGTCAACTATCTGTTCCTGTCCGTCTCTGAAAGAATCGTGTCCGAAGTAATCTTTTAACACGCTTAATTTATCACTCATCTTCTTGCCCTTATCTATCATTCTTTATTGGAATTATAATTATTGTATTCTCTTTCAATCCAAGCCATAAGCAGATTTACAATTTTCTGCTGTTCGACCTCGTTAAGCTGTTTATCCCTTGCAACTCTGTACCACTTGTTAAGACACCCTCTGCAACAACAGGCACAGGCGTGCTGTGCGATAAAAACAGGGTGTCCCCTCATAGGCGTTTGCTTTCCGTCATTCGGAATATATTTTGGCGCAAGCCGTGTTCTGACAAAATCTTCTGCATGGGAGCGGATTTTATTCATTCCCTTTTCATTAATATAGTCAATGTCCTTTTGCTTTAAATGAAACCGACTGCGAAAATCAGATTTTTTCAGTTTGTTTAGTGCCTCATCTATCGTTTGCATTGTTCATGCCTTCTTTTATTGTCATACCTTAATTATAAACAATTACTACGGTAATGGCAAGAAAAAATGCACTTATTTTCTGTTACAGAAAAAACAACCCCACGATTATTTTACCGTGGGGTTATTTTCATAGGGTTGCTTTTCAATTATTTTTAGAGATTAAACATCTTTGCAATATTTTTCAGCAAGGGCAAAGAACGCTTTTTCGAGCAAATCCAAGGTTTGTTCCGTCATACTGACCGACATACTGTTTTTGTCGGAAAATATGATTTCAACGATTGTAACCGTGGCGTCATCGACTGTCAGTCCTTTGTTTTTTGGATTATATTTTTTCAGGATTTCCAATGCGTCTTCGGCGGTGTCACACAGCAGTCTCATATCCGTTTCGTCGATCAAAACATTTTCAAAAGCGATATAACCGCATTTGCAGATAGCGTCAAAAAGAAAATTTACACCTTTTTTTCGCACATAAAAAGAACAGCAGTAATCAAAATTTGAATGATTTTTTGAATAGCTCACGGATACAATTTCTTTTTTTACACGCGTTTTTTGTTTGGAAATATTATGAAATAACGACCGTAAAGTCATATCGGTTATGTCATGGCAGCCCCGCAGAACGGACAGAATTTCGGCGGATTGCCGTCAGGCTTATATCCGCAAGCCGAGCAAACAATTGCCGCAGCATTTTGCGGAGTAAACGGCTGTGAAACTTGCTGATTTACTGTGTTGCTCTGCATGGGCATTCCGTTCTGCTGATAACCCATATTGTTCTGCATAGGCATTCCGTTCTGCTGATAGCCCATATTGTTCTGCATGGACATTCCGTTCTGCTGATAGCCCATATTGTTCTGCATGGACATTCCGCCTTGCTGATAACCCATATTGTTCTGCATGGACATTCCGCCTTGCTGATAACCCATATTGTTCTGCATGGGCATTCCGTTCTGCTGATATCCCATATTGTTCTGCATGGACATTCCGCTTTGCTGATAGCCCATATTGTTCTGCATACCGTTCCTTATTTGTTCACACAGTCTCATTAACTGCATTCCGTCATCAAACGCTCTCATAAGCTCATTCCTTACAGTACCGATTGACGAATCAACATACATTGATATATCGGTTATGAACGGATGATTTACGATGAATTTTGCTTTTAAAGAAGATATTCTTTGCGGTGATGACGATGTGTTTGTATCACGAACATACGGCTGAAGTGCAAGCGGAACATCAAGCATACCGTTTTGCCCCGAAAATGAGTTTGTTGTATCAAACTGACTGCCAAAACCGCTGTTCCTGCCCTGACGGTTATCATAGCGGTCATACTCATCAGGAATTCCGTCACGGTCGGAATCCTGCAGAGTTGTATATCCAAGCTCAAGCCAAAAGTCCTGCAGCTGTGAAAAATCAAAAATTTCAGGATTGCTGTTTTTGAAATCTCTGCCTATTGTAAAATAGAATTTTCTGTTATTAAAATCTACAACAAGCTTTTCGTTTGTACCGGCACTTGCCGACTGAACAAATGCCGAATATTTCTGTCTGTTCTGTTCACGCTGTTCAAGATGAGCTTTAACATCTGCTAATGTTCTGTTTTTCCAGCCTGATGAAAGCGAACTGAGCTTGTGCTTACAGTCGCTGCAAAGATAACCGTCTGAAAGCTTTTGCCTTGTGAGGGCGTTTACCTTGTCACCGCAAAGGTCACAATATTTCTTTTCAAATAGTCCCATAAACTTTCTCCTTTACAAAAGATTCACGATTTTCTTCTGAATATTTGTAGCATCAATAACTGATATTGTGCCGTCACCGTTTGTGTCTGCAATTTTAAAAGTGTAATCGTCAAATTCTTCAAGCCCGACAATGTATTTTTGAACCAAGGTTGCGTCCACAACATTAATAACACCATCCATATTGACATCATACGGAACAGTAATTTTTACATCAAAACTAATATCGTCTTTATACAGATATATCTCATACACCCTTGCAATACACTGCGGTTTGCTTACAGTAATGACATATTTACCTGGGAATGTTTCATAATACAAATATAAAGGTTCTGCATTACTGTTTTCCATTTCATGTTCAAAGCTGCCCTTATAAACGCCGTCAAAAGTGTATTTATCCATCTTAACAGTAATAGTGTCCTTCGGTGAGCCGCCTGTTTTGAAGTTCATTATAATTTTGGCCTTAACCTCTTGCGTCACTTTAACCGATACACTGTAAATGACATCACCGTTTTCACCCGTGACAGCACACCTGAACTGAGTTTCATCAAAATCCGTATTCGGTCTGATGCTCAAAGCATTTGTTTTTGTACCCTTGAAGGAAAATTTGTTTGATGTGGATGAGTTGTCACTTATGTTGCGCCACACATATCTTCCTGTGCTTCTCCTTACTTTCATCTGCCACTGATAGCTTGCGGCATTGTTGGCAGTAACCGATATAGTTCCTTCTTTGCCTTTCATAATTTCTGCCTCAGTGAACTGATGTGAAAATGAAGGTGATTTATCTGCAACAACGTAATATGCCCAAATATAATATTGACCTGTGGTTTCATCCTGAAGAATTGTCGCCTGACCGTCGTCGTTGTACAAGCCACATACTGCGTTCTTGGCAACCGCATATCCTCTGTTCATATTAAAGTATAGCTGACAACAATACATACCGCTGTCAAAAGCTTCTCCGTCGTTGAGCTTTCTGCTAACTTTGTTGTTTTTGTACTCATACCACTCAATATAATCAAAACTGTAGTAAGTGCTGTTTATCGGAGTTGCCGTAGTTGAGGGGATTTTCCGCTGTTCAGGTTTCTCCAAGCCTAAAAATCCAATTATAGGAATTTCTGTCTTATCAAGAAGTCCCGGAAAGTTACATTTTCCCGAATAAAAAGTACCGCTCTTTGAACCCGTTACTTTACATCTAAAGACAACATCTTTCCACCCTGAGTCAGGTCCTACAAGTTCTGCGTAGGTCTGAAATTTAAGATGGTCTGTAAAAACACCCGAAAATTTCGAGTCGGGGTTGTTGGTTTTATCGGAGAGGTTAACCCAGCTTAGGCTCGGATGCTTTGCCTGCCATTGATAGGTAAAGGTTTCGTCTGTACTGCCGCCGTTTACTCCCACGATAATGTTAAGGACATCTCCTTTGTAAACCTCGGTGTCGATATATTTAATATAAGCCTGAGCCGCCGCATTTGCGGTTATGGCTGTCATAGGAAGAGCCGTTAAAAGCATAAGCACACACAGGGCAACGCTCGAAATACGCTTTGCTTTTTTCTTGATTTTCATAAAAATCCCTCCTTTATGCCCAAGGGTCAACCGAAGCCGGAGTTCGTATGTCAGAGAGTGCAAGATTACGCCATAAGAACCATTGATTGCCCTTTCTGCGAAGCTCAATCGGACGAGGTGAGTCTGCTCCCGACGACTGAACCTGAACCTTTGCATAACCCTCGCTCTGATAGGTATATGCATACTCGGAAACGGTTATTTTGTACGGAACATTCGGTGTATAATCGTTCTTCACGGATGAACCCTCAAAATATGAGCGAGGAATATATCCCCTGCCCTTGATTCTGTCACGCAAAAACTGAATATCCATCCCGTTCATCGGCTGAGGTCCTTTTAATACATTAAGCATTTCTATTGTGTTTTCCGGACTTTCATCATATTCAAGCAACACAAGCATTGCAAATGCCGCTGTTGAAAGAGGTGACGAAAAGTCAAGCTCCGGCATTTTTTTGAGTTCATCTGCATTTTTCGGATAATCGGCAAATACAAATGTTTTGCTTTTGTGCATCGCATTGTTTACCGCTCCCGAAACGGCCTTTGAAACATTGTTTTTTACAGCCTGATTTGTCATATTTTTTAAGCTGTCAAATATACCCATAAACAGTACCTCCTTTTTAAAGTGCGTCAAGTGCGGCGGCAAGATAATCTGCCGTTACGGATGAATAAAAAAACGAGCTTATTTTTCCGAATTGTTTTGCCTGTTTAACCCTGTCGGCAAGGTCGGGATATGTCTGTTCGTCACAGAGCAGAGCCGTTTTACAGCTTGGCAGATATTCCTTTACTTTTCCACACAGCTCAAGCCGTTTCTCAATAGTTGAATCGGCAAGTCTTGTGACATCCATAAGCAAAACATCAACTCTTTCTGCAATGCACAAATCAAGAATTTTCCCGTCTTGATTCGGTGAAACATTTTCAATACAAAATCTTCCCTTCTTTACAAGGGCATTTTGAATAGCCTCACTGAGCAAATTATTCTGAACACTGAGCAAAATTTTCTTCAACGGACATCACCCCTTTTCACCTATATCTTTCACTTATATTGTACAATTTTGCGATAGAAGATGAATGTGCCAAACGGCATATTTCACAACATAAACAAAAAAGCACAGCCGCCCGATTGTTCGGACAGCTGTGACCTTGTGCTAAAAATATTTACGGTGGGTAATTAAAAAGGGGGGTAAATAATAAAATAATTATGCTTTGTTCTTAACAGAGCCTATAATGTAAAGTACAGGGATAGCAAGACCGCAGATAAGAGAGAATACATTGAACTGTGATCCGCCTATCATGCTGATAATTTCGCCTGCAATACACATAACCGCAACAATAACGCCCCATACAATACATGTATTTGCCTTGTGCGGAAGTTTTGCATTGATAACGCCGATAATACCTGCAACAAACTCAGCAACCGCACTGATAAGTGCGAAAACGCCGCCGACATAAAGCATAGTCATATCGTATGTACCGTCGTTAAAAGCTGCAAGTGCGGCGATACCGAGAATGGCGATGATTGACACAACCAATGCAATAGCACCGAATACAATCATAAGGATTCCCGTTACTTTAAGAAAAGTTGAACCTTTTGCCTCCATAGTTTTTCCTCCTGTCATTAAATAATAAATTTTATGCACCTTTGTCTCTGATTATTAATCGGACAAAGATAGCGTTTTGCACAAAAGATATTCACCGTCTGAGCAGTTATATCCTGTAATTGTATTATACTGTTTTAACAGCAAAAAAATATGTGCCAAACGGCACATATTCAGAAAAAAGTATTTATTTGTCGTTAATTCTATCGTCAAGGATTACAAGTCCCGCCTCTCTTGCCTTTACGGCAAGCTCTGTTCTTGACTTAAAGCCTGTTTTTTCAAGCATATACTGTATATAGTTCTTGACAGTACCCGGAGCAATGTAAAGTCTTTTGGCAATTTCCGTGTTTGTATCACCGCTTGTCAGTTCACGCAAAACCTCAAGCTCCCTTTCGGTAAAATCCGTACTCATTGCGTTGCCGAATTTAATTTTGGGAGTTGTGTCGGGAAACACACGCTCACCGTTCATTGTTCTGTCCATAAGTTCAATAATAGGTTCGGAACTTACCTCTTTGTACCAAAAGCTGTCAACCCCTGCATCCTTGGCACGCTTTAGATAGGAATATTCGGGCATTGAGGTAACAATGATTATCTTAATTTTCGGGAACTTTGCTTTTATTCTTTCAGCCGCCTCAAGACCGTTTGCCCCCATTGAAGTGCATATATCCATTAAAATCAGGTCAACATCGGAATTTTCACAATGATAATCCGTCATATCGGCATTACTTATTGAGCCCGCAAGCGTATAGTTTTCGCTTTGGTTTACATACATTTCAAATAAAGTTCTCGGCATTGACTGATCTTCAACTATCAGCACTCTTGTCATACTGCAGCACCTCGCTTTTCGGTATTGTGATTTCAAGAACAAAAATTTCGGAAGTCGATATTTTCATGCTTCCGCCGATTTGCTCCGCCTTTTTTCTTACGGAAGAAAGTCCGCCGCCCTCATTGATTTTTTGAGGCGGTTTTCTGCCGTTATTTGCAAATTTAAAAATATATTTCTCACCGTCGTCAAGACTTTCAAGAATCATTTTATCTGCTTTTGCGTGTCTTGCGGCATTGTTAAGGCATTGCATTGTTGCAAAAGTCAGAACCCGTGCAACCGCATTGTTATCAGTCGGAAGATTTCCGACTGTTTCAAGCGTTATTCCGACAAGCTTTGCGGCATTTTCAATATCCTTAGCAAAGTTTTCGTCTTTGCAATCATTCTCTGCGGTATTCAGAACAGAAATATTGTTTTTCCACATTTCAAGTAATTTACTGTTATTTTCAGACAGAGTACCGTTTTCAAGATATCTTCTTGTTGTTATCAGCGTACTGCCGAGCCTGTCATGAATTATCTCTTTTGTGCGAAGAATTTCTTCTTCTCTTGTCAGGTCACAGACCATTTCATTGTATTTTTTCAGATGAGCATTAACCTTTTTTAACTCGCCTATTTCATATTCCAAGGTTGATGTAAGCTTTGTAAACTCTGTTATATCGGTTGCCGCAAGCTGAAAATAGGTTTTTGAAAAAATTTCCGTTTCCGACAACGAAAAGCTGAAAACCCTGCCGTCCTTTAATCTGACTGTAAATGCCCCGTCATTTTCATATTGAGAAGCCTCTTTTATCTTCTCTCTGAAGGGCATTGCAACATTAAGCGATTTACCCGTAAGTTCAAGGCATATGCTTTCCATAAGGTTATTTTTCAATACAACGAGTCCGTTTTCGTCAAAATAGCAAAGCCCTGTCGGCAAGCCGTCAAAGCTTTCTTTAATTGACATTGCGGTAATATCGGTATTCCTGCAATGATGAAGCCTTACCGTTATGTACACAGACATTACAGCACAATATGCCGTTATGCAGACAGACAGAGCAAACGGCATTCTGCCAAAAAATTCAGCCATTTTATTAATTTGGTTATCGTAATATATTTTACTCAAGACATGAGTACTTACCAAAAACATTGTCAAAGAGATTACTGCAATTATAACCGCTGAAATCGGTTTCCACAACCTGATTTTATAAAGAAAAGATTGCGTTGCGTTGTATATTGCCGCACAGGCAACAACAAATTGCACACTCATCAATATAACACAAACAAACGAACGCATTTCAAGGATGGGTGTCATATGTCATCACCTCCGCTTTGCATACGAACAAACACAAACAGCGTGTCAGCGTCATATTCCGTGGTGACATTTCCGCCGAGTTTTATAATATCGTCAAGTAAATCATCAGGAATTTTCATTTCATTTTTGCTGTCACAGTTGATTTTTAAATCAATAAATTTCTCATTGACTTTTAAATTAAACAGCAACGCATCTGTGCAGTTCATTATATGCCTTATAAAAATCCCGATGAATTTAAAAAGTGCAATCGTTTTTTCGGCTGAAATTTCTCCCGAAACATTACTGAAAAACGAACACGAAATTCCGTAAACAGAAATGTACTCGGCAAGTTCTCGGATACTGTTTTCAAGCTCAAAAGCATTCAGCATTTTTCTGCTTTTTGCCATAATGAGCAGATTGCTTATTCTCTTGATGTAAACATTCACAACACAGGCACGGGCATAATTGACCGAAATATCTCCCCTGTTGTTTTCAATATTTTTGAGTATATTTTCAAGGTCGCAAAGCTGAGGACGGATAAATTCGGTTATACTGTCATAGAGCTTGTTCTGTTCGGTTACTGCCGCTCTTCGTTTTTTCAGCTCTGCCTCTGATTTTAAGATTACATTGTATTCCGAAATCTGCTCTTTTACTTCCGAAAGTTCTCTGTTAATTCGGTTAATTGCCGATATATCTTCCGTCCAAACTGCCTTACCGCCTTTTATATTATGCTTTTTAAGAATTATATTTTCATCAATCACAACACTGTTACCGTTTTGCAGAACAACATCTTTTGAAACATTTGTTGCGTTTTTAGAGCGGTATTTCACATTGCCCTCATTGTCAAATATGAGAGTGTTAAGATTTGACGCATTGAAAAAATCGCCGTAACCCGTATTTGACGGCACAAGACCTATCTGAATAAGGCTTTCCCATAAAGCAATTGAGGCAAAACAGAACACCTCGGGAACATTGTAAATTCTAAGTCCCGAATATCCGTGATTCAGATTATTCCAGAGCGTGTAAATTATTGCGACAAGAATTATTACAATCGGAATCCACAGCTTTTTGCGTGTTGCGGAAATTCTGCATCGGTTGATTGAAAGCACAATTGACGAAAGTACAAGTATAAAAATCCACACCGCAATTACATAGTAAACAGGGCCGTAACTGTATTGTTTGTTCCAATTGTGAAAATCGGGTTCAAATACAAAAGCAAGCTGATGAAAATCGTTCGTCATAACAAGCAGCACAAGAACGGCGGCAGGTATAATCAAAAGATATTTTCGGTTATTTGTATTTTCGGGCTTACCGATATTCAGCATTGCAAAAAACATCATAAGCGGCAAAAACACCATTGCTATGTAATATGAATACCAAAGATACCGTCCGTATGTGTTGATGTCGGCAGGGCTGTTGTATTTTATGGCACGAAGAGCCATCCACAAGAGCATAAGCGCCGCAGATATCACAAGGCAGATTCGTATATTCTTCTGAACAATGCGATATGCAACAGACACACCCCAGCCTATAATAAGCCCCGAAAAGATAATAACATCAAAATTTTCAATATAATTATCCGCCGAGGAAGTAAGATGAGAAAAAATTCTCACCGCACCTCCGAACAGGAATATAATTATCCCGACAACAGTCAGAAGCTTTGTTTTGTCAACTTTGCGAACCATATGCCACCCGTCAGTTATTTCAAGTTTAATTTCAGCAACATAATTTTTTTCAAAACACCAATGTTGCACACTATTTTACTACATAATAACACAATAAAACGGATTATACAATTCATATTTACCGCAAACTTAAACAAAAAAGTAAATAGTTAATTTCCAAAGTAACTTTCATGGTGGAACTTACTTTGGAAATTAACGCACTGAAATCTTCCTTGTTTTGGACTGTAATCAATCGTGGTATTCTTAACAAACTTATTATATTACAAAAGGCACATAACCGAAAGTGATAACGGTTATGTGCCTTATTGTTTTTTTGCAATGCTGTTTTTTCACAGTCCACGAGTAAAATTTGTACCCTAATTAGATCTACACTATTCTCAAACACGGACAGCGTTATCTTATCAACGGCATTAGTTTTACTACCTTATAGATTTACACTATTCTCAAACTTGTTGGGATGAATGCCACAAGGCTGTTTTGTTTTACTACCTTATAGATTTACACTATTCTCAAACAAGAGCAAGGACTTATGTTTAACACAATAAGTTTTACTACCTTATAGATTTACACTATTCTCAAACTGGT
>ENA-UEQN01001688-UEQN01001688.1-human-gut-metagenome-genome-assembly--contig:-NODE-1688-length-17053-cov-27.220488_pt1 | contig 17053 bp, 6 predicted proteins | sample MGYA00242940_ERZ507944 | MGnify/ENA primary metagenome ERZ507944 (study PRJEB26167, sample SAMN06115449) | human gut metagenome | host: Homo sapiens | place: China:Fujian | collected 2015-08-20... | reverse complement strand
ACCTCTGAGAATCTATATGCTTCTAATGTGGTGAGATATATCTCTAATATAAATGGGCTGACGAATAATTCGGTAAACTGTATTTTGGAAGACTCCGAGAATACAATGTGGATAGGAACATGGGATGGACTGAATGCGTACAATGGGAGAGAAATCACAACGTTTAGGTATAGTAAAAGTGATCCGAACTCTATAAGCAATAATATTATTCGTCAGATAATTGAGAAAGAAAACTGTTTATGGATAGCTACAGATAATGGTATTAATCGTTTGGACAAGCAAACCTATCAGATAACAAGGTATTATTTGAGGAAAGATAACAAGATTCCCTACCAGGAAAAGTCATTTATTCTTGCACAGAGTGCTGGAAGTGAAATTGTTTGTTTTGTAAAGGGAGTGGGCTTCTTTATATATGATGATTCTATTGATGAATTCAATTTTGTCAAAACTGATTTTGTAACTGAGGTGAAAGATTTTTCCATAGATAAATTGGATAATTTGCTTTTTCTTTTGGAAGACGGTACTATTGCTCATATTTCTTATAGGCAATTTATTAAGGAGGGAAAGAAGGATAAATTGCTGTCTATTGGCATGGATGGTCCAGTGAATAGCTTGTTTCAGAGTGGCGGTCGATTTGTTTTGAACGGGAAGAACAGACTTTTCATACTGAATCATGACTTTACAGTTTCTCATTCTATTCGGCTTAGCATAAGTAAGCCTGTATCTCAAGTCCTTTTATCTGGTGATGTGATGTACATCAGTTTTATAGAAGGTGGGTGTATTCTTTACGATCTAAAATCTGATACTCATACTTATCTGGATGAATTGCCTAATCAGTTATCTGTATTTACTCTTTATCTTGGTAGCCAAAATATCTTATGGATAGGTACGGATGGGCAAGGATTGATACAATTTTATCATTATGACTCATTGTTTCAGACAATTCATACTACTCATCCTGTAAGATGTTTTTGTGAAGATACTATCGGTAATATCCTTGTTGGAACAAAAGGAAATGGAATAAAACTGTTAAATCCTGATACTAAGACAATACGTGATTATTTAGATGAATCTCAAGGGCTAATATCTAATTCTGTTTATGCCTTGAGGAAGAATAGAGCCAATGATATTTTTATTGGAACGGAAGGTGTAGGTATTAATATTTTGGATGCGGTTACCGGACGACTTAATAGGCTGGACATACCAGATAAATATCCAATGTTTAAAGCGGTATACAACATCTTTTTTACTAACAACGATTCATTAATGTGGATAGGCACCTCAGGTTATGGGCTGATAAAGATGGAGATTTCTAAGGAGCAGGGTAGATATAGGGTAAAAGGCTTCCGTCAGTACAATTCATCAGATAAAAGTATTTCACTGAGTAACGATGTAGTTTATGCTATTGCGTCCGATCCTGAAAACCAGGCATTATGGTTTGGAACTCGTGGTGGGGGATTGCATTGGATTAACTTAAAAAACAATACTATCAAGACTTTGGAAGATATTGATAGTCGTATTCTACTTACTAATAGTGATATACTTTGTTTGTTTCAAGATCATTCGGACACTTGGATAGGAACCAGCTATGGACTTAATAAGTTACAAGGTTGTAACAACGACTTCACTTTGACTAAGTACGTTGATGGGACTTTGACTAACAAAACTGTTCATGGGATATTAAAAGATTCAAAGAATAATATTTGGATAAGTACTAATCAAGGTCTCTCTTGCTTGAATATCACTAATGGTAAGATCGATAATTACACTCTGAACGATGGCTTGCAGAATGATGAATTTTCTGATGGAGCTTTTTTAAAAGATAGGCGTAATTATCTGTACTTTGGTGGAGTGAGTGGTCTTAATTATTTCAATCCCCAAAATATACATAAAAGGGATTTTAATCCACTTCTTACTTTGAATACTCTAAAGATATATAATACACTGCAAGATATTAACAAACGTATAGAGAAAGGTATCCTAAAATTAGGTTATGAAGAGCGTTTTGTATCGTTTAATTTCATAGCTAAAGATTTTATAAATAACGAGAATTGTGAATACGCTTATCGTTTGAAGAACCATTCTGATGATTGGGTGGAGATGGGAAATAATCCTAGTCTCATTTTTACTCATCTACCCTCCGGTAATTATCATTTGGAAGTAAAATGTACTAATGGTGACAGAGTTTGGGGGAATCATATCTATCGCCTGACGATTAAAGTTGGTTATCCATGGTGGCTTAGCGTGCCGGCTTTAACTATCTATGGAGTATTGATTGTCATCATCTTTTGTATTGTAAAATCGGTAGTGAAGAATCGCATTCGCCTTAGTCGTCAGGTTCTTATTGCTCGCGTAGAAAGGGAACATGAACAGAAAAACTATGAATCAAAGCTTAATTTCTTTACTAATGTTGCTCATGAATTCTTTACTCCCTTAACCTTGATTTACACTCCAGCTCAACATTTGTTGGAACAGTATGGATTCGATGAGAATACAAGGAAATATTTACAGATAATCAAGAATAATGCGGAACGGATGCAGAAGTTAATTAGTGAACTCATGGAATTTCGCAAAGCTTCAGGGAATATGAGTTTGCATCCGAAGTATATAGATGTAAAGACACTCGTGGAGTATGCTTCAGATAATTATATTGATATTCTTCGGGATAATAAGATTGATTTTAAGATAGTGATGCAAAACGTGGCAAAAATATATTCGGATTCTAATGCTTTGGAGAAGATTATATTCAACTTACTGTCCAATGCTTTTAAATATACACCGCGTAATGGCTACATCAAGGTCATGCTTTCGCAGGATGATCCAGACAGTACATTACATCTATTGATTCGTAATTCAGGTAAAGGATTGACGGAGCAGCAAATGGCGGAAGTATTTGACAAGTACAAGATATTTGATGTTGCAAAGTTTGGTAATTCAGTTAGTAATGGTATAGGTTTGAACCTCACTAAACAACTCGTTGAACTACTTGGAGGTGAGATAAGCGTAAATAGCGAATTGGGGAAGTATGTGGAATTCTCCGTAATGATTCCTTCATTGTCATCTGATAGTTTACAGGTCTCTGCGCTGGATGAGGATGATACTGTACCTCAAGAAGAGGTGAAAGCAGAGCTTTCAAAGATTCATAAGGAAATTGTAGTATTGGTTGTTGAAGATGAGAAGAATATTTGTGAACTGTTATGTGATATTCTCTTTGAGTACACTGTGCGCGTGACCCGAGATGGTATTGAAGCCTTAAGTGAAATAGAGCATAATCATCCTGATATTATCATTAGCGATATAATGATGCCTAATATGGATGGACTGACACTGATAAATAAACTTAAGTCAGAACTCAAGACAAGTTATATCCCAATCATTGGAGTCTCGGCAAAGGCTTCTGTAGAAGACCAAATAAATGCTTTCAAGCATGGTGCTGATGCTTATATTACTAAACCTTTTCACCCTAAACAGATAATATCTACTATTGAGAATCTACTGTCTAGGCAGACATTGTTGAAAGATTATTTTAATTCCAGTTTATCGTCCATCAAAGTGAGGAACGGCATTGTACTCCATCCTGAGGATGAAGAGTTGATACATACTGTGACAGACTTTATTCAGAGTAACATTGACGATGAATCACTCAGTCCTTCTACCATTGCCGATTTTGTAGGTGTGAGTAAGGCTACTCTCTATCGTAAGTTTAAAGAGATAATGGATAAGACTCCGAGTGAGTTCATCCGTAGTATTAGATTGGAACATGCGGCTAAATTATTGAGGACTACAAGGCTAACTGTATCAGAGATTATGTTTAAATGTGGTTTCTCCAATAAATCTTATTTTTATCGAGAGTTTTTCAAACAATATGGAGGGTCACCTAAAGAGTATCGAAGTCAGTGATGAGAATGGACGTTAAGTGCTGTTTATGTTAAAAGTCATTCAGTTCTAAGTAAAATTATATCTTGGTATGGAAAGTTAGGGAGAGTGTTTTTATTTAGTTTGGGTTACGTATTTTTGTTTGATAGGTGTGAATTCTGATTTCCGTAACTCCTGCCGTGTTTGGATGGTTCATAATGAGCTTTCATAACAGCCCTCTACAATAATGCTCAATTATTATGGTTATCGGGCTTTGGTTTATGACGAGATAACATTGTAGATATTAGTTGTCCGTTTTGCTGAAAATGGTACGGAACCCATAAAGGGCTGAAATCTTTGTAGTGTTTTTGGGAACGGATGCAGTAGACGCGGTTTACAAGTATCAGATTGTGTATTTTGCCGAAGTAACAGGGGAAATATTCGTCTTTTAGTCTGTTGAGACCGAATTTCAGGAATAAGTATTGTACCCTATACAGAGTGATGCATAACAGCTTGCAGCATGCAGGCGATAGTAAGCAACATTGCCGCCAATGTGTTCCTGCTGTTGTTTTTCTACTTTCTGTAAATCAATGTACTTTTCGCTTTTTTTAACTCCGGTGTTCCGATAAATGCCGAAGAATGCCCTATTTTTGCCTAATTCGTTGTGACAGTAGACACTATCTGCTACGAAAAAACAGACAAGGTATAGATTTAAACAGGGAAACACCATGAAAAACAGATGGGCCATGTTGCTGGCGGTATTGTTAATACCCGTTTGGGCAACTGCACAGAATGCGGCAAACTCTTCCTTTCAGATTAAGGGTATCTTACTCGATTCTCTTACTAAAGAAGGCGAGCCGTACGCTACAATCAAAATAGTTAAGAAAGAAGCGCCGGAACATGCGTTGAAAATGCTGGTGACGGATATGAAGGGACACTTCCAGGAGAAAGTACCCGGTAATAAAGGCAACTTCATTATGACAATTTCTTCGGTGGGACGGAACAGTATTGTGAAGAACTTCTCCGTAAAATCGGGAGAAAAGTCGGTGGACTTCGGTACCATGTATATTACAGATGCTTCCAATGAGTTGGGACAGGTGGAGATTGTAGCCCAGAAGCCGTTGGTAAAGGCAGATATCGACAAGATAGAATATAACGTGCAGGACGACCCCGATTCCAAGTCGAACTCTGTTCTTGAGATGCTGCGCAAAGTACCCCTTGTAACGGTGGACGGCGAAGACAACATCAAGGTGAACGGCAGCAGCAGTTTCAAGGTGTATGTCAACGGCAAGCCCAACAACATGATGAGTAATAATCCTACGGAAGTCCTGAAAAGTATGCCCGCCAACTCCATCAAGCACATAGAGGTAATTACCAATCCCAGTGCAAAGTACGATGCGGAAGGTGTCGGGGGTATCCTGAACATTGTTACCGTAGGCGGCGGACTGGAAGGGTATATGGCTACGTTCAGCGGCAATGTCAGTAACCGTGGCGCCGGTGGGGGTGTATTCGGTACGATAAAAAGCGGCAAACTGACTTTCAGCGCCCGTTATAATTACAACTATAACAACCAGCCCCGCAGCTACTCCGGCGGCAATCGGCGTACCGTCGGCGAAACGGACAGCAGTTCGTCCAACCTGGATTACAGCGGGACAAGCAAGGGAGACGGTTCTTTCCAGTCAGGCAGTATGGAAGCCAGCTATGAAATCGACACATTGCGGCTGGTAACCATGTCCTTCGGGCTTTGGGGCGGCAAGAACAAGAGCGACGGAGCGACCAATACGCTGGCCACCTTCCCCGGTACTGCCAACGAACTGTACAGCTATGTCTCCAATAGTCACAGTAAAAGTTCCTGGTATTCCATTGACGGCGGTATCGACTACCAGCGTCTGTTTCCCGTAAAGGAGCGTATGCTCACGTTCTCGTATAAGATTAATACCCGCCCGCAGACCTCGGATTCCTATTCCGGCTACGAGTATGATATGGACAATGTGGCCCCGGACTGGCAGGACTTTATGAAGCGCATGCTCGACCAGCATAATGACGGTTCGCAAAGCACTACGGAGCACACCTTACAGGCAGATTATACGACTCCCATCGGCAAGATGCACACAGTAGAAACCGGAGTTAAATACATCCTTCGCAACAATACTGCCGAGGACGACCGCTTCCAGCGCGCCGCAGGGCAGCAAACCGATTATGAATTCGATGAAGACCATAGTTCCCACTACAAACACCTGAATGATATTCTGGCTGCCTATGCCGGTTATTCCTTGAAAGTGAAGAAGCTCTCCGGCAGGCTGGGCGTGCGCTACGAGCATACCATACAGAATGTGAAGTATCTTTTAGGCAAAGGCGATAACTTCAAGAAGGATTTCGACGATGTAGTTCCTTCCGCCAGCATCGGTTGGAAGCTGACGGATATGTCTAACTTGCGTTTGGGTTATAACATGCGTATCTACCGTCCGGGCATCTGGTATCTGAATCCCTACCTGAATGACAGTAACCCTACCAATATCACGCAAGGCAACCCCAATCTGGATAGTGAGAAAAGCCATGCTTTCAATCTGAGTTACAGTAATTTTACGCAGAAGTTCAATGTCAACGTATCGCTCCGCTATTCGTTTACCAACAACAGCATCGAGCAAATCTCCGAAATGGTTCCCGATACCGAGATTGAGGGTTTGAAAGAGACTACCGGCAAAGAGGTGCTTTACTCCACTTATCAGAACATAGGAAAAACCAAGAATGCGAGTCTTAGCGGTTATATCAACTGGAATGCTACATCCAATACCCGTATCTATGCCAATATCTACGGTAACTATTCATATATGGAAGGAGCCAACGGCCTTAAAAACGAAGGTTGGAATCTTTTTGCCTACGGGGGTGCGCAACAAACCCTGCCCCATGACTGGCGCATCAGTCTGAACGTGTTCGGCCAGACTCCCTGGGTGATGTTACAGGGCAAAGGAAGCAGTTACTTCGATTACGGCTTGAGCGTAAACAAGTCTTTCTTCGACAAGCGTCTGACCCTCTCTGCTTTTGCCAGCAACTTCTTTAAGAAGTACATGGACAATACCAATACGCTCGAAGGTGTTGGTTTTACGCAGGAGAGCTGGAGCAAGTACAGCCGCCAGCGCTTCGGCATCAGTGTCAGTTACCGTATCGGCGAGCTGAAAGCCAGCGTCAAGAAAGCCGCCCGTTCCATCAGCAATGATGATGTAAAGGGCGGTGGAGGCGGCAATAGCGTTCAGTAGGATCGCAATCCCGGTTATGAAGCGGAAATGGGGTGTCAGAACTCAATTGGAATCCTAACTTCCGCAATCCCTGCTGTACGTCCGGATGGCTCATAAAGAGTTTCCAAAGCAGTCCGCTGCGGTAATTCTCAATCATGACGGCTATCGGCCCCTGGTCGATGGCAAGATAACGTTGCGGATACCAGTTGTCCGTTTCGCTGAAAGCGTCGTAGAATCCGTAAGGACCGAACACCTTGTCGCCCATGTCGTAAAGGTGGCGCATCACTTGCAGCGAATACTCCGGTGTATATACGATGGACGAAAGGGCGGCGGTGGGAGCGATGACTCCCCGGTCGTCGCGCTCGTTGGGCGAGTGGGCGGCATACCCGTCTGTGGAGTAGCTGGCGGTCAGTCCCCAACAGTCCGCTCCGAAGCCCTTGTAATGTTTGGGGTTACGGATGCAGTAGGCGCGGTTCACAAGCGTGAGGTTACGCATTTCGCCGAAGTAATCGGGGCAATACTCGTCTTTCAGCCCGTTGGGGTCGAGTCCCAGGAACGAGTACTGCGCCCAGAACAGAGGACCGGCTTCCGTGCCCTGATACCGCAGATGCAGTTCGATACCCTCTACCTTATGCGGACTGACGATGGCGCCGTTCTGTGCCCAGCCTTCGTGGTATACGGCGGCAGGCACGCCATGCGTAGGCGAGGCGGCGGCAAGGATGTACATGATGAGGCACTCGTTGTAGCCGTGCACGGGGAAGTCCATCTCCCAGCCGTATTCAGGGCTCCAATGCCAGTAGAGCACGTTTTGGTCGCCCTGGCGGTAGAAGTTCCAGTCTACCTCCCGCCATAGCTTGTCGATGCGGGCGGCGAGGGCTTTCTCTTGCGGATTGCCGCCTGCATAGTATTGGTGTACGGCAAGGAGAGCCTGCATGATGAAAGCGGTTTCTACGAGGTCGCCGCCATTGTCTTTTTGTCCGAAAGGCTTTACCCGCCCCGTATCGCCATACCACCAGTGGGGGTAGGCACCGTGAAAGCGGTCGGCGGTTTCGAGGAAAGAAACGATGCGTTCCATACGTGCCAGGCCTTCTTCACGGGTGACGTAGCCCCGGTGGATACCGGCAAGCACTGCCATGATGCCGAAACCGCTGCCGCCGGATGTCACTACGTTTTGGTCGTTTTCGGGATATACGCCGTCCATGTGGATGCGTTCGCGTGCCAGTCCGCTGTTGGGTTCGGCTCCGTCCCAGAAGTAATTGAAGGTCCGGCGTTGTACGGTGTCCAGCAGGGCGTCGTCGCTCAATGCTCCGGATGCACCGTCGGATTTCTTTGTACCGCAGGCTCCTGCAAGGAACAACAGCAGGAGAAGCGGGATATATAGGTTTACTGATTTCATTCTGTTTTACGTGCAATGATTTATATACTGTTGGGAGAATTCTGTTTCCCCGTAAGGAAACTCCCGTTCCCTTAGGGAGAAACTCCCGTTTCCTTAGTGGGAAATTCCGGTTTCCCCTGAGGGAACTGCGCGTTTCCTTTGGCGAAACTGTCAGTATCCTTAGGAGAAACCGCGGGTTTACTTCAAGGTAATACGAGCCGTCCTGGCAGCCTGACTGCTTCCACCGATGAAGAGGTCGAAATCTCCAGGTTCGGCTACGTGGTTCAGGTCGTAATCATAGAAGCGTAGCAGCTCCGGAGTAATCTTGAAGGAAACGGTCTTGCTTTCGCCGGCGCGCAGGAAGACTTTTTCAAAGCCCTTCAATTCGCGCACGGGACGGGTGATGCTTCCTACAAGGTCGCGGATGTATAGCTGTACGACTTCGGCTCCGTCCCGTTTGCCGGTGTTGGTAACGGTGACTGCGGCGGTTATGGAACCGTCCTGTCCCATCGACGGGGTACTCAGAGCAATGTCACTGTACCGGAAAGTGGTGTAGGACAAGCCGTATCCAAAGGGATAAAGCGGCTCGTTGTCCACATCCAGGTAGTTGCTGCGGAACTTCTCGAACCATTTGCCTGCCTGTAGCGGGCGTCCGGTATTCTTGTGGTTGTAGAACAGAGGTATTTGCCCTACATTCTTCGGGAAAGTCATCGTCAGCTTTCCGCTGGGGTTGACATCTCCGAACAATACGTCGCCGATGGCATAGGCGGCTTCGCTTCCGCCAAACCATACGTTCAGTATGGCGGGTACGTTCGCCTGCTCCCAGGTCAGCGTCAGCGGACGTCCGGTGAAGAGGGTGAGCACTACGGGCTTGCCCGTCTTCAGCAGGGCTTCCAGCAGCGAGCGCTGCACGTCGGGCAGGTCGAGATTGGTACGACTGGAGCTTTCACCGCTCATTTCGGAAGATTCGCCGAGTGCGGCTATGATAACGTCTGCACCGGCGGCTGTTTTCAGGGCTTCGTCCAGCAGTTCTTTGTCCGTACGGTTGTCCCGGTTCAGGGAGCGGCCGAACATGGTGGCGCGTTCTTCGTAGGCGGCGTCGCCGATGAGGTTGCTGCCTTTGGCGTATGTGACGTTCACTTTGCCGGACATCATCTCTTTCAGTCCCTCATACAAGGAAGGATAGTCGTTGAGGCGGGCGGCTACGCTCCATGTGCCGGGCATATTGCTGCGTGTGTTGCCCAAGGGACCGATAACGGCTACGGTTCCTTCTTTTTTCAGCGGGAGCAGCGGTTGGGGCAGAGAGCCGGGATGTAGCCCGATGCTGTCGTTCTTCAGCAGTACGAAGCTCTCGGCGGCAATGCGGCGTGCGGCGGCGCGGTGCTCTCTGGTGAAGATGTCGCGTGCGGGGCGCTCCGGGTCGCAGTATTTGTAGGGATTGTCAAAGAGTCCCAGCTTGTACTTGGCTTCGAGGATGCGGCGGCAGGCCGTGTCGAGGGTTTTCATGCTTACCTTGCCCGACATGACGGACTTTTTGAGTGTGCCCACAAATCCTTCGCTCACCATATCCATATCTACCCCGGCATTGAGGGCACGGGCGGAAACTGCTTGCAGGTCGCCGATGCCATGTTCTGTCATCTCGGATATGCCGGTAAAGTCGGTCACTACAAAGCCGTTGAAGCCCCATTGCTTGCGGAGCACATCGGTCATCAGCCATTTGTTGGCTGTGGCAGGTACGCCGTCTATCTCGTTGAAGGACGCCATTACACTGCCCACACCTGCCTCTACGGCGGCCTCATAGGGGTACATATATTCGTTGAACATGCGGTTGCGGCTCATGTCTACCGTGTTGTAGTCGCGGCCCGCTTCGCCTGCCCCGTAAAGGGCGAAGTGCTTGACGCAGGCAAGGATTTCATCGTTGCGCTTGAGCTGGTCGGAGAGGTTGGCTCCCTGATAACCGTATACCATCGCTTTGGCAATTGCTCCGCCAAGGAAAGGGTCTTCGCCACTGCCTTCGCTGACACGTCCCCAACGCGGGTCGCGGCTGATGTCCACCATCGGACTGAATGTCCAGGAGATGCCGTCGGCACTGGCTTCGATGGCGGCAATACGTGCGGATTCTCGAATGGCTGCCATATCCCAGGTGCAGGAAAGTCCCAGAGGGATGGGGAAGATGGTTTCGTAACCGTGTATCACATCCATGCCGAAGAGCAGGGGAATGCCCAGACGGGAGTTTTCCACTGCCAGCTTTTGCACGTCGCGTATCTTGTCCACTCCTTTCAGGTTGAAAAGTCCGCCGACGAGCCCTTGCTCGATTTTCTTGGCTACGTCACTGCTTTTGGCTTGCCCGGTAGTGATTTCACCGGTAACGGGCAGGTTCAATTGCCCTATTTTCTCCTCTACGGTCATTCGCTTCATCAGGGCATCGATAAAGCGGTCCATGTCTTGAGGAGATTTTTGCGCCTGCATGGCGGCGGCGCCTATAAAGGCGGCTGCAAGTAGCAGACCGGTTCTTTTGAAAAACTTCTTCATAATATGTTTCTTTTAATATGTATTTTCTAATACGGTTTTTTACACACGTTTTTGCATATGCTTTTATAGATACTTTTTAAGCATGGATAATGTATATAGGTCTTTCTAAGTGAAAGCCTGAAAGGCTTTTATCTTCAAAAGAGATGTGTCAAAATACACTTGACGATTTCTTTTAGGCACGGATTACACGGATTTCACGGAAAAAGAATAAAGAAAATCTGTGTTTTCTGTGTAATCTGTACCTAAAAAGAAATCAATAGTAAGCGAATCTTGGTTTTGACACACTTTCATATTACAGATGCATTAATATACATCCTATAAAGGCGAATTCCTTGTGTATAAATCATTTGTCCTAACAGAGCACAAGTCATAGAGGACTTTTTATACCTGGGGTATATTACCCCGGGCTTGTAGATAAAAAGCTTTCAGCCTTAGGTGCATTATCATGCTGTATGGTACTAACCACTAATCGCTAATCACTAACCACTAATTATCGTTAATAATCAGGATTCTGTTTCAGCACCCCGTTCGATTTGTCAATTTCTTCTTGCGGCAATGGCAGCAAGGCATTCTTGTCCTGATAGTTCTTTCCGGCAGCTTGAAGCACTTCTTTGGCAATACCCCAGCGCACGAGGTCGTAGAAACGGTCGGGTTCCAATGCCAACTCAACGCGGCGTTCGTGGCGAATGGCATCACGCAGTGTGCTTTGGTCAGTGGACGTGACTTTGGGCAGTATGCTGCTGTCCGCACCGCGTGCATGAGCGCGGACCTGCTCCAGATAATCGATAGCCTCTCCCGGAATACCTTTCTCGTTGGCGGCTTCGGCAGCCATCAGCAATACGTCCGGGTAGCGGATAATGCGGATGTTTACCCAAAAACCGTCTTTGGTATATTTCTTACGCAGTTCGGGTTCGGTATACGCTTTTTTGTTGAAGTAAGCCCCCATAGCGGTGGATACGGGAGATTCACCGTAAGGCTTGTTGGTATTTTCCGGAGTGACAGGGTCGCTGATGCTCCGGCGGAAATAAAGCAGGGTGGCATCTTTGCGGGGGTCACCGGGCTCGAATGCCCCGCCTAACAGCGTAGTACCCATATGCCAGCCCCAACCGAGGTCCCAATCGCCTGCGCCGCGCACGCCTTGTACCTGGCAGAACTGACTTCCGATGACATCACTGTTTTTCAGGGCATCGGTCGATTCGCATTGCAGTTCGAACACGCTTTCGCCGCAGTTCTCGCCCTCAACGGTGAAGACTTTATCTACGGGCGTGTTCAGGTTGTAGAGGCCGGACTTGATGACTTCGGTGGAAGCGTCGTACATATTGTCCCAGTCGTTGCGCATCATGTAGGTACGGGCGTGCAGTGAGCGGGCAGCTCCCCAGGTGATGCGTCCGGTGTATTCGGAAGTCCATGTCAGCGGCAGGCATTTCTCGGCTTCGGTCAGGTCCTTGTCTATCTGTTCGTATATCTCGTTCACAGCAGCTTTGGGCACGTTGGCGTCGGATGCCTCTTTCACTTTGAATGTTACCAGCGGCACCTCTCCCCAGGCACGTACAAGGTTAAAGTAGCAGTAGGCGCGGAAGAACAGGGCTTCGCCTTTGGTACGTACATTCTCCAAATCATCCTTGTTTCCGCTGTTCTCCAGGTCGTCGAGGATTTCGTTGCACTGGTAGATGATTTTATAGTTCTGTCCCCAATAGGCACTGAGCGTACCGTTGGAGGCTGTATACTGGAAGTCGTCCCACATGGCTGCCTGGTCGGCGCCGTCGCCGGCATCGCTGCCTTTTTCGGAGTCCTCGCTGCGTACCATGTGTATCATGAAGGCGGGTATTCCGGCAGTGATGTTATAGCTGCGCATCAGGTAATATACGTTGTACATCTTTCCGCCGATAAGGGCGTTGGGAGCATCGTCTTCGGTGAACTGCCCCAGCGGGTCGCGGTCGAGGAAGTCGTTGCAGGATGTCAGGGCAAAGGTGGTGAGTGTACCTGCTATCAGAGTTAGAATCTTATGTTTCAGTTTCATGATTATTATTTTTTGGTTCATCGCAGCAGACACCGGGTTGTGTGCTCTGCGGTGAATTGTTTTTAGAATGTCAGATTAAAGCCGAATGTATAAATGGCAGGCATCGGATAGCTGCCGTCGTCTACGCCGAAAGCAATGGCCGTACCGCCCAGTTCGGGAGTGTAACCGGTGTTGTGTTTCCAGGTTTTCAGGTTCTGGATGTTAACGTAGAGCTTCAGGGCCTGCATACCGATTCTGGATATCAGGGTCTTGTCGAAGTTATATGCCAACTGTACGTTGCGGATACGGAAGAAGCTGCCGTCTTCGATGTAGTACTCGGAATTCATATTGTTGATGGTATGCTTCGTGTTGAGCAAGGGTTGGGTATTGCTTGTACCCGGTCCGTGCCAGCGGTCCATGCGTTGTTCCATGAAGTTGAACTGGCTCCAGTTGTAGTTGTCCCAGGTACGGAATATCTGGTTACCGCCTTGTCCCATCATGTCGATGCCGAGCTCCCAGTTCTTATAGCTTACGCCGAGGGCGATGCCGTAAGTGACATTCGGGGTAGGGTCGCCTATCAGGGTACGGTCGGCAGTGGTGATTTCACCGTCACCGTTCACGTCCTTGAATTTCAGGTCGCCCGGAGTCACGGTGGCCAGGGTATTCTTGGGCGACCGGGCTATTTCTTCGTCCGTCTGGTACACACCCTCTACCTTGTAACCGTAGAAGTAACCGATAGGATAGCCTGCCATTGTGTAACTCTGGCTCTTGTCGCCTGCGATAATCGAGTAACCCTCCTGTACAAGGCTCAATACCTTGTTTTTGATGGTAGTGAGGTTGAAGCCTGCGCTGTAGCCCCAGTCGCCAATCCGGTCGCGCCAGTCGATGGCGAGTTCCACGCCTTTGTTCTCTATGGAGCCGAGGTTGCCGATGCCCGGCACCGTGCCGGAGATGCCCGGAACTTCCGCCAGCAGGTCTTTGGTGGTTTTCTTGTAATATACACCCTCGAAGTGCAGGCGGTTGCGGAAGAAGTTGGCTTCTGCACCCGCTTCCCAGGCTTCCACCTTTTCCCAGCGGAGACGGGGATTGGGCAGGTAGGACAACTGGTAGCCCGGATAGATGGCGGACGGCTTGCCGAATACGGCGGAATAGGCATTGGTGAGCAACGGTTCGGCAGGATAGGCCTTGTCCAGATTCTGATTGCCGAGCGTACCCCACGAGCCTTTCAGCTTCAACATGTCCAGCCAGGTGATGTCTTTCATGAACTCCTCTTCGGACATCAGCCAGCCTGCACCGACGGAGTAGAAATTCTGCCACTGGTTTCCGGTGTAGGAGAATGCGGAGGAACCGTCGCGGCGGAACGAACCGTTGAACAGGTATCTGCCTTTGTAGTTATAGAGCACACGTCCCAGCATGGATACGGTACTGCGCTCCCATTGCTTGCTTTCGTTGGTGGCTGTTGCCGCATCGCCGATGCTGATGTACCACTTGTCGGGATTGTCGGGGATAACCAGGCCTACGCCCTGCGTACGTTCTCCGCCCAGCATCTCCAGCTTGTTGTAATAGGTGGTGAAGCCGGCGGTGGCGGTCAGGCTGTGGTCGCCCCAGGTATTGGTGTAGGTCAGCAGGTAGTCGCTTTGTACTTTGGCTTCGGTTTCCTTGGACTGTTTCACGCCGGTCTTACCGTTGCCGAGGGTCACGACGTTGCCTTCCACGCTGCTGTCGAATACGTTGATAACAGGCGTGTAGGTGCGGCTGCTGTTGGAAGCATAGTCCATGGAGTACATTACTTTGAACTGGAAGTTTTTCAGGAAGTCCCATTGGCCGTATACATTGCCCGATGCGCGGTAGTTTTCCGCACGGGTGGTATTGGCTTTCAAGTCCACATCCACCATAGGGTTGTTCATCTGCGCTTTCTGGAAGCCGGGCAGGGTGGTGTACAAGCCGTATTCGGCATTGTATACGGGGGCTACCGGGGCTGCGCGGAGAGCTGTTGCCACACTTTTTGTATCGGCGGGCAGTATGCGTGCGCCGTTGAACTGGAAGCCTACTTTGAAGTTATCCGTAACTTTATAGTCGTTGCTTATGTTCAGTGTGACCTTGCTATACTTCTCGTGCTTGATATTGCCTTGCTCGTAGGCATAACCGGCGCCGAGGTAGAAGCTGTGCCTGGCGGAAGCGCCCGTAATGCTGACATTGTTGTTGGTGATGAATCCGGTCTGGAAGATTTCATCCTGCCAGTCGGTATTGCCCGTCCACGGGGTGAAATCAAATTCGGGATTACCTTCATTTCTCAACTGTTCGTTGTAGAGTTCCTTGAACCCGGCGGCGTCGACCATTGCAATCTTGTCCGTTACACGCTTGAAGCCGAACGAGCCGTTGATATTGACGCGCGTCTGTCCTTCTTTGGCTTTCTTGGTGGTGATGATGATGACACCGTTGGCGCCGCGCACGCCGAAGATGGCGAGGGACGACGGGTCTTTCAGGATTTCCATGGACTCGATGTCCTGCGGATTGAGGAAGTTGATGTTGTCATTGAACAGGCCGTCTACTACATACAGCGGTTTGTAGCCGTTAATGGAGTTTGTACCGCGCACGCGTATTTCAGGGTCTGCTCCTGCCTTGCCGGAATTGATAACCTGTACGCCGGCTATCTTTCCCTGCAGGGCGGCTACCGGGTTGACTACGGGTTTGTTGGCAATCTCATCGCCTTTTATGTTGGTGATAGACCCGGTGAGGTCGCGTTTCTTGGCGCTGCCGTACCCGATGACGACCGTTTCGGCAAGCATCTGTGAATCATCGTTCATCTGCACGTCGATAACACTCCGGTTGCCTACTTTGACGGCTTGCTTTACCATGCCTACATAGGAAAACTCCAAAGTGGCTTCGGGCGGCACTTGGATGGAATACTTTCCGTCAATGTCCGTAATGACACCATTGGAAGTGCCTTGTTGCAGCACGGATGCTCCGATGAGCGGTTCGCCCGTAGCGTCGGTCACCGTACCGGTCACTGTCTTGTTTTGAGAGAAACCGGAAGTTGCCGTAAAGAGCAAACATGCTATCAGAAATAGATTTTTCAGCCAGAAGGCTTTCTCCATAGAATGTTTAGGTTTTTTCTTCATTGCATAAATTTTTAGTGGATAACTAACTTGATTGTCTCCTCTGAAACAATCGGAATGCAAAAAAGATTTGGGCGTTTTGTATATCTCCGGTTTTTAACATAATCCGGAAGGTTTATTCGGGCGCTTCGCAGTCCCTTGTATCTAAAAAGAAAAAAGAAGATGTATCCGATACATCTTCTTTTTTGTCTTTTATAAGGTAATCAGTGCGGGTGATAGCCCCAATATATAGCTATCTTTTTACACAGAATTTCAGTCGTTTATGTTATTGCTTCTCCCTCGATGTCACCGAATTGGTTACCGAATGAGGCAAAAACTCACTTAATCATCCTATACATAGAACGAATTTTAATGTGACAAAGATAAAGTTTATTTCGGAAGAAAAAGGTAAAAACGGGTAAAAAATATAATTTTTTATATTACCTTTGAAAAGTCATAAGGCGTTAATTAATTTGAAAATAATGAGATTGCAAACAGACAGCTACGGAACGAACCGCGATAACAAACGAAAATCAATGGCTTTTTTTATCATATCAGTACTTATTGGGCTGGCGGCTTGCGATCCTATTATACCTGAAATCGAAGAAAAGCAGGAAGAAGCTGAGAGGGAACACGTCATTGGTGGCTGGGGAAACCATGAGAGTGGAGATAGTTCTACTGAAAATGGACGGGATGCCACACATGCAGATAGTATCAGGCTGGGGATTATTCCACCGGACAACTGATAGCAAACTGAAACGTTGCATGAATGGATGAACACCGGAACCTGCTGGTATGTGATAGCATTGAATAGCAGCTTCAGAAAATTGGCCAACGAAATTTGATAGCAGATTACTACCAAAAGACTATTACCGGCTGAATCTTGTGCTATCGTTTTGCTCCCTCACTTTGCAGAAAGTCCCTTTGTCTTATTCCGCCCCTGCCCCCAATGTCCCCG
>ENA-UEQN01001649-UEQN01001649.1-human-gut-metagenome-genome-assembly--contig:-NODE-1649-length-17283-cov-5.252238_pt1 | contig 17283 bp, 10 predicted proteins | sample MGYA00242940_ERZ507944 | MGnify/ENA primary metagenome ERZ507944 (study PRJEB26167, sample SAMN06115449) | human gut metagenome | host: Homo sapiens | place: China:Fujian | collected 2015-08-20... | reverse complement strand
AAAACTGGGGGTGGTGCTGAAGAGGGCGCAGTTCTTTATCACCTGCGGCGGCCGGATGCGGCAGGGCCTGCAATTTACCGCCCAGACCCTTCAGCGGCAATTAGAGGCGATGGAGCGAGGGCAGCTGCCGCCGGAAGAGTGCCGGCAGCTGAAAGAATTTTTCCTGAGCCAGAAAGCTTTACCTTATGCCGGAGAGTATCTGGCGACGATATATGCCGGGGAATATCTTCATCAGAAGGAATATACTCAAGTGTTGAACGTGTTGGAAGATATCGTGAAATATCATTATTTCCGGCTGGATTCCCGGGATGAGGTGCTGAATTTTACTTTACGCTATGTGGCTGAGTGCGAGGATATGGAAATCAGAAAACAGGGGATGGAGCTGTTGGATGCTTTGCCCCGGACGACTATCCGGGAAAAGAAAAAGCCGATGTACGAGGCTACCCGGAAGATGTTGGCGGGGAAAGAATAATAATTGACTATTATGATAATCGCTTATCGGGAAGGACTACCAACTATCCCGGTAAAGAACCGAAAGATGATTTTTTAACTTTAAAACATTACATTTTATGAACAGAAAACGGTACGGGGATCCCTGGGATTTCCGGTATAAACTTTCGCAAATTTCGAGAGTAATGAAGATGGTGTTTTTTATGATGTTGCTGAGTCTGACCCACCTTTCTGCCAGCGTAAAAAGTCAGAATAGTGTGGTCAATCTTACCTTGAAGAATGTGTCGGTGGAACAAGCTTTGACAAAGGTAGAAAAACAGTTGAAACAGAATTTTTTCTTCAATCGCGAGAATGTGGATTTGGAACGGAAGGTCGATTTGCAGTTGTCTGATGCTGATTTGGATGAATTGGTGTTACAACTTTTCGGTCGGGATTACAAATACCGCGTAGTAGATAATATTATTGTCGTTTCGCGTAAAGACGAAGAGCAGGAACAACCTCAGCAGATTAAAGTCGAGGGGGTGGTCAAGGATAAGCGGGGAGATGCTCTGCCCGGAGTGACGGTTTTGATCAAAGGGACAAAAATTGGGGTGGCTACGGATCTGGACGGAAAATATTCCCTTTCGGTTCCGGTTGGTGCCCAGGTATTGGTATTCTCTATGGTGGGTATGCAGGATAAGGAGGAGACGGTCGGTAAACGCACCCGGATCGATGTCGTACTGGAAGAGGCGGTGAGTGAATTGGAAGATGTTGTGGTAACCGGATATTATACTCAGGCAAAAAATAGTTTTACCGGTGCTGCCAGAACCATTACGGCAGAAGAGTTACAGATGGGGGGAAACCAAAATATTCTGACGGCTTTGCAGAATGTCGATCCGTCGTTTATGAAAATAGATAACAATCTGGCGGGGAGTAATCCGAACGTGGTACCTGAATTTCAGATCCGCGGTGCAGGGAGTATTTCCGGCATAGAGAGTGAGTACGAAGGAAATCCGAATTCGCCGGTATTCATTGTCGATGGTTTCGAGATGACTGCCGAGAAAGTTTACGATATGGATCCTTACCGGGTAGCCTCCATTACTTTGCTGAAAGATGCTGCTGCAACAGCTATATATGGTTCACGGGCTTCCAACGGTGTGGTAGTTATTACAACCAATGCTCCGGCCAATGGAAAAATGCAGGTGAGTTATAATGTGGACGCTTCATTTTATATTGCGGACTTGAGTGATTATAATGTGTGTAATGCTGAAGAAAAACTGGCGATCGAAAAGGCTGCGGGTATGTATACCTCTACTGCCGTGAATTCACAGGTGACGCTCGATAAATGGTATAATGAGAAACTGGCCAATATCAAGCGGGGATACGATACGTATTGGCTTGACAAGCCGTTGGACGCGGTGGCCGTAGCGAACAAACACACCCTGCGTCTGGATGGCGGTAACGATAATATCCGTTACGGTTTGGAAGTGAACTATAGTAATACGCCGGGAGTAATGAAAGAGTCGGGGCGGCGGCGTTTGGCCTTGGGGATGGAGTTACAGTATATCTATAAGAATTTGACATTCCGTAATACCCTGACCTATTCTAACGTGAAGGCGGTTAATTCCCCTTATGGCTCGTTCAGTACTTATACCCAACGGAATCCGTATGTACGGTATAAAGATGATGATGGAAACTATATTTACGAGGTGGACCGGTATATTCCTATCAGCGGAGGTGGATTAGGACAGACATTTTATAATCCGTTGTACAATACGACACTGAATACAATAGATGAAGAAAAATACAACGACGTAACCAACAATTTCGGTGTGGACTGGACAATTATAGAAGGTTTACGGCTGAAAGGCAGTTTCTCCTTTACACACCAGAATACCTACGGTGACAATTTTAAGCCTGCAAGACATACGGATTTTGCGGATTACAGCGACGAGGATTTTGACAGAAGAGGAGCGTATATTGGTTCGCGTGGAGAGAATTTCAGCTATGATGCCAGTGCAGTACTGACCTATTTCTGGCAGCTTGATAAACATGTGGTTAATGCTAATCTGGGGTGGAACTTACAAGAAAACGTGACCCGGGAGTTTACGGTAAAAACCGAGGGGTTCCCCAACGAAAATCTGGATTATATCAGTTTTGCAACGCAATATGAAAAAGAAGGAGCTCCTGCAGGGGATGAGTATACATCCCGCCTGGTAGGTTTCTTGGGTAACCTGAATTACAGTTACGACGAACGGTACCTGCTGGACCTTTCTTTCCGTGAAGATGCTTCTTCGCGTTTCGGTGCCGATAAACGGTGGGCACCCTTCTGGTCGGCTGGTTTAGGTTGGAATTTGCACAATGAGGGATTCCTGAAGGATGTAACTTTTATCAATCGTTTAAAAATACGTGGTTCGTATGGGTTGACAGGTAGTCAGAATTATAATCCCTATCAGGCGATGACGACCTACAAATATCTCACCGGAGAACGTTATCATCATATTGTGGGGGCTGAAGTAATGGCATTGGGGAACGAAAAGCTGGGATGGCAGCGTACTTTGCAGCAGAACTACGGTTTGGATATCGATCTTTGGAATGAACGCATTAATATTACCGGGAACTACTATATAAAACTATCAAAAGATGTATTGACCTCTGTAACCTTGCCTCCTTCTTTGGGCTTTGATTCTTATATGGACAATTTAGGAGAGGTAAAGAACTATGGGTATGAATTAAGCTTGCGCGTGGCAATTTTGAAGAATCCGGCCAAGCGGCTCTTTTGGAGCGTAAATGCCAATGCTTTACACAACAAAAATAAGCTGATGAAGATATCGAATGCCCTGAGGGCTTATAATGATTCGCAGGATGAGGATTCTATGGCGGGTTCCAAAAAGAAAGAGTCTAACCGTCCGAAAGTACGTTATATTGAAGGGGAGTCCATGAATTCCATTTGGGTGAACCGGTCTCTGGGGATCGATCCGGCTACCGGTAATGAACTGTTTCTGGCGAAAAACGGAGATATCGTGACAGAATGGAGTACAGACAACTATGTGATCGGCGGCTGTACGGATTCGGAATTGGAAGGAACTTTCGGAACAAACTTTCAGTGGAGAGGATTTCAGTTGAATATGATATTCCGTTACAGTCTGGGTGGACAGATTTATAACCAGACACTGGTAGATAAGGTGCAGGATGCCGATTTGCGTGGTAATGTGGACCGCCGCGTATTCGAGGAACGTTGGCAGAAACCCGGTGACAAAGTGATGTTCACCAAATTCGGACCTGGGATAAATGCCAATGCGACCAGCCTGACTAAACCGACTTCCCGTTTTATCGAGGATAACAATTATCTGGAATTGTCCACGTTGAATCTCTCGTATGAATTCGGTATGCCCTGGATGAAAAAGGTGGGGTTAAAACGGCTGAAAGTCCTCTTTTATATGAACGACGTGTTCCGCGCTTCCACTGTGAAACAGGAGAGGGGAATCGATTATCCGTTTGCCCGTAATTTTAGTGTAGGATTGCAGGCGCGTTTCTAAATGTTTACGATTAATTGATAGAAGGTTATGAAATATACAATATTGAAATACGGCATGTTGGCAGGCACACTGTTGTTAGGTGGCTGTAATAATTGGTTGGACGTGGATCCTAAATCGCAGGTAAAACAGGAGGTGCTGTTTGAATCGGAGGCTGGTTTCCAGGATGCACTGACAGGTATTTATACAATAATGGCACGTACGGACATGTACGGAGGACATGAGACGATGGGATTTTTGGAGATGGTGGCACAGGTGTATACGGAAGTGGCTTCTACTTATGAGGATGTGTTGAAATACAATTATGAGGAGACAAATTCGGAAGCCTGCATTGATGGTTTTTGGAAAGGAAATTATAATGCGATAGCCAATTGTAATCAGATTCTGGCTCATGTAGACGAACAGAAAGGTGTATTCAGCAGCGGAGTGTATGAGGCGGTAAAGGCGGAGGCGATGGCTTTGCGTGCTTTCTTGCATTTTGATCTGTTGAGGGGGTTTGCTCCTTCCTATGGGATTGGTAAGGATGAACTTGCCATTCCATACGTAGATAAGGTGACGAACAAGCCTGTGGCGCAGTCGACGGTGGCAGAAGTTGTGGATAAGGTGATTGCCGAAACGGAGGAGGCGCGGAAACTGATCCGGGAAGTCGATCCATTGGGACCGTCTCATGAATCCTATACAGAGAAAGGGTATGATACGGATGATTATGTTCAGGGTGGAGGATTTTGGCTTTACCGCAAATCGAAGTTGAATTACTATGGAATGACAGCTTTTCTGGCCCGGGTATATTTGTATAAGGGGGACAAAGTGAATGCGCTGGCATGTGCGAAGGAGGTCATCGAAAGCGGAAAGTTTTCATTGCTGGAAGAAAAACAGTTGCAGGGCGACAATACCTGGGGCTATTTGTGCAGTGAGAGTGAGTATATTTCTTCCCTTTATGTGTATGATATGGAAGAGGGGCGGTCGGATGTGTTTTTCGGAGAAGAGAGTACAATGAAATGCTATATCTCAGATGGCCGGCGTTCGATTATATTCGGCACGCCCGGTGTGGATATCGATTGGCGTAATCAAAACATGTTTGTGTTAAAGACCGGTGAGGCGAAGTATTATGTCGGCAAATACCGGGGGGTGAATCGTATTCCTCTGCTGAAGTTGTCGGAAATGTATCTGATTGCTGCGGAGGCTTCGGGTGATAAGAGTTGGTTGCAGACTTTACGCGATCACCGGGGATATGTAAATTATCCGTTGGCGGACGATTGTGACCTGACAGCTGAAATAGAGGCGGAATACCGTAAAGAGTTTATTGCTGAAGGTCAGCTTTTCTATTATTACAAACGGTTGAACTATGACAAATTACCGGGGATGTCGGAACCGATGGCAAAACATTATGTTTTCCCGATGCCGGACAACGAACTTGAATTTGGTAATATTAAATAAAAAAGACAGACGATGAAAAAATTAGGATATATATTTTTATGCCTGGCAGTGCTATGGAGTTGCCAGGACAATGCAGACTACCCGTTCAAGGGAAAAGATGCCGTATATTTTCAGCTACAGACGGATGATTATTATTGGACACAAACTCTGGACAGCATGGTGTATACTTTTGCCGGTAAAGGGGTTGAGGAAGATACGTTATGGGTTCGGGTAAATCTGCAGGGGGATGCCGTCCCGTATGCCCGTGATATTCTTGTCGTGACGGACGATGAGAAAACGACTGCAGAGGAGGGCCTTCATTACGAGGCTTTGAAACCGGTATACGAATTGCCTGCCGATGCCGTTTATACGAGGATTCCCGTAATTATTTACAACAAGGACGAGGAATTGGAAAAGAAACAGGTGACGATAGCCCTTGCCTTGAAATCTTCTGATGAATTGGACCTGGGCATTACTGACCGGCGGACTTGTCGTCTTTTGGTGTCGAACATGTTAGGAAAACCGCTTTATTGGGAAGAAACGATTTCCTGGGATTTCGGGGAATATTCCCGGAAAAAGCATGAGCTTTGTATTTTGGAACTGGGACGGGATTTCCCTGCCGAGGCAAGCGAGTACAGTGCAGAAAGCCGGATGTGGGATGTTTATGGGGCATATATGAGTGACTATTTCGAGGAAAATTATCCGGTTTATGATGAGAATGGTAAAATTATCGAGCCTTGGTAAGAAGGAGTGTAATCTGTAAAATGAATGCGATATGAAGAAGATATATTTATTGCTGTGTTTTGTAGCCTGTCTTTTGGCTTCTTGTCTGGAAGACAAGGGGAATGACCTCTACATCGAATTGAATGACGTAACCATCGGGAAAATACGTGATACGACAGTGGAACAGTTTACCCGCCTGAAAATCGAACCGGAGATTACAACTCGTTCCGGTGAGTTCAAAGCTGAGGATTATACCTATTTGTGGTATATGTATACAACTTATGGGATGAGTAGTCTGACTTCTGCGGATACATTGAGTCTGGAGAAAAATCTGGATACGGAGATCACTTGTATCCCGGGTGACTATAGTCTGGTATTTAAAGTAATGGACAAAGAGACGGGGATAACGTATACTACGGAGTATGCCACTTCTGTCACAGTTATCAATTCCTATTCCAAGGGCATGATGGCATTGAGCAGCGAAGATGGAGAGGCGAGTGTGACTTTTGTGAATACCGTCGGTACGGTGACGGAGAATGCCTATAAGAAAGTGAATGGGGAAACGGCAGGTAAGAACCCTACGGGTATCCGTTATATAACAGGCATGATATCGGAGGCGGAAGAAATGATCGTTATCATGACGGACGATGAGAAAGGCGGTACGGTGGTAAAGCCTCTCGATATGTCGTATGTGATGGATTTCAAGGATATGTTTTATATACAACCGGAAGTCATCAAGCCCCAATCCTTTGGAACTGCCGAAGTAACCTGGTATGAATATGTAAATAATAACGGAATTATCTATCGCCGGGAAAATAGGGAGAGTGGTTATCCGAAATACGGAGTGGCGGTTAAAGGGGAATACGACCGGATCGCTCCTTTTGACTTTTTTGATGCGACAGGTAGCTATGTGGCCTGGTTCTATGACCAGGGACGGGAACGTTTCATTTATTTGAACTGCCCACTGCAAGGTGATGTTATGATTGAATTGCAGGATATGTCAGGTGCGTTTAATCCCAACAATGTGGGGATGCAGATGTTGTGGGGAGGTGCATTCGGCAGTAATAATAAGTTGAATAACGGGCGTATGGTGATGGAGGATGATGCCGGGGAACGCTGGATGCTTTCCTTTACTTCGAGCAAGGTTGACAATCAAGTTGTATTTACACCTTTGGCGAAGATTCAACTGACCTATGAGGGGGCTCGAGAGGCTCATACCTTTACTACCGCTCAGAATGCCAATTTCCTGTATTACGGTTACGATAACAAGATTGCGTGCGTCAGTTTTTCTACCGGCAATCTGCTGAATGTGTATGAGATGGAAGGAGGAAATGTGGATTATATCGAATGTGACCAGGTGGGGAATATCAATCAGATGTGGGTAGGCATCAGCGATGGTTCTGGTACGGCCAAGTCTGGTTCTATCGTAGTATTGGAAATGAGTACGGACGGTTCGCTGAAAGAAGTGACGCGGTATAAGAATGTGTGTGGAAAAGTAGTCGATTTTGAATACAAGCAATAAAACTGTAAAAATGAAGAAAATATTGATATTAGGGACCGCACTGTTGTGCGGTTTCCTTTGCCGGGTGGCTGCACAGGGGGTGGAGTTCCGTGATCTGACCTTCGGAGAGGCATTGGAACAGGCCCGTACAGAAAACAAGCTGGTGTTTATGGATTGCTATACCAGCTGGTGCGGACCTTGTAAGAATATGCTGAAAAACGTCTTCACTTTGCCTGAAGCCGGTGAGTTTATGAATGCGCATTTCGTTTGTGTGAAGTATGACATGGAAAAAGGCGAAGGGATCGGGTTGAAAAAACAGTTTGCAGTCCGTGCTTTCCCGACATTTTTTATTATCCGGCCGGACGGTACGGTGCAACACCGGTTGGCCGGAGGAAGTCAATGGGAGCGTTTCCGCGAACGGGTTGCAAGAGGATTGGAGGAAACGACTTCTTATGCCTATCTCAACGAACGCTATCAGCAGGGTAAGCTTGCCCGGAAACAATACCCCCATTACGTTCAGGCTTTGAAAGATGCCGGCGATCGGCCTGCCGTGAAGAACGTTTGTATGGAAGTTTTCGGGCAACTGAGCGACAAAGCGAAATGCAGTGCAGAAAACTGGTATATTTTCGATCAGGAAATGGGACCGGCCGATCCCCGGTTTGAATACCTGGTGGATCACAAAGAGGCTTTCGACCGGACAGTGGGGCAGAAAATAGTGGATGAGAAGATTTATTCCGTTTATGGAGATGAATTGCTTGGCATCAATAATAGTAAGGATGCTGAATGGCCGGAAAGAATTGGTCGTATCGCCCATCAGATACAAAAGATCGGTTTTGAGAAAAAATCGGAGATCGAGAATACATTGGACTACGTGGTGGCTTATCTGAGTAAGGATATCGAAGGGGTGTTGAAAAATTTGGAAGAACGGACTGATTTTCCCCAATATGTGATGATGGATCTGGCTTTTCGTTTCGGTTTTATTGTTCAGGAAGGTACGGATGAGCAAGTAGTCCGGTATATTCAGTTGGGACGACGGGCCGAACAGCAGGCGGCTACCCCTCAGCTGGCCGGCTTGATCCGGGAGTATATGGACCGGTATGAAGCAGAACTGAACGACCGCAAGACTTATGCCGGCATACGGGGTCGGGTGACTCGCGAGAGAATGAATGAAGTGAATTTGTATAAGGTGGAAGACGGAAAAGAATGTCTGATCGCAACCTCGAAGGTGAGCCGGGACGGTTGGTATGGATTTACCTTCCAGCCTGAACGGAAAGGTTTCTATACGGTGGGGGGAAAGGAGAGGCTGGATCGGATCCGTCTTTATATGAAACCGGGTGATCAGGGAGAAGTGAATTTTCCCGAAGATACTATCGTGATTACTGTACGGAATACGCCGGAAAATCTCTTGCTTGCCCGTTGGGAAACGATAATGATTCCGGTACGGGAAAGAGTCGATAATCTGAAGTATGCTTTGTTCGATTACCGCGATTTCTTTCCTTATTTTATGGATTTTCTGCCACAGGCCCGTGAGTTTCAGGAAAAGCTGACGTTCCGGGATGAGACATTCGCACGCTTGGTGAAACAAACGATTGATTTCGATCTCGATTATTATGCTTTCCGGATTTTGAATGCCCTGAAAGCGGGTAAAGATACTTTTAAGCCGAGCCGTCCTACTCCGGCCGATTACCCGGCCTATTACGAAACCATTATCTCCCGGGATAAATTAACGGATGCTTCGGTACTGGAACAACCTTATGGTTACGATTATTTGCAACGTTATACGACATTTGCCCTGGCAAAAGAGGGTGAAAAAGACAATTTATCCAATCGGCTTAAATGGTTGCCGGATGATTTGCTGAAAGCGGAAGTCGTGCTTTGGTATGCCGAACGTTGCCGGACTTATGAAAACTATCAGAAAATACTCGGTGAATATGGCAGTTTCCTGACAACTGAAAATCACCGGGAGCGGATGAATGCCGTTTCGGCCAGGCTGTATCAGGGGAAGAAGGGCGAAATGGCAGCCGATTTCACTTATCCCGACCGGAATGGTAAGCTGGTATCCTTGTCCGATTTCCGGGGTAAGGTTGTACTGGTGGACGTATGGGCTACGTGGTGCGGTCCCTGCCGGGCGGAAATCCCTCATCTCGTGAAACTGGAGAAAGAAATGGAGGGTAAAGATGTCGTTTTTATCGGTGTATCGATCGATCAGAAGAAAGATCACCGGAAGTGGCTCGAGGTTCTGGAGCAGGAGGGGCTTAGTGGTGTACAGCTTTTTGCTGGCGTGTCTCCGCAAATTATGAAAGACTATAAATTTACCACAATTCCCCGTTTCATGGTATTTGACCGGGAAGGGAAAGTAGTGTCGACTAACTCCTCCCGTCCCTCGAATCCGGAATTGAAAAAATTATTGGAAAAATTATTGAATTCGGGTTTATAAACTGAGTTAATTCTACTTTTTAAATAGTTACTTTTGTAACTATTTAAAAAGTACGTTTTAAAATCTCCCGGATGTTGTCGGCTTTTCCCATGGTATAATAGTGGATAGCCGGGGCACCGTGGGCTAATAAATCCTTGCTTTGGGCTGTACACCATTCGATGCCTACCTGATAGATGGCTTTATTGTCTTTACATTTCCGGACTTCGTTCATCAGTTCCTGGGGCAGGTCGATACTGAAAGCCCGGGGGAGCATTTCGATGTGGGTTTGCGTCGAGATGGGTTTCAGGCCGGGGATGATCGGAACAGTGATACCGGCGGCCCGGCATTTGGCTGTAAATTCATAAAACCGGGTATTGTCGAAAAACATTTGAGTAACGATATAATCGGCTCCTGCATCTACTTTGCGTTTCAGATTTTCGATATCGATGTCTATATTCGGGGCTTCATAATGTTTTTCGGGATAAGCGGCGACACCGATACAAAAATTAGTAGGTACGGCATTTTTCAGACATTCGTCCAGGTAAATTCCCCGGTTCATATTGTGGATTTGTCCCACCAGTTCGCAACTGTAACGGTGGCCGTCGGGTTCGGGAACGAAATATTTTTGGCCGGGGATAGCATCTCCGCGTAAAGCGACTACATTCTGAATATCCAGGAAGTTCAGGTCGATCAGGTCGTTCTCGATCTGATGTTTACTGGCTCCTCCGCAGATCAGATGGGGGACGACTTCTACGGGAAACCGTTTCATAATCGCTGCTGCAATGGCTACCGATCCCGGCCGTTTGGTGATGGTCACTTTTTCAAAGGTACCGTCGGCCGTTTGGCGGAATTCCACTTCATCCCGGTGAAAGGTGATATTGATGAAAGGAGGGGCGAATTCCATCAGAGGTTCTATGGCTCCGTATAGTTTGTTGATATCGCTTCCTTTCAATGGAGGCACCAGTTCGAACGAAGCGAAAGGTGCCTTTTTCTGATTGATAATATCGATTACTTTAGTCATTATGTACTGGTTATGGGCGTAGCTCGCCCGGTTTTATAATCCTAATAATCTTTTTCCTTCTTCCAGGGTGATCGCCCGCTTCGTGCAATAGTCCGTCAACTGGTCTGCACCGATTTTTCCAATGCTGAAATAACGGGCAGCAGGATGGGCGATGAGCATACCACAAAGACTTGTCGTCGGATAGATCGCATAAGACGTGGTCAGGGAAACCCCGATTTTAGACGGTGCATCCAATAGGTCGAAGACATCTTTTTTCAGTGAATGATCCGGACAGGCCGAATAGCCGAAGGCCGGGCGGATCAGGGACAAACCTTCACTCAATTGTTCCTGCATCCATTCGGCCAAAGCTTCGGTTAACCGGGCACATAAGCTTTCACGCAGCAGATGGCTGAAGTCGTGGCAGTTACAACTGCCCTGTTTGTCGGCGACTTTCAGGGCGAATAACCCGATGGTGGAAGTTCCGTAAGCCTTGGGACAGATATAATCGGATAAACTCAGGCATTCTTGCCCCGCTTTTTGTTGACGCAACATGGGGAGACGGTGACCGTTATCCAATACGATTTCGTCATCTTCTGCATAGGCATCGAAGAAGTTGACCACGATCGAAGCTTCGAATTCATTGCCGGCAATAACGGTGCCCAACATTTCCAGAGCGGCCTGGTAAGTACGGTCGGCTTCTTCATGCTGATGAATGATTTCCGGGAATTTACCCTTGAATCCCCAGAAATGGAAAAATGGAGTCCAATCGATTTTAGCGATCAGGTCCTGCAAGTCCATATTTTTTCCCAACAGATTGTGTTCTCCGAAACTGGCAGGCAACCGGTAACTTTCCCGGTCAAAGACAGGAGCCAGGGTCTGGGCTTCTGTATAAGGAAGCAAACGGTCTTGTTTATGATAATATTGCCCGCGTATTTTTTCCTGTTCTGCTTTCACTTGTGCGAGGTAGGACGACCGGTCGGATAGTAGCCGTTTCATGATCCCTGCAGTCCGGGAGGCATCTCCCCCCTGGATGACACCATAATCGTATCGGGGTGCCAGTTTTACAGCGGTATGTACGGTTGAAGTGGTCGCTCCGCCTACGATAAGCGGAATCCGAAGCTGCTCTTTCTGTAGTAACTCACACAAAGCTTCCATTTCGCTTAAGGAAGGAGTGATGAGTCCGCTGACTCCGATCAGGTCTGCCCGATGGGCTTTAGCTGCGGCAACGATTTTTTGGTTATCGACCATCACCCCCAGGTCGATGACATCGAAATTGTTGCAGGTCAATACGATACTGACGATGTTTTTACCGATATCGTGTACATCTCCTTTGGCAGTTGCAAGGACAACTTTAGGGCGCTGTATATTTTCTCCCGTACCGGCGTTGTGTTTCTCGATCTCCGGTTGTAAAATTGCGACAGCTGCTTTCATCGCTTTCGCCGATTTTACCACTTGGGGTAAAAACATTTTTCCTTCACCGAATAGTGTCCCCACTTTATCCATCCCCTGCATCAGGGGACCTTCGATGATTTCGACGGGAGAGGTATAAACGGTCAGCGCTTCGGCCAGATCGGCTTCCAGATATTCCGTATTACCTTTGATCAGAGCGAAATTCAGGCGTTCGGATAACGTACGGGTACGCCATTCTTCATTTTTTATAGCCTTTCCGTCTGCGGTTTTCTGCCCCTTGATTTGTTCGGCCAGTTCAATCAGGCGTTCTGTGGCTTCCGGGTGTTTGTTCAATACCACCTCTTCTACTGCTTCCAGTAATTGAGGTTCTATCTCATCGTATACCTGTAACATGGCCGGATTGACGATGCCCATATCCATGCCTGCCTCGATCGCATGGTAGAGAAATACGGAGTGCATGGCTTCGCGTACCGGGTTATTTCCCCGGAAAGAAAACGAGAGATTGGAGACTCCGCCGGAAGTACGGCATCCCGGCAGGTTGGCCTTGATCCAGGCTATTGCCCGGATAAAATCGACGGCGTAATTATTGTGCTCTTCCAGGCCTGTTCCGATAGCCAGAATATTGACGTCGAAAATGATGTCTTCCGCACGGAAACCGGCTTGCCGGGTTAAGAGCCGGTAAGCCCGCTCACAGATTTCGATTTTACGTTCATAAGTGACGGCTTGTCCCTGTTCGTCGAAAGCCATAACGACGACAGCAGCTCCCAAATGATGTATTTCCCGGGCTTTTGCCAGAAACAGATCCTCTCCTTCTTTCAGGCTGATCGAATTGACGATACATTTTCCCTGGGCATTTTTGAGCCCTGCTAAAATGGTATTCCAATCCGAAGAATCGATCATCAGGGCTGCCCGGGCAATATCGGGGTCATTGCTGATATAACGGACGAAAGTGGACATTTCGAGAGCACTGTCGAGCATGGCATCGTCCATGTTGATATCGATAACCGATGCCCCGTCCTCGATTTGTTTCCGGGCGATCCGGGCAGCTTCTTCATAAGCTTTGGCGTGGATGAGTTTGGCAAATTTAGCGGAACCGGCAACATTGGTCCGTTCACCGACATTGATGAAGTTATTTTGGGCTTTATCGACTACGACCTTGTCCAGACCACTTACCACAAGCTGGGCCGGGATAACCGGAATCTGTCGGGGAGAAATGGCTTGAAGGGCTTCACGTATGGCCCGGATGTGCTCCGGAGTAGTACCGCAACACCCTCCCGCGATATTGAGTAAACCTGCTGTGGCCATCTGTTTCAGACAGGAAGCCGTTAGCTCCGGGCTTTCATCATATTCTCCCATTTCGTTGGGAAGACCTGCATTAGGATAAATACTCAACGGACAAGGCAGCGTCTTGGATAAGCGTTCGATAAACGGCAATAAGTCGGTGGCCCCGAACGAACAATTCAATCCGAAACTGAACAGCGGGTAATGGGATACGGTGGTGTAAAGTGCTTCCAGGCTCTGTCCGGTGAGCGTCCGCCCACTTCTGTCGTTGATGGTGGCCGATAACATGACAGGGAGTGAAGTCCTTTTTTCCTCCTGTACCTGGGTAATGGCATAAAGGGCTGCTTTTGCATTCAGACCGTCGAAAACGGTTTCCACTAACAAGAGATCTACTCCGCCGTCGATTAATCCGCTTACCTGCTCTGCATAAGTCGAGACCAGGGTATCGAAGTCCACTGGACGGAATTCCGGCCGGTTGACATCCGGTGATAGGGATAATGTCTTGGAGGTCGGTCCCATACTGCCGGCTACATATACCTGGTGTGAAGCTGCGCGAGCTTCCGTTACGGCTAATTTCGCTCCCGCATAGCTTAAGCGGTATACTAGCTTTTCTCCCTGATATTCGGCTTGTGAGATGGCGTTCGAGTTGAAAGTATTGGTTTCGATAATATCGGCTCCTGCTTCGATATACGACCGATGAATCTGCCGGATCACTTCGGGACAGGTCAGGTTCAGGATATCGTTGTTGCCTTTCAGGTTTACCGGATGGGAGATAAATTCACTACCGCGAAAATCGGCTTCTGTCAGACCGTATTGCTGGATAGCTGTTCCCATGGCTCCGTCGAGGATCAGAATCCGCTTCTTGATTTCGTCTTGTATCATAGTTGTACGTTCGTTCAATTCAAAAAAGTTTGAGTTCAAAATTACCGCATATACCTAATTTATCGTCTTTGATCGCAATGGCGGCCAGTATGTCTTCCTGCTCCCTGATTTTTTCGATGCAGGTCTGGACATCCTCCGCTGTCTGAATCGTGTTGGCGAAAGCGGTTGCATAAGTGTCGGCCAGTATCACGTCCGAACAGACAATCATCACCGCATCGGCTTTACCGAAGCTGAGTGACGGACCGACGGTTCCGGAAGAGGTACAAATCCCGAGGGGGGCATAGGCTGCCTCGATATGCAAACCGACCTTTTCAGACAAGGGGGAAGAACCGGCAAATACCGAAATATCCATATCCTGACAGAGGTCGGCATAAATATCCCCTCCGTTTTCGACGATCACTTCTTTTATACCGAATCGTTTTTTCAGGTTTTCCCCTACTTTCAGAGCGACGGCGCCGGCTACGGCACTCATCGGGCCGATACCGCTTGTTTGTGCTGCCCGCGACATCTCTTTGAATATGCCGGGAGCATCCTCGCTTGCCTGAAAGGGGGTTAAAGCCTGGGCATAATCCGGATGTAAACCGATCCAGCGGTCCATATCCGTTCGTAATTCCCGGACAAATCGTTCTGCACAGACCGGTATTTCCGGTTGCCAGGAACCCCGGTCCACGCCGATACACAGATCGGTTTCTTTATAAGCTATGGTAAAATAGCTCCAGCGATCCTGACGGAAGTGCTTGCGATAGGTACGATCGATATATTCCATACGGCATAGGGTAAATTCAGGCTTCGGCAAATTCGATCCGGAATAGTTTGAGAGGACAAGCTTTCAAACATAATTTGCAGGCAATACATTTTTCCGGATTGAAATGCAGTTTCCAATCCGGTGCCCCTATGGTCAACGCGTGGGAAAAGCAGGCCGATACACAGTTGCCACAATCGATACAGAGGCTCGCGTCATACGATACTTTACTGGATACCGGACTTACCGTAACTCCGTTTTCGATTAAATAGGCGATACCCTGGTCCAGTTTGTCGGTATCAGCTTCGAGTTCGACTAATAGATTACCGGATTTCCCGGCTTGTATTTCGGCTTTCAGTATATTGATCCGGATATCGTATAATTTGACCAGGTCATAGGTCAGCGATCTGTCGGTAGCATCTACCGGGAAGGATAATACAACTTTCTTTATCATGATGTTTCTAATTGACAAGGTTTTAAATTTTAATCTTCAATGGCTTTCAATCCGTTCAGGCTGGCTTGTACAGGCATTGGCCGTACCGGTTCGGTGAGTAAAAATTCACCTTTCTGAATCCAGCTTTTCAGTAAATCTGCGATTTCCCGGGCTTTGGCCAGACTGGAAAGGGGCGCTGTTCTTACTTTATGGCCATTGATTTCGATAGCACCACTTTGTAGAGCGGCATAATTCGTTTTTCCCAGGATTTGATTGCCATTCCCATAATCGACGACAGTCGTTTCGATTTGTTCATTCCGGATAGACACTCTTTTTGCCAGATCTTCGTCCAGAATAGGGATAGGAATTCCGATTCCGACATATAAGGTGATACCGTATTTTTCGATATATGCCCCCCGGAGGTATTGGGTGTTCATGTTTTTCAAGTCACCCACAACGGCTATCGTACGGGCATTACTAGTGGGAATACCGTGTTCATTTACCGCTTTGGAAGTGTTGAACTGAGTGCCGTTCCAGGTGACATAACCGTCTGTACCGCAAAGGAAAATATGAGTTCCCAACCCGATGGTCCGGCATTCCGGATCGTTAAGCAAGGGCGATAGCTCACCGGCAGAACTGTAAGAGGCATTCCTCATCTTAGGAAGCAGCGTACCCATGTAGGTATATTTGATCTGATCAGTGGTGTTGGTCGCTACATTATAGTTTTGGTAACAATTTCGCGGATTGTATAAGATAGCTTCATTGATGCAATTCTTGTTGATAATAGCTTTTATATGTTTGCGGGGATAACAATCCGTCCCTTTTCCCCAGGCTTCCAGTGTAATGTCTTTACCATTGACCAGGTCTTCGATGATATGGGCTCCGCCATAAGCCGGAGAGGATGGGTTACAATCTGTAGCGCCGACATAAGTATCTACCGCTGCCAGTCCACCACTAACCCGGACGCCGTTCAATTCGATCTTCTCCATCCGGATAGGGGGATTGGAATGACCGAAATTCAAAAATGCACCCGAAGAACACATCGCTCCGAAAGTGGCGGTGGTTACTACGTCTACTTTTTCTGCAATTTCTTTGGGTGATAATGTCTTGGATAATTCGGATACTTCTTCGGCTGTCAGTACTACGGCAGTCCCTTTTTTTATCTTTTCATTGATTTCTGCGTAAGTTTTCATTTTGTCGTTTTTTAATGAGCGTTTCATGTCTGGGGCGTTTACCCTTTAAATTGGTCAGGATATAGTTCGGATTCGACTATACCACTATAAAATAAACATTAAACCGAATGTTTATTAACGGGGCTTGCCAACTACTACCTGGTAGTATCGTAAGCCGGTAAATCGGAATAGGGGGTATAAAAGATCAGCGCATGCAGCGCATGTCCATAGAAGATACAAAAAGAGAGAAGAATTTGAGATTCCGGTTTCTCCGGTCGGTGATGTGGGTTAAATAATCTGCTTTTTTCATCTTACTTTTGTTTTAAATTATAACTCCTGTTA
>ENA-UEQN01001612-UEQN01001612.1-human-gut-metagenome-genome-assembly--contig:-NODE-1612-length-17535-cov-4.782048_pt1 | contig 17535 bp, 10 predicted proteins | sample MGYA00242940_ERZ507944 | MGnify/ENA primary metagenome ERZ507944 (study PRJEB26167, sample SAMN06115449) | human gut metagenome | host: Homo sapiens | place: China:Fujian | collected 2015-08-20... | reverse complement strand
AAAAAATTTTACCCGAACAGTCCGCATCTGATCCTGAACGTGAATATCTCCAATTTCAAGCAGGATTTCAGCGGTTTTATCGAAAATTTCGAGGGAAGGCTCGGTATCATCCTGCACGACAATGCCGAATATCCCTCCATTCACGCCATTTTGCAAAGATACGCGCAGGAAAAAGATATCGTTTTAGTGGGATTCAACGCCCCGCCCGAGATGAAAGGCAAAGAAAAAATTTCCAGCATCGAACACAATATTTCGCAGTTGGCGCAAAAATCCGTAGACCTTTTGTCCTATAATTTTTTCAATAAAACTTCCGCGGAAGAAATCCGCCATGTGGTTTTGAAACCGCAGATATTCATACGATGAATCGGAAGGAGGCAAATCATGATCTTAAATACGGGCGCGAGGACGGACACCGTCAACTATTATGCCGAATGGCTTTTAAACAGATTCCGTGAGGGTTATGTTCTGGCGAGAAATCCCCTGTTTCCGAACAAAGTCACGCGCTATGAATTGTGTCCCGATAAGATAGACGCGGTGTTGTTCTGTTCAAAAAATTATGCGCCTATTCTGACTCGCCTCAGAGAAATTACCGACGCATACCGAACGTATTTCCACTATACCATTACCGCCTACGGCAGAGACGTGGAGCCGAACGTGCCCGATATCCGAACGAGCATGCAAACACTGATCGAACTATCGAAAATCGTTGGCAGAAAAAAGATCGCGTGGCGGTACGATCCCGTACTGCTGACGGAAAAATATACGATCGCGCGGCATCTGGAAACGTTTGCGTATATGGCGGAAACGCTGGCGCCGTATATCGACCGCTGCATTTTCAGTTTTGTCGAAATGTACAAAAAACTGACGGTCAATATGCCCGAACTCATCGCCTTGACCGAGTCCGACAAGGAACGGCTCGCCGAGGGACTGGGCGGCATTGCGAAAAAGTTTGGAATCCGCATACAGACGTGCGGTACCAACGGAGATTATTCGTGCTACGGCATACGTTCTTCGGGCTGCGCCACTTTGGAAATTCTCGCAAACGCCAACGGCTGCGAATTTCGGGAACGCAAGCATAAGGGCCTGCGCGAGGGTTGTCACTGCATCGAAAGCCGCGATATCGGCGCTTACGATACTTGTCTCAACGGCTGTAAATACTGCTACGCAAACAAAGATATGGCAAAGGTCAGAGAAAATTTCAAACGCCACGACCCGCGCTCACCCCTCCTGCTCGGAAACCTTTTGCCCTCGGACGAAGTGACGCAAGGCGCGCAAAAGAGTTTTTTGAAATCCTCCTTCGTGCAAAGTTCTCTGTTCGACTCAGATTAGAGCGACGCTTTCGAAATCGCCGCGCAGAACGATTTCGATCTCGGGCGGCGCGGAATAAAGAAGGCGCACGATCTTTTCGTTTTCGGCGCTGAACGATACGCTGATATTGCCGAACGGCGTGGGAACTTCGCCCTGTGCGAACGTGAGATCGCCGCAGTGCGGACGAATTTCGGCAATGCGGTAGCCTTCCGACAACGGTCGGACGCCGAGCACGTATTCCGCAAAAAAATAAGCGGGCGAGGAAGACCATGCGTGGCAGTGGCTGCGCGTGAGCCGCCCCGCATTTTCCATCGGACGGTTGATCTTCGCGGACCAGAATTCCCAGAACGTATCCGCGCCCGCGTCCACCATAAATCCCCAGTTTTTGCGCACGGCGGAAAGAAATTCCGCCGTGTTTTCTTCTGCGCACAGCCCCTGTAAATGAAAAAACTCGAAAAAAGGACTGCCCGAGCGCACGAACCCCGCGGGAGGGTCGGCGGAGATTTTTTTGCAGAGTTCTTTCCGCTCCCCTTCCAGAATCCCGCTCACCAGCGCGGCAGTGTGCGTCTGCTGCGAATGGACGGGGCTGAACGCATAGCCGTTCCCCTTTTTCCGCACGCAGTCGGCATAGGCGTTCGCCGCGGGATCGAAAAGATACGCGTCGATACTCGTTTTCAGCCTGCAAAGGAGCGACTGTAAGCGCCCGATGCAGTCATATTCCCCCAACTTTTCCGCAAGCCCGATGGTTTCGCGCACCGCCATGGCGGCAAAAAAATTCTGGTGCGTGACCACGCCGAAACGGGGGGTATCGGTATCCGCCCAGTCGAACATATTCCAGCCGTCCACTTCGAACAGCCCTTCGGCGTTGAGGTGACTTTCGATGCCTTCGATATTTTTCAAAAGCAGCGGAAACAGAGTTTTTACCGTATCTCGATCGCCCGTATAGCGATAATATTCGCAACAGGACACCTGCCATAAAAAACTCCACGCGGAGAGTATGACGGGCCAGCCGCTCGGCGCCTGCGACAAAACGAGCGGGCTTTTTTCGAGCGATTGCCCTGCCAGAAGCAGACAGCGTTTCCAGAGCCGCGCATCTCCGTTGAGCGTCCAGTCGACGAGCGCCTCGACGCGCGCGTCCCCTACCCAGAACACCTGTTCGTAAGTCGGACAGTCTACATAGGTATCAAGGCTGCAACAGCGCAAGGTATTCGCGGCGCACTCGTAAATGCGGTTGAGTTTCCAGTCGTTGCACAAAAAGCGCCCCTTACGCCTTTGCGGATAGGTCGTTTCCTCCACGCACAGATCTTTGAGCCGCACTTCGCCCGTCTGATTCCGTACGGTGAGATAACTGTACCGGAGCCCCTGCGTAACGGGACAGCAAAAACTCTGCACGCCCTCTTTGCAGACGTAACGGAACGAATTGTTCATGCCTTTACCGTAATTTTTACGCCCGTCGGGCTGAATAAATTCGAAATTGTGAAAGTCGAGCACGGTGCCCGCCGCCGCGTCGCACGTAAAGCGCACGCGACCGACCGTCTCTTCCCCGAAATCGAAGAGGAGACGCACGGTATTGCCCTCGGCACGGCGCACGACTGCCCAGCCGCGGTTGAATAATTCGCTTTCGTTTTGCAGAACGTTTGTGATCGGCAAGGTTTCCGCGCGCTCGCAATAACTTTCGGCAAATACGTTGGCGGCGTGCACGAGATGCGGTATCGGGCGGGCGCATCCCGCAAACAACGCGTTGAGCGCCGCCGCGTCGCCCGCGCTTGCGAGAAATTCCGCTTTTTGCAGGGAACACGGAAGACTTGCCGCAGGCAAAGGCGCCGCGCCGCCCCACTCGTACTCGGGCGGCGGCGCGGTTTCGGAAAAGGGAAAATTGACGGTGACGAAAGGCGCGCGCATCTCCGCGTTTTGCAGACCTTTCAGACAGATCAGCGTATGAAAACTGTTTCCGACGAATTTCCGCTGCATGGAAACGACGTTTTTACCGCGTTTCATCTTCCAACAGGCGCCGAAATCGTTGCCGACCTCTTCGCCGTTGACGAAAAAGAGACCGCCGCCCTCACCGTAGAAATATTCGCATTCGCACTCCTCTTGGGAATACAGTTCGAAAAAGATAAAATAATTGCCCGAATAACTTTCGGAAACGCGCTCGGGCGCCTGCATCAGTTCGCTGACGTCCGCGGAAAAGAGGAAAGCGTCCTTTTCCGCCCGCTCCGCGCCCAAAACGCGCTTTACGGGGCGCAGCGTCCGCGTCAGGTGCGGAACGGGGGATCTGTGCAGATCCGCGTGCGCTGTTTTTGCGTCCTCACGGCAGACGGAGGGAGAAAATTGCGCCGTATTTTCCAAACGGGCGTCGTACTGTACTTCGAAAAAACTGTTCTGATAACTTATTTTCGGCGCGACGCGCGCAAATTCGGGCGCTTCGGCACAGAGCGTGTTTTCATCGCTGACGGCGAGAACGTTTTGTCCTTCCGTCAGCGAAAAACACAGTCCCGCGGGCGCAAGGATATATTTTAAGTTGCTTTCGCCGAAATGACAGCACAAAATTTCCAGCGCGTTTTCGCCCCGCAAGGCGACGTCGCTTAAATCGTACTCGTCGTAAAACCAGTGCTCGGGATAGGCCCGGACAGGCCCGCTGCCTACAAATTCGCCGTTGACGAAGACAAAATACGCCGAATCGGCAGTAATTTGCAGCGCAGTTTTTTGCCCGCCCGCGGAAAACTTGCGCCGAAAGCGCAGCCAGCGGTTGCGCACATTCTGCGAGTCCTTCCATATCCATTTTGCGTTTCGATCCATAAGCCCTACCTGAAAATTTTAAATTCGCAACTTTGTAACGCGATTTCCCCTCGCATCGTCCGCCCGCTGGTCACGTCGGTCATTTCCTCTTTGAGGAACATTTTTTTATCTTCCGCCGCCATGTTGACGACGCAGAGAAGGCGGCGTTCTCCCTGCCGCATTTCATAGTGCAGAATGCCGAATTCTTTGTCCGCGCGTACGATATTTTCGCGGCGGACGGCAAAATCCAAGAGATCCTGCTCGAACCCGCCGCCGAACATACCGCCGACAAAAACCGCCCTGCCTTTGCCGCAGGCTCGCTCGCACAGAGCAAATCCGCCGTCCGCGGGGCCGCCCGAGATTTTTCCCTCGCCATCTTCAAAGACCGCAGTGTGCCCCGTGAGCGGATAGTTTTTGCCGTTCCAGCAAACGAAAGAATTTTCGCTTTTCAGTTGCGCGAGGTGCCGTACGGAAATACCGAACAGATTTTCGCATTTTCCGAACGCGCGGTCGGTGTACAGCGCGTGATATCCGTTGCGCCAACCCGTGTACGCGCCGAAAACGACCGTTGCGCCCGCCTTCGCCGCCTCGTGCAGTTTTTGCTGCAATTTTTCGGAAAGATACGGCAAAAGCGGCACATAGATAAGACGGTAGCCCGTAAGCGGCGCGCCGCAGGGAAGCACGTCGACGCGCGCGCTCGTTTTTAAAAGCGCGGTATAACTGTTCAAAATATCCCTGTAATAATCGACCTGCCCGAACGTTTCGTGCATGAAATAGGTGCGCGCATCGTCCGAATACAGCAGCGCGACGTCCGCAGGCACGCTTTTTGCGCCTTGTAACGCGGAAGACAATTCCGCATACGCCGCGCCCGCCTCTTTGACGGCGGGATACGCGAGCGACGGCGCGCCAAAGGCTTGCAAAATATGCCCGTGCAGCTGTTCGCAGCCCGCGCGCTGCTGGCGCCACAGCCAATAGGACATACCCGCCCCGCCCGCAAACAGGCTCGCCGCGAGTTCCGCAACCAAATAGCCGCGCCGATGATATTCGCCCGTACCCAGCACGCAGCCCCCGTGCGAGGGGGAAGTTTCCATAAAGACGAAGGGCGTGCCCGATTTCAAGTTGCGGAACAGATCGAAAGAGAGCGCCTGTTCGCAGAAATTGCTCTGTTCGCTGTAATCGTCGAGCGACACGAAATCCACGCACGCGGCGATTTGTTCCAGATCGAGATAAAAGATGCGGCTGAGATTGGTGGTGACGGGCGCGGCGGAAAACTTTTTGATCGCCCGCGCCTGCGCCGCGATGAAATCCGCGGCGTTTTCGTAAGTAAAGCGCGTGTATTCGGTGAGAAGGGCGGTATTGTGCAGGTACGGCGTCGGGAAGGGCTGTACGACTTCTTCAAAAGAAGAATATTCCATCGACCAGATGCCGTTTGCCCAGGCGCGGTTGAGCGCGCCGATATCGCCGTACTTATTTTTCAGCCAACGCGCCCATTTTTTCGCGCAATTCTCGCAGAAACACTCCCGCTGCGGCCAGTTGATCTCGTTATGGATCTGCCAGGCGACGATCGCGGGGTGATCTTTGTAATGCTCCGCGAGTTTTTCCGCGATCCGCACGCTGTATCCGAGATAATCGTCGTTCGCGACGCAGACGTGCTCGCGCGAGCCGTGCGACATGGCGCGGCCTTCTTTATCCACCCAGGCGCTTTCGGGAAAGCGCGCGGTAAACCAGCGCGGCGGCGTCGCCGTCGGCGTACAAAAGACGACGGCTATGCCCGCGGCGTGCAGTTTTTCGAGCGCCCTGTCGAAAAGAGAAAAGTCGAATTCCCCTTCCGACGGCTCGAAATTGCTCCACGCGAATTCTCCCATACGCACGGTATCGATGCGAAGTTCCCGAAATCGCGCGATATCCTTTTCGATCTCGCCCTCGTCCCAAAGTTCGGGATAATAGGCTGCGCCGTACATTTTTTTTGTTAAAATATCCATATTACGCCTTAAATATCTGTATCTCGGAAAGTTGCGCCATATAGCCGAACGCCTCTTTCTTTTCGCAGAGCAGCGGGAACCGCACGCGCACGTATTTTACCGCTGCGGCGTCGAAAGTATATTCGGTCCGAAACACCTCTTTCCCGTCGAATGGAAGCCGCGTGCGGCCGACGAGTGTCGTCCATTCCTCGCCGTCCGCAGAGCCCAGCACGGAAATCTCCTGTGGGGGCGCTTTGTCGCCCGCGGGCGCGTAGACCGCGATGCGGTCGATTTCCACGATCTCTCCGAAAGTGAATAAGATCCATTCCGCGTAATCGACGGCGGGCGCGCCGCCGCCCGTGCCGCCCACTGTCTGGTTATACGGTTCGCCGAACACGTAGCCCGGTTCGTACCAGTTGCTCCAACCCGAAGCCGATGGGCCGCCCTTTTCGTAATACGTGCCGTCCGCGATGAATTTCAGTCCCCAGCCGGGATCCCAGTCCACGTGCTCGCTGCTGCTCGACGCGGTCAACTGTGCGTAGGGCGCGAGGTTTTCGCCCGAAGCGAAATCGCCGAACTTGATCACGTATTTGTCGAGCGCGTCCGTGCCGCCGAAAATTTTCTGTATGGCTTTCGCTTTTTCCTTGGGACGGAAACTCGGCGCCTCCTCGAACAGTCCGTAATAGCGCTCCACGTCGCCGCCCCACTGCGCGGCGGCGGCATCCTCGAACAGGCGGAACACGTGACACGCCTCTAAATACGGCATATCGTTTTTCATTTTGTCGAACGCGAGTTCGTACACGCGCCCCTGCCGCTCGTCGCGCGCCTTATCCCCCATGTCGGACAGGCCGAATTCGGTAAAGAACACCTTTTTATCTCCGTCGCCGTTCTCTTTGGCGACTTCGAAGATCTCGTCGTTGAGTTCCACCCAGGTTTTCGTGATCCATTCGTCGTTGTTCTCCGCGTCCGCATAGATATACGGATGCCAGGCGAGACTCAGAAAATAAGCGTTGCTGTCCGTGCTCTTTTCCTCGCCCGCGGGAAACTCGCCGCTTTTGATCTTTTCGTAAACGCCCTTGACATAGTTGAGCATGGCTTTCGCCTGCATGCCGCCGACGGGTGCCGCCGCGGGCATGATCGTGATCGCGTCGGGATTGGCGCGGTAGACGCCGCGGCTCGCGTAGTACATCATGTCTGAACTGATCTCCACTTTCTCGTCAAAGGAAAACACCTTGGAAGAATCGGAAAGATAGCCTATCTTATGCAGAAACGGGTCGTGGTTCATCTCGTTGCCCAGTTCCCAATAGGTGATCTCAGGAAACTCCTTGACGAGCGTGTACCAGGATTTTTCATACAGTTCGAGCGCCTTCATGTAATTCGAACCCGCGCTCGTATCGCGTTCGGGCATCGCCTGCACGTCGCCCGTCGGATTTTCAACGGAAGAGGGCAAAAACCAGGTGTGGCTCATGCCGACGATCTGCTTCACGCCCGAAAACTTCAACTGCGTAAAAATGCTGTGATAGATATTGGCGATCGTCTTGTTTACGGTAAAGCCCGCGTCCGTAGCGCTCGGCGGGGACATCAGTTCGGTAATGTGCATCCAGGAGCGATGGCTGGTCGCGCCCAGCGCGCGGAACAGCCCCGCCTGTTTTTCCAGAGGGACGCCCAACTGCACGTCGGTGCGGACGGGCGAGCCGATGCCGTAGAGATTGTTTTTATCCACTTTGAACGCCTCCGCATTGTATTCGAACGGCTCGGGTTCGGTTTTTTCCGTCTTTTTCGGCGCGCACGCCGCCATGCCGCACAAAAGGCACACACCGAGCGCGAGAGCGGCAATCTTTCGGATCATTTTCATATCACTTTTCCGCCTTTTCGTTGATTTCCTTTTTCAGCGTTTCGTACTTGTCGGCAACGAGTCTGCCCTCGTAATCCTTATACGCCTTTTCGTACGTCTGCTGGCCGGATACCGTCATGATGAATAAAATTTCGGTATCGTCGATGAGTTTGTTGAAATTGTTGTAAAAAGTGCTGTCGAAATCGATGACGTAGCGCAGATTGCGGTAATTGAGCGGCTTTTCGTCGATAAAAGTATTCGCCTTATCCACGAGCGCGCGGTTGAGAAAAGAGGTCGTATCGCGTATGATATGCAAGTCGTTGTTTTCATCGATCTCGAACCTGTTTTCGCCGAAATATACGCCGATGGAATATTTGCCCGCGGGCTCCAACGTGTCGGGGTTGGGCGTCATGAAGCGGTTCTGCCCCTCTTCCCTCCGCTCCGAAAGATTGGGAACGACTTCGCCCTTGTCGTTCAGTTCGTAATGCACGCCCTCGATACCGTACAGGCGGAGCATCTGCCCTTCCTCGCTCATCAGATAATCGAGGATACGCACCAAACGCATGGGCTCGCGCGCGGTGTTGGAAATATTGAACCCGCCCCAGTAGCCGTCGTACGCGGCATAGCGCCCCTCGAACTTTTTATCGTCGCTGGAAGGCGGCAAGATGACGTCGAGACATTCGTCCACGTTCTTGTCTTTCAGCGTGCCCTTGATCATGCGGCTGACGACCGAATCGATCATGGCGTTGTTGTTGGTGATCATCACGCCCGCGCGGCCGCTGATGAAATCGTCCTCCTTTTCGGTGTCCAACTGGGTATAAAACTCCTGGCGGATATAGCCTTTTTTGTAGAGATCGGCAAAGTACTGCGCCATGTTTTTATACCCTTCCGTGACGCCGTTCCACACGTATTCTCCCCCTTGTTCCGTCCAGTTGGGCGTAATGCCGAAAGAAGAGAGGAAGTTATCGAACCAGCCCACTTCCTGCGAGGCGGTCATGCCCACGGTGGAAAGTTCGGTACCGTCGGGGTTTTCTTCGGTGAAATATTTGAGCATATCCGCGAACTCCGAAAGCGTTTCGGGCTGCGCCTTGTTTTTGTAGCCGCGCGCGTCCATCCATTGTTTCATCCAGTCCTTGCGCACGAGAATGACGTGGTTGCTGGGCGCGTACACGTTGGGCACGAAATAGTGCTTGCCGTTAAACGTGGCGTCTTTGAACTGATTGCTGGAAAGCATCGCTTTCAGATTTTCCGCGTCCGCCTTTTCGATATAGCCGTCGAGCGGCTGCACCTGCTGTTTGCGAACGTATTCGGAATACGCCTTTTCGTCGGGCAGAAAGAAGAACAAGTCGGGCGCTTCGTTGGCGCCGATCTGCGTGGAAAGGCGGTCTCGCCAGCCCTCCCACGGGGCGCCCTGGATCTTGATGCGCACGTTGAATTTCTGTTCGATCGCCTTTAAGATGCGGTCGTTATCCTGCCCCTCGTACATATTCCAGTTGTGCGCGAAAAAGGAATATTCGATCAGATTGTCCGTTTCGGTAAAATCGTAATTGAAATCGTCGATATTTTTCACGCACCCGATGAGCGGGAACGCCGCCGATACGAGTATTGCCGCGCCCAAGAGAGCGGCGCCTAATTTTTTAATGATCCCCATGCTTTTTTCTCCTTATCAGAATTCCCGCCGCCGCCGCAATCACCGATGCCGCGGCGATCGTCGAAGCCGCCATTGCGGAGCCGCACCCGCCGCCGTTTTCAATCGGTTTTTGCGACCCTTCGTCGGTGATCGTCAGTTCGCACGAAGCAAAAAGCGTTTCGTCCTCCGCCGATCTTGCGGTGATCGTCACCTTGCCGCTCTTTTTCAGCGTCACTTTACCGTTCTTATCCACCGTGGCGGTCTGCGGGTCGGATGTGCTCCACACAATGCCTTGCAGCGCCTCTTCGGGAAGCACGCGCGCGGAAAGCTGCACCGTCTTTGCGGAAAGATCGGCGCTCTTCGTCTTTTCCAGTCCCGCGATGCTTTCGGGAACGAACACTTCGGGCGGCTCTTCGAGCGCCTTGCCCGTAACGAGCATTTCCGCCAGCGTCAGCCAGAAAGTATCCGCCGTCTTATCCTCGGAAAGTTTGCCGACCGACAGCCGCACGTAGCGCGCCTCGACGGGCGCAAAGGCAAATTCCGCCAAAAGGGTGTCTGTCTTCGGCTCGTAATTTGTGACTTCGAGCGCCTTCGTAAAATTCTCGCCGTCGGTGCTCGTGAATATCTGCAGATCGGTGACGAAATTTTTCGTCTGTTCGAATTGCGAAACGAGCGTTACGCCCTTGACGGACGACAGCGAAGGAAGTTTCAGCGTGATGAGATAGGGTTCGTCGGGCACGCGCGTGGGATATCCCGCGACCGATTCGCCGACCGCCGAATAGACGCGGTTATGTTCGTTGCTGCCCGTCGTTTCGTACACGCCGTCGATCAGCGCGGCGGCGCCGTAGCCCGCGCTCCAATCCACGTGTTCGAGGGACAGCGAGCATTCGAGCCACTTGTTTCCCTTTTCCAGATTCTCGAAGAGATACCAGGTATTATAACTGGTTTCCGAATCGTGCGCGCCCTCGTAATAGTCGTAACCTTGGAGATATCCGCGCATATCGAGATAGCCGTATCCGTCCTTGTCGAGCGCCGTCCAGGGCACGATCTTCACCCGAAACTGCGTCTTTACGGAGCCGTCGGCGTTGGAAACGATCGTGACGAGCGTTTCGCCCAACTCCTGTCCCGCAGAAAGGAGAACGCCGTCCGAAGATGCGGAAACGCTCACCTTCTTTTCGCCGCCCGCCGCGACGCTCGCGGTAAAGGATTTATCCGTTGCGCCTGCGGGAAGCACGCTCACGGAAACTTTTCCGTATCCTCCCTGCCTGAGTTCTATCATTTCCTTGCCCGCCTGTATGCTCTCGGGCAGCGCGGGCACGACCTTGACGACGATATCCGCAAAAATATCCTTGTTGGCGAGCGAACGCACGCGCAGTTTCGCGGAGCCTACGCGCATCGCAGTGACTTGATTCCCCTCGTTTCCGAGAATATCCGCCGCCTCCGCGCCGCCCACGTTGACCAGACTGTACGACACGCGCTTGTCGGTGGCGTTTGCGGGCGTGAATACGGGCGCAAAGGTATGCTTTTCGCCCTGTTTCATTTCAAATTGCGTCCCGTCCGCAAAGGCGATGCCCGTGAGTTCGACCGATCCTTCACTGACGGAAAACCGCGTTTCGGCAAAAATTTCTCTATTTTCTTTGGACGCAGCGCGGATCTTGACCATGCCCGCCTTTAAAAAGGCGACCAGTCCGTTTTCGTCCACCGTTGCGATCGACGTATCCGCGCTCGTATATTCGATTTCCTGCGAAGCGGAAGCGGGCAGTACGGTTACGGAAAGTTGATACTCCGTCTGCTCGGACAGGGCGATATCCACCGTTTCCTGCGGCATTCCCGCGATCGCCGCGGGAACGAACACGGGCGTGCCGTACACTTGCGCCTCGGCAAACGCCGTCGTGATATTTTCCCCGAGCGGGAACGTTTTGACAATATGTACGCGCACTTTCACCGCCAGCGCCGCGGGAAATTGCACCACGTGCTGCTGGCTGTCGGGCGAATCTATTGCGGCTGCGCCCTGCACGTAGCCCGCGCCGCCCTCGGCATATGCGGGCGTATAGGTCACGACGCCGCCGCTCTCCGCGCCGAAAATTTCCGCGACCTGCGTCCATTGTTCGCCGTCCGCCGTGATCTCCACGGTAAACTGTTTGGGTTTTCCTTCCTGATTCCAGTTGACGCTGTAAAAGGCGAATCTGTCCACGAGATACGCGCCGCCGAGGTCCGCCGTCAAGGTGAAATCCACGTTGTCGGGATCGGCGGGCGCTTCGGGCATAGTGGAATCGACAAAGGAAAAGCGCGGCGTGCCCGTAAACGCCGCGGCGTTGTCGGTGAGGGCGTACACGCCGTAGCCGTCGCCCCAGTCTTTGTGTTCGGAAGACGAACTCGCCGCAAAGCGCACGCCGCCGATCTGCCCCTCTTCGAGTTGTCTGCCGAACAGCGCGAATTCCCGCAGGGAAAGCGCGTTCGACGGATCGGCGCTCGCCCATATCTTGCTTATGCGCAGACGGACGTAGCGCCCGTAGCCGCGCACGGGAAATTCGTGCGTCCAGGCGTCGCCGCTGCCCAAGCTCCCCCAGCCGAGCGAGGAATTTGCGCCGGGCGCTTGTTCCTGCCCGCCCTCGTTATAGTCGGTTTTCGATAGAATTTCCGTCCATTTCACGTTGTCGAGCGAGGTTTCCACAATAAAATCGCGGAACAATCCGTTCGTCGAGGCGCCCTGATAGCCGACAAATACTACGAGGTCGAGTTCGTAAATCTCTTTCAGATCCGCGCAGACGGTAATTTCCGCGTGATCGGGATCGAGCGCGGGCGATTGATAGCGAGGATCGTTCCAACCGTACAGTCCGTCGCCCAGGTTCGAGGCGGACGCCCAACCCTCTTCTGCGTTCGCGCTGAACACGCCTTCGCCGCTTAGATCGATCTTTGCGCCCGTAGTGCCGATGAGCGAATCCGCCGCCGCTCCCTTCGCGTGAAACGCGAACACGAGCATGAGCGCCGCCAACAGCGCTAAAAACGGTATCAAGACCGCTTTGAACACAGAAAGCCGCATGGTACTCTTCATTTTCCTTCTCCTTATCCTTTATTCTTTTACGGAGCCCATAAAGATCCCCTTGACGAAATACTTCTGCAAAAAGGGATACACGCACACGATGGGCAGCGTGGCGATGACGATGACCGCCATTTTAATGGCGGAAGTAAGCGTGGCGTCGGGAATGATGATGCCTCCGCCAATGGTGCCGTAGTTTCCGTCGATGACCATCATCCGCAACACGTTCTGAATGGGATACAACTGCGTATTTTCGCGGATGAACAGAATGGCGGTAAACCAGTCGTTCCATTTTCCGACCCCGAAAAAGAGGGCGAGCGTGGCGATGATGGGCATGGAAAGCGGCAAAAAGACTTGAAACAGGATACGGAAGTATCCCGCGCCGTCCATGCGCGCCGCCTCTTCCAGACTTTCGGGGATCTGCATTAAAAAATTTTTCATGAGCAAAATGTTGTATCCGCTCGCAAGGCCGGGAATGATAAAGGTGAAGATATTGTCCACGAGCCCGAGCGCGCGCACGATGAGAAAATAAGGAACCATGCCGCCGCCGAAGAGCATGGTGATGAGAATGAACACGAGGAAAAAGCGGCGGTACGGGAGATATTTTCTCGAAAGCGGATAGGCGGTCAGTAGGCATACCGCCACGTGCAGAAAAGTGGAAACGACCACGATGAACACGGTGATGAAAAACGACTTGTAAAGGCGCGGGCTGAACATGATCTCATACGCTTTCAACGTGAAATTTTTGGGAAACAGCAGCGTCTTGTCGTCGTATGCCGACATTGAAATGGCTAAAATATTGATAAACGGAATGAGCGTGATGACGACCAACAGCCCGATGACCGCATATATGACGACATCGAACACGCCGAACTTCACGCCGCTTTTCAGGCTCTTTTTTACCATACCCCTACCCCTCCCAGTTTGTTCGTGACTTTGTTGACGATGAGGATGAGCGCGAATCCGATGACGGATTTGATGAGTCCCAGAGCGGTCGCGATGCCGAACTCCCCGTCGGTGATGCCGATGCGGTAGACGTAGGTATCGATGATGTCCGCCACGTCGTACACGGGCACGCTGTACAGGTTAAAGATCTGATCGAATCCGCCGTTGAGGATGCCGCTCAGAGAGAGGATCAGATTGATGCTGATCGCCATGACGATGCCGGGGAGGGTGATATGTACCATGCGCTGAAAGCGATTTGCGCCGTCCACGAGCGACGCCTCGTATAAACTGGAATCGATGCCCATGATCGCCGCGAGATAGATGATCGAGCCGAACCCCATGTTTTTCCAAATATCCGTGACGATGAGCATGGGCAGAAACAGACTGCTCTTGGACAAAAAGGGATAGGGTCCGAGGCCGAGTTTTCCGAGAAAGTCGTTGACGATGCCGTCGGACAGGAGCATGGTGCGCAGCATGCCCGCAAGGATCACCCACGAAAGAAAGTAAGGAAGGTACAGGATGGTCTGGCTGACTTTTTTAAAAGTTTTGGAACGGATCTCGTTGAAAAAGAGCGCCAAAAGAATGGGCGCGGGAAAGCCGAACACCAACCGCAGCGCGCTGATGATAAGCGTGTTCTTCGTCACGTCCCAAAATTTTTCGTCCGCGAACAATACGGAAAAGTTGGAAAACAGGGGCGTCATCCAGGGGCTGCCCAAAATGCCGTACTGCGGCCAGTAATCCTTGAACGCCAGCACGATGCCGTACATGGGCAGGTAGTTGAAGAGGACGAGCAGCACCACGACGGGCAGAAACATGAGATACAGCGGCCAGTATTTGACGATCGTGTCCTTGAATTTCGGCCGCTTTAACAAAAGCGATGAATTCTTTTCCAAATTTCTTTCTCCCCTTATTTTACAAAGCGAATATAGTCGATCGCCGCCCAGCCTTCCAGCGTATCCAGGCAAGGATAGATCTTGATCCTGTCGATCCGACTGCCGCTCGCGGCGAAAAAGTCGCCCACGTCCAGCGTGTATTCGGTAAAGTCTATATCGTTCGCGACGACGGGAAAGGTCACGGCGTTCGTATCGGAAAAATTGTAATCTTCGGGCGTGTTGAAAGCGAATTTCATGCGCGTCGCCGCCGTCTTGTTCTTCAGGCGGACGACGATCTTGGTGACGCCCGTCAGATCCAGCCCCAAACGGTCTTTGGAGATCACCTCGCACTGCTCGCTGCGCGAATCGTTGCTCCTGGGCTTGATATACAGGTAGTTGCCGTTGGGATACGCCCACGCGGCGTTTAAAAATCCGTAAAATTCTTCGAGCGCGTACGCTTTGTCGAATTCGAAACTCTGCACGACGCCCTCCGCCATTTCGATTGCGGGCGGTGTATATACGCCTTTGATAACATTGCCCGAAACTTCGTATCCCGCGGGATATTCGTTACTTGTCACCGGATCGATATAATTGACTTTCTGCCCCTCGTCTGCCAGCCAGATCTGATTGTTCTTGATCGTCCCCCCGTTTTCCGCATTGAAATAGTGTCGGATAAAGGCGGGAAATCCCTGCGTATTCTGCAAACCGTTGTTATAAATTTCACAGTTTTCAAGGGAAGTGTTGCGGTTATCCTTTCCCCAGGACGGATTTTTGTAGGTGAGCCACGCGGAACCGCCGTTGTCGTGAATACGACTGTTTTTGACGACGATATTGGCGTTGGTCGCCTCGTAATCGCCGCCCGTCATGTCCAGGCGGTAATCGCCGTTGCCCGTGTAACTCAGATCGAGATCTTCGCAGACGATGTTTTCGCACACGTTGAATTGGAGGGCGGTGACGCCCCAGAACATACCGTGCACGCATCCCGTATTGGTGATCGAGCAGTTTTTGATGCTGCCGGGCGCGTTTTCGGGGCACAGAATGCTTTCGAGCAGCACCCCTTCGCGGAACATATTGTCCATGACGATATCTTCGAGCTGGAAATTCCCGCCCTTTTTCATGCCGCCCACGTGCATGCCCGCCTCACAGTCGTAAAAGCGGCAGTTCTGAATGGTGATGTCGCTGTGATTCTGCATTAAAACGAGCGCGTTGGAATAGACCGGCTTTCCGATATTCATGGACAGCTCTTCCTGTCTGATACAGCGATAGCCCCATATATCGCGGAATTCGCAGTCTTTCAGAACGAACGGCTGCGCCTCCGCGCTGCCGCGGCTCCACACGCCGAACTCCGCGCCGTGGACGGCAAGCCCCATGATCTGCACGCCCGTCGCGTTTATCAGGTTGACGCCCACGCGCGCCGTGTACGTCGGCACGAGGCTTAAAACTTTGTCGTACACCACGCCTCCGCCGTAAAGGATGGGATAATCGCCCGTGCCGTAACTCGCGATCGTGATCGGCTTTTCCGCGGTGCCGCACGCCTGCAGCGTGAGCGCCTGGTTTTCGAACACGTCACCGCATTTGAGATAAACGCCGTCGCCCGCACGTACGTCCAGTTCTTTGATCTTGTCGAGGCTCGCAAAGGGCGCATCCTTCGTGCCCGCGTTCTTGTCGCTTCCCGTAGAAGAACTGAAAAAATAGCGAGCGCCCGCAATCTCATCCGCCGAGTAATCGTGCGGCTGCCGCGCCTTGGCGTAAGAGGAAACTGTCTTTACTTCTTTCAGTTCCAACGCCTTTGGCGCGGTGCCGCCCTGACAACCCGACGCGAGCGCGAGCGCAAAGAGCAATCCGAATATAAAAAACTTTCGAAACGATTTCATCCTTCTCCCCCATTCTAAGTTTTTTCTAAAATTTTCTGCGTCAGTATCGTACTGTAAAACCGATTTTCTCCGAGACGCCCGCCGACGCGTTCAAGCATTCTCCGCACCGTGATATAGCCTATTTTAAATTTGGGAATAATCACCACCTTTACGCCCTCGGGCACGCTTTCCAAATCGTCCTGCCCGTGCGATACGATAAAATAATTTTTGTTGAGCCTGCGGCTCTTGCCTGTTTTCGCGCTGATCTCGCCGACTTCCTGCAAAAAACTTTGCACGAGCGGCGTTCCGATAAGGTAAAAGCCGAGTTTTCCGTCGCCTTTTAAATACAGCGTCAGTTTTTCCCTGTAACGAGCGTCGCGCACGTTGAGTACGATGGCTTTCAAATCGGGATAATAATGTTCCACGCCCAGTTCGTACCCTTCGGAACGTTCGTTGATCGCCACTTCGTCGGAATTGTAGTCGGTAATGTGGATCACGCGGTCGCAGCCCGCGCGGAATAGTTCCTGGACCGCCGTTTCGGCGATGTGCACGTCGTCGCAGTAAATACTGTCGCATATGACGTTGGACGGGCGCTTGCCGATCATCACCATGGGAATGCGCTCCTGTTCGATAAAGGAATAATTTTCCCGCGAATAGATCTCCCCGCTGCGGAGCGGCGAAATGATGATGCCGTCCACGCGGCTTTCTACGAGCGTCCGGATACTGGCGTACTCTTCCTCGATCGTGTGATTGGGAAGATAGATGAGTTCGCAGCCGAAATCCCGCGCCGCGCGGTTCATGCCCTCGATGATGTCGCGAAAATAGTTGTTGTCGAACAGCACCACGCCGAATCGGTACGATTTTTCACACTCTTTCAAAAGATGCTCGCCGCAATCCGCGGCGTCGCAGACGTAATAACCGCTCCCCTTTTTCGAAACGACAACATGATTTTGGCAGAGATATTCGAACGCCGCCCGAACGGGCTTTCTCGATACGCCGAAAAACTCGCACATTTCCTTTTCGCTCATCAGCCGCTCGCCGCTTTTAAGATCTCCTTCGCGGATCTTCAACAAAAGAAAGCGCACGATCTGTTCCGTAATCCCCAATAGTTTCATGCCTGCACCCGATTGTATTCTATCATGGTACTATTTCAAAATCAAGACCGTATTTTTTACCGTAACCTGATATCTGTAACCTTTGGTAACAGATAAATTGAAATATTTGTGCCTTTACTATTTTTTATATACAAAACAGCGAAAAATTATTACTTTTTAGCCAAGCCCTACAAAAAAGAGCCGACCCGTTCGGGTCGGC
>ENA-UEQN01001609-UEQN01001609.1-human-gut-metagenome-genome-assembly--contig:-NODE-1609-length-17593-cov-4.237098_pt1 | contig 17593 bp, 13 predicted proteins | sample MGYA00242940_ERZ507944 | MGnify/ENA primary metagenome ERZ507944 (study PRJEB26167, sample SAMN06115449) | human gut metagenome | host: Homo sapiens | place: China:Fujian | collected 2015-08-20... | reverse complement strand
CAGCTTTTGAATAAAGCCGACGGTATCGGTAATCGTCATGCCGCGACCGCCGGGCAGGCGATACGAACGCGTCGTCGGGTCGAGCGTAGCAAACAGCTTGTCCTGCGAAAGTACCGTAGAGCCGGTCAGACGATTGAGCAACGTCGATTTACCGGCATTGGTATAACCGGCTAACGCGACGCGAAACGCCGGTGACTCAATGCGGTTCTTGGATTGAACATCGCGACGCTGTTCAACCTGCTTGAGCTCACGACGAAGCGCAGCGATCTTATTACGAATGAGGCGACGGTCGACCTCGAGCTGACTTTCGCCCTGACCAAAACGTGAGCCGATGCCGCCGCGCGTCTGCTCCTTGGCGAGATGGCTCCACATGCCACGCAGGCGAGGCAACAAATATTGAAGCTGTGCCAGCTGTACCTGCAGGCGTCCCTCACGCGTCTGAGCATGCAGGCCAAAGATATCTAGGATCAGTGCTGTACGATCGATAATCTTTACCGGCTCGCCCACGGCTTTCTCCAAATAGGATTGCTGCGAGGGGGTCAGGTCGTCGTCAAAAATAACGACATCGGCATCCATGCGATGCACCAGGCCGCACAGCTCTTCAACCTTACCGGAACCGATAAACGATTTAGGATACGGCTTTACCAAACGCTGCGACAAGCGTGCCACGCACTGGGCACCAGCTGTGTGGGCAAGACGCTCCAGCTCATCAAGCGAGCGATCGAGGGGCCATGCATTGTCGCACCACTCAACACCAACTAAAATGGCACGCTCGGGCTCGGGTGCCGTGGGAACAAGGGGGAAACGGGCCATTAGGCAGCCTCAATACGATGCAGGATATCCTCAACGACCTCATCGATCGTACATTCATCCATATCAAACCACGCGATACGGTCATCACGCTTAAACCACGAAAGCTGACGCTTGGCATAACGACGCGAACGCATCTTAATGAGTTCGCGAGCCTCATCCATGCTCATCACGCCATTGAAAGCATCGATGATCTCTTTATAGCCAATTGCCTGCATCGACGTCAGGGCATCACCCAGCCCCTGGCCCATAAGACCGCGGACCTCATCGACAAGACCCTGCTCAAACATCAGATCGACGCGCAGGTTAATGCGCTCGTAGAGCACCTCGCGATTACGCGTCAGACCAAACCATAGGGCATGATAATGCTCGTGCGGAACACTAAACTGCGACTTTTGCTGCGCATAGGAGACGCCATCATCATGCATCTCAAGCGCGCGAATCACACGCCGCACGTTATGGGGATGAATAACAGCAGCCGATTCTGGATCGCGCTCGGCAAGCAGGGCATGCAGCTCTTCCTCGCCAATACGCTCGAAAAGCTCCTGATAGCCCGCACGGCGATCGTCCTCAAGTTCACCCGAGGGAAAGTCCATCTCATCGAGGGCGGCCTTGAGATACAGCCCCGTACCTCCGCAAAAAACCGGCAGGCAACCCGAACCAAGGAGACGTTCAACATGCGCGCGAGCGTCAGCCTGATAAAGCGCAGCAGAATATGCCACACCCGGCTCTACAATGTCGACGAGACGCAGCGGCACCGTGCACTCATCGGGCGCCATCTTTGCGGTACCGATGTCCATGCCGCGATAGATTTGCATCGCATCGCACGACAGCACTTCGGACGAAAGACGAGCTGCCAAACGGTCGGCAACATCACTCTTACCAACCGCCGTCGGACCGACGATCGCAACGGCGGAAAGACCTGCCCCAGGAGAAGCCATTAGCGCGGCTCGCCCACAACGGAGCCGGACAAATACCAGGTCTTGGCAACGTCAACGTCAACATCAACGATCTTGCCAACAAGCTGATCGATGCTGTAACCCTCGGGGATAGGCGCATGCACGGTCTGATTCTTGGGACTCTTGCCCAGCAGGACCGCGTCGTTCTTTTTACTCGTTCCCTCAATGAGCGCCGGAACCACAGTATGAAGCTCGCCCTGGTTATACTCGTGTGCCGTGGTCTCGATAACCTTAACCAGGCGGTTGAAACGCTCAAGAATAACCTCATGCGGCGTAGGATCGTCAATTTCGGCGGCCGGAGTACCGGCGCGCTTGGAATAGATGAAGGTATAGGCCTGAGCATAGCGGACCGTCTCGGCAAGTGAGAGCGTCTGCTCAAAGTCTTCTTCAGTCTCGCCCGGGAAGCCAACGATAATGTCGGTCGAGAGCGCGATATCGGGCATGCGGTTGCGAATGCGATCGACCAGGCCCAGATAGTCCTCGCGTGTATAACGACGATTCATCTCTTTGAGGATCCGCGTCGAACCTGACTGGACGGCCAGGTGCAGTTGCGGCATAACGGCAGATGTCTCGGCCATGGCGTCGATGGTCTCGGGCAGCAGATCCTTGGGATGCGAAGACGTAAAGAAGATACGCTCCACGCCCGTATCGCCCACGGCACGCAGCAGATCGGCAAAACGCGGCTTGCCAAACAGATCGCGACCATATGAATTAACGTTTTGGCCCAACAGCGTAATCTCACGCACGCCCTGGCGCACCAAACCGGTCACCTCGTCGACAATCTCCTCGAAGGGGCGGCTCTTTTCGCGACCGCGCACGTACGGCACGATGCAATAGGTGCAAAAATTATTGCAGCCCGTCATGATGGGCACCCAAGCGTGATACTGAGTCTCGCGATGCCACGGCATGCTCATGGCGTCCGTATCCTCATGCTCATTGGTGCGGATATGACGCTTGCCATCAAGGAACGCCTCGGCAATGAGCTCGGCCACATGCGCGATGGAATGCGTGCCAAAGATGACATTGACGTTATCGACGTTGGTGAGCAGGCCCTCGCCATCGCGCTGCGCGATGCAGCCACCAACGGCAACCACGCGCTTGCCAGAAGGCGAAGGCGGCAGGCTTTTGCAGGAATTGCACTGACCGTACAGGCGAGTATCGGCGGCCTCGCGCACGCAGCACGTCATGAAGACAACGATATCGGCATGCGCGGGATCGAGCGCCATGAGGCAGCCATACGAATCAAGCAGACCGCTCACGCGCTCGGAATCGTGCTGATTCATCTGGCAGCCAAAGGTGCGGATAAAGTAGGTTTTACCGGCAAGAATATCGCGTACGGAACGCTGGTCCATGTGCATAAGTCCTAACGATGGGGAGCGAAACAAAGCAAGCAGAAGCTATGCCACAGGCTTAACATCATCAATGACGACGTTATCCATAGCAGCTCGATTGATCTGGTGAACGTAGATAGAAAGGCGGATGGCCGTGCGCGACTCCCCGTTAATGAGGATGTCGGAGAACACGGGCGCGCAGGAAATATCAAAACCGGTTGGAATCAAAAAACCGCGCGCGATAGCAACGGCCTTAATGGCCTGGTTGACGGCACCGGCGCCGACACACTGGATGTTGACGGGTACACCATCCTTGACCATGCCGGCGATGGCGCCGGCAACGGACGCGGGCGATGATTTGCTTGATACCTTCAGGCAATCCATGAAGAAACTCCTGCATTTAAAAGTACGTTTTAACTGCAATAACTGTATCGTACCGAGTGGACTCGGTAAAGGCACTATTCCTCTTTGGCAAGATCAAAGGTCACGGTGATTCGATCACGCGAAACGCGAATCTTTGGGTCGCCGCAAAGGTTGAGATAGTACCGGGCAGCAAGGTCATTAAAATCGCGCTCCACAGCACGCGAAAACTGTGCCATGTCATCCTTAGCAATACGTAGCCCGCGACGATCCTTCGCGAGATCGACAGGAGCCGGCGCATGCGAGGACGAGTCGCGCTCGCGCAGCAGACGCGCGGTCACACCGCGAACAGGCTTAATCTGCCCTGCCAAAATGCGATGGGCCGTGCGCTCGGACATCTCAAGACCCAAACCCGAACAGATACGGATAAAGTCCTCGGCATCAGAAGCAAGGCCTAAACGATCGACAACCGGAAGCTCGCTCTCGTCATCAATGAACAGGAGACGAGACGTATCAAGCCGGCTTGACGCCTGAGCATAAAGGGTCGCGGCAATCTCGGACGGAGAACCAAGATAGACATCGCAACCACGCAACTCCTCGAGCGCAAACTCACAAGCAGCGCGAATAATATTATGCGGACCGCGAGCACAGACATAACGTCCGTCCTCATCCTTGACGGCCTGGGGCCAGCTGGACTGATCGGCACGCTCACTGAGGCGGTCGGCCGCGACGCTCACCTTAAAGGCTGAACCAAGATCGACGCCGGACGTGACCACACGGGCCTCATCGGTGTTCTGCTTGATCGAAAACAATGCCATGCCACGACCGTGAACGCCCCAACGGTCCATCTTCATGCTCTCGAGCTTGGAGGTAACGCGGGCATCAAAGATTCGCTCTTGCATATCCTGCGGAACGCCCGAACCGTTATCCAGAAAGACAAGCGTGCGGACGCCGTCTTCCTTGGTCGTGGCGAGATAGACCTTGTCGGCGCCGGCATCGCGAGCATTACGGAGCATTTCGATGACGATATCCTCGACATGCTGAATGTCGTGCTTTGCCTGGCGCCGCTCGGCCTCCGAAACGCGGAGGCGGACATACCCCTCGCCAAGGTTCTCCTCGACGCGAAGGTTGCCCTCCCCCGACATCGACGCGATAAATGAGATGAGCTCGTTCGCGTCGCTCATGTTATTTAGCGATATCGACAGCGCGGCTCTCGCGAATCACGACGACGCGCACCTGACCGGGATACTCCATCTCTTCCTCGATCTGATGGGCGATATCGTGAGCCAGAACCGTGGACTGGGCATCAGAAATCTTGTCCGGCTGAACCATGACGTGGACCTCGCGACCAGCCTGCATGGCATAGGTACGCTCGACGCCGTCATGGGAGTTGGCGATCTCCTCGAGCTTCTCAAGACGCTTGATGTAGTTCTCGGCAGACTCGCGACGGGCACCGGGGCGAGAGGCAGAGACAGCATCGGCGGCCTGTACCAGGACATCGAGCACCGTGTTGGGGTCGACGTCGGCATGGTGAGCCTCGATAGCGTGGACGATAACGGGCTTCTCGCCATAACGGCGGGCAAGCTCGGCGCCGATGACGGCATGCGGGCCCTCGACGTCATGGTCGATTGCCTTGCCCAGGTCGTGCAGCAGGCCGGCGCGCTTGGCGGTCACAACGTCCAGGCCAAGCTCGGAAGCCATCACGCCGCACAGGTCAGAGACTTCGAGGGAGTGCTGAAGCACGTTCTGACCAAACGAAGTACGGTAGCGCAGGGCACCAAGGGTCTTGACGATCTCGGGGTGCAGGTCGTGAATGCCGGTATCGAAGGCAGCCTGCTCGCCAGCCTCGCGCACGCGCTGCTGAACCAGGTCGGCAGCCTTGTGATACATCTCCTCGATGCGGGCGGGGTGAATGCGGCCGTCGGCGATGAGGTTCTCGAGGGCAACACGGGCGGTCTCACGACGGACCGGGTCGAAGCTCGAAAGAACGACGGTCTCGGGCGTGTCGTCGATCACGAGGTTGACGCCGGAAACCTGCTCGAATGTCCGGATGTTGCGACCCTCGCGACCGATGATACGGCCCTTGAGGTCATCAGAGGGAATGTGCACGGAGGTAACGGTGACCTCGGCAGTGTGGTCGGCAGCGCAGCGCTGAATCGCCAGGGACAGAATCTCCTGGGCGGTCTTGTGGCACTCGGCGCGAACCTGCTGCTCGGACTCGCGAATGATCGTGGCGGCCTCGTGGGTGACCTCGCCACGAACCTTATCGAGGAGCTCCTTGTGGGCGTCCTCGCGGGTAAGGTCGGCGATACGCTCGAGCTCAGAGGTCTGCTTTGCGCAGAGCTCCTCAAGCTCGCGAGAGCGCTTCTCGACCTGGCCGGCCTGGCTGGACAGCTGATGCTCGCGCTTATCAAGAGCATCGTTGCGGCGATCGAGAGATTCCTCGCGCTGCATCACGCGATTTTCGAGCGTGCGAATCTCGCTCTTACGCTGCTTGTCCTCGGCCTCGGCGGCCTGCTTGTTCTTGATGATCTCTTCCTTAGCCTCGAGCAGAGCCTCTTTTTTGAGGGTCTCGGCCTGATGCTTGGCATCACCGATCAGGGACTCTGCCTGCGCGTGTGCCGACTGAATCTTTTCGTCGGCCTCGTGAAGACTACCCTGCTTGGCGGTGCGCATGTAGGCAATGGCGGCGACGGCACCCAAAACGATGCCAACGAGCGCTGCAATGATAGGCATGCTCACTCCTTTTTATGGATTCGTTACACAACAAAGCGAACCGTCCTTACGAACGGCTCGCGACATTTGAGTAATATGGGCGCAGCTTATGCGGGTCGGATACAGATAAACATATAAACAAACTCATCACAGATGAGCACATATCACAAAGCAAATGACAGTGTTTATCGTACGTTGAACCACAACAACTGTCAAATAAATGGCCCCAGCACGGCGGCTAAAACGCGGTGAACGGCAGGGCCACAAAACACATACGCCTAAACCGCACATTCCTCACGTTCGGCATCGAGACGTGCCTTAACGGCATCGGCGGCGATGTGATACGAGAAGCCCTTGCCCATCAAAAACCGAACCAGTTTTTCAAATCCGCGCGTCTCTGGAACACGCCGCTTGGCGAGCAGGGCTGACGCACGCGCCAAATCGTCTTCGACGGCAAAATAATCCTCGGGATAACCGGGAATGTCATCGAGCACGACATGACGACGCTTGAGCTCGGTCTCGATTTTACGCTGTCCCCAACCGCGCCGCTTGCGTTCCTCGATAAAGTACGAGCAAAAGCGGTTCTCGTCTAAAAAGCGATACTCGGTGGCGCGCTCGACGGCGAAATCGATCGCGAGCTGATGAAAGCCGTAGCGAGCCAGCTTGTCACGGACCTCACCCGTCGCATGGTCGCGGCGCGACAACATCTCGGTCACCATGGTGAGAGCACATTTACGCTCGATGAGCTGCACCGCCTCACGAAAGTTATCCCAATCACAGGGAAGATCAGGGCGGTTTTTGACATACAGGCGCGCGGCCCGCACGGGAATCCAAATGGACCGCTTAAAACCGCCCTCAAGCTCGCAATCGATATGTGCGCAAGGCTTTTTGGACGCATACCCGCTCGAGAACGAGGAGGCCGCCTTCTTATCGGGAAAGACGACCGTGGCCTCGGTCACCGTATACGACATGAGCGTAACCGCTACTCGTCGTCATCATCGAGCATGGCGGAACCATCGATGGCGTAAAGCTCGTCAAACTCCTCAGGTGCAGGCTGATCGGTCAGCTCGACCTCGGACGGAGCATCGTCATCAAACTCAAGCCCGCAGGCAAGGCGGACCTTATGCTCAATCTCGTCGGCGCAATCGGGGTGTTCGCGCAGGAACGCCTTGGCGGCCTCGCGACCGTTGCCGAGCTTGTCCTCGCCATAGGCAAACCAGGAGCCCATCTTCTTGCAAATGCCGCACTCGACAGCCATGTCCAGAATCGAGCCCTCCTTAGAGATGCCCGTACCGTACATGATGTCGAACTCAGCAGAACGGAACGGAGCTGCCACCTTGTTCTTAACGACCTTGGCACGCACGCGGTTACCGATAACCTCATCCTTAAGCTTAATGCTGTCGATGCGGCGAATGTCGATACGCACCGAAGAGAAGAACTTAAGGGCGCGGCCGCCCGTCGTGGTCTCGGGGTTGCCGAACATGACGCCGATCTTCTCTCGCAGCTGGTTAATGAAGATGCATGTCGTGTTGGACTTGGACAGCGAGCCGGCGAGCTTGCGGAGCGCCTGACTCATCAGACGAGCTTGCAAACCGACCGTGGTATCGCCGATCTCTCCCTCGATCTCGGCACGCGGGGTCAGCGCGGCGACGGAGTCGACGACGATGGCATCGATGGCGCCGGAACGCACGAGCATGTCAACAATCTCGAGCGCCTGCTCACCCGTATCAGGCTGGGAAATCAGTACCTCGTCGATATCCACGCCAATGCGCGCGGCATACGTGGGATCGAGCGCGTGCTCGGCATCGATAAATGCCACCACGCCACCCATTGCCTGGGCTTCGGCCAGGATCTCGAGCGAAAGCGTCGTCTTACCGGAGGACTCTGGACCGTAAATCTCGACGATACGGCCGCGCGGCACACCGCCGATACCCAGAGCGGCATCGAGTGCCAGAGCGCCCGTGGGGATGGCCTCAACCTCAAGCTCGGGGCCGCCGTCACCATACCTCATGATGGAGCCTTGACCGAACTTCTTCTCGATCTCGGCCTTGGTGGTAGCGATCATCTCTTCGCGCTCTTTACCCGTCGTGGGTGCATGAACGGTACGTACGGGACCTGAATTCTTGGCCATGAATAGCCCTCCTCTTAACAACCTGCATTGATAGTAAACGAACGGCTGTTCGTGGTCAACCGTTCAGGCCAATCATATGCAGGCAGTCTTTCCAAAACCCAACCAAACGCCGACCAAACACTGACCAAATGCTTGACCACAAAGGGCCGAATAAGAACAAGGAAGGCAAGAATACACCTATAACCAGCGCAAACGCTAAATTCGTCAGGGGTCCCTATCTCCACAATTAAGGGGCCTTAAGGCCCCTGAAAACACGTCTATTCCATAGAGTTGAGCACAAGAGCAATGCGTCCCAATGCCTCCGCGACCGCATGGGCACGAACACACGAACGGTCGCCCTCATAGTGGCAGCGCACAGAGTCCACGACTGGCACTTCCCCATCAGCCGCGCGATACGCCCAGCCAATATAGAAAGTGCCAGCCGGATCGTCCTCAGTGCCGCCGCCGGGGCCGGCATAACCCGTTGCGCTCACGGCAATATCGCTCTGGTACAGCTCCAGCGAACCCGCCGCCATCTCGCGCGCGGTCTGATGTGACACCGCGGTATAGCGGTCGAGCGTCTCCTGCTCAACACCCAGAACACGATGCTTGATCTCATCGCAGTAGGTCACCGCACCGCCACGCAGCACCGCCGAGGCACCCGGGATATCGGCAATCGTCGAGGCGATCATACCAGCCGTCAGCGACTCAGCCGTCGAAACCGTCACGCCCCGAGCGCTCGCGCGCTCGACAATATCACGCGCCAGCTCCTCATTATGTGCGGAAATCTGCTCAAAAGAGTCCGTCATACCCACCAGGACCTATACCGAAAAGACGATCTTGCGGCAGTTCCAGAAGTACTGGGCGCCCGAGATAACGGTCAGGACAACGGCAACGGCGTACAGGAAGCGTGAAACGCCATAGACACCGAGCAACAGCTCCGCAGGCCCCAACTGGAGGCCGGTCATCGCAAAGACGCACAGGTAGCCGCAGATGGAGACCATCGTGGTCGCCGTCTTGTACTTGCCGAGCTTATCGGCGGCAATGACCACACCGGCCGCACTCGCGACCATGCGAAGGGCGCTCACCAACAGCTCGCGGAACAAGATAATGAACACGGACCACACGGTCACCGCGCCAAAATCGAGGAACAGCAGCAGGGCCGAGAACACGAGTAGCTTGTCGGCGATGGGATCCAAGAACTTACCGAAGTCGGTGATCTCGTTGCGCGAACGCGCCAGATAGCCGTCAACTTTATCGGTGCACGACAGGATGACGTACAGAATAAAGGCGGCGGCGGCGAGCGGGCCGTCGAAGGTGCTCCAATCTGTACCGGCAACACTCGTGTGAGAAAGCGCCGACACGATCATGAACACCGGGATAAAGACGATGCGCACACACGTCACGATGTTGGCGGGCGTCCAAACACTCGTCAGTTCCTTATTGCTCTCGTTTGCCACGATGCTCTCCTACTCCACAACATGGCCGATAAGCTCATAGCAGAAGCTATCGGTAAACTCGACCGTCAGAATATCGCCCACGGACGCCTCGCTGGCGTCCAGATGCACCGCGCCATCGGAATCGGGCGCCTGGAACCAAGCATGGCCGATCAGCTCGGCGCCGTCCTCGGTCTCCTCGATGCCGTCGACGATCACCTGGGCGCGCTCGCCCACATGTGCGGCGGTGGCGGCAAAACCGAGCGACTCGGCCAGGTCCATGGCCTCCTGGGCGCGCTCGAGCTTGACCTCCTCATCGACCTGACCCTCCATCTTAGCGGCCAGGCTGCCCTCCTCCTGCGAGTAGGCAAAGACGCTCGTGTAGTCAAAGCCGACGGTGTCCATAAAGTCGATAAGGTCGCGGAACTCGTCGTCGGTCTCGGTCGGGAAGCCGACCATGGCCGTGGAACGGATCACGATGCCGGGGATACGCTCACGCAGATCGCGGAACAGGTCCTCGAGCTCCTGGCGCGAACCAGAACGGCGCATAGCCTTGAGGATGCGCGCGTCGCAGTGCTGCACGGGGATATCGATATAAGGCAGTACCTCGGGCGTATCGCGAATCGTATCGATAAGCTCGTCGGTCATGCCCTCGGGCTGCAGGTAGAGCACGCGGACCCAGACGTTGTGCGGGCGCACGGCCTCGGCGACGGCATGCAGCAGCTGCGCCAGATTGCGCGGCGAGCCATCGGTGACGTCTTCGTCGGCAAAGTCGGTGCCCCAAATACCCGTGTCCTGGCCGATCAGCACGATCTCTCGCACGCCACCGGCAACCAAGTCGCGCACCTCGGAAATAATGCTCTCGGCATTGCGCGAGTGATAACGACCGCGGATATACGGGATCATGCAGAAGCTGCAGAAGCGGTTGCAGCCATCGGAGATCTTGACGTAGGCGACAGCGCCCTCGACGGTGCGCTTGACCTGCGGAATATAGGCGGCAATCTCGCGCTCGACGCCCAGCACGCCATCGATGACCGCCACGATGCCATCCTCCTCGTCGGCCTTCACAAAGGCAGCGACCTCGGGCAGCTCATCGGGCAGATCGTCGCCATAGCGCGACGGCACACAGCCGCACATGACGATGGGGCAAGAACGAACGCCGTCCTGAACCTCGTTGGCGAGCTCGAGCGTGGTCTCGATGCTCTCGGACGTTGCGGAGGCGAGGAACGAGCATGTATTGACGATGGCGATATCGGCATCCTGTGGGTCGAATGCCTCCTCGTAGCCCGCGGCGGTCAAAAGAGAACGCATGCGGTCGGTGTCAACCTCGTTCTTAGCGCACCCGAGGGTGATGTAGAGCACGGAGCCCAACGGTGTATCCATGTTGGAGAGCAGTCCTTTCGAATGATATTAGCGGTAGTTGGTGAACTGCAGCGGCTGGCCGTAGTCCTGGTCGCGCAGGAACTGGATCACGGTCTGCAACGCGTCCTTCGAAGCAGAGGAAACACGCAGCTTGTCGGCCTCGATAGTCACCTTGACCTTGAGCTTTTGGTCCTTGATGTCCTTGTTGATCTTCTTGGCGGTCGCCTGGTCGATACCCTCGACGATATGGCCGAGCACGCGCACGGTGCCGCCCGATGCCGCCTGCGGGGCATCCCACGAGACAGCCTTGAGGTCGATGCCGCGCTTGATGAGCTTGGAGCTCAGCACGTCGATAATCTGCTTGGAGACAAAGTCGGCCGGGGCGTTGATCGTAAAGAGCTTGTCGCCCTTCGAAAGCTCGATCGTGGCGCCGGAATCCTTCAGGTCATAGCGCTGGGAAATCTCGCGCGTGGTTTGCTGGAAGGCGTTGTCGACCTCTTGCATGTTGACCTCGGACACGACGTCGAAGCTGGAATCTTTAGCCATATGATGTTTCCTTTCGCGTACGAGCGGCTTAGTAGCTATCGTACGAATAGTCGGTAGAATCGGTGGGCGTCTGGCCGTCAGTTGCGGTATCGGCGCCATCCGTGGACTGGGCATCGGTGCCGTCGGTGGTGTCGGTACCATCGGTGGTGTCGGTACCATCAGAACTTTCACCATTCTCGGAACCAGTCGTCTCCTTCTTGGGAACGGTGATCGTCACACGCGCCACGCCCGAGGTCTTGGTATCGTAACGGACCTTTTCGCCGTTCTTGGTAACGGTGACATCGGAAGGCTTGGACGTGGTGATCTCGATCGAGGACTCAGGCGTGTACTCCTGCTCAAAGGGGCCAGTCGCCTGGGCGCCATAGACCGACTTGCCATCGACCTTGACCTCAATCCAGGCGGTCTTTCCCTTGGCAACGGAGACCTTGACCTTCGTTACCTCGTTTTCTTCCTTTTTAGCCGTCGTCTTGGTGGAGTCCGAATCGGTCGACTCATCCGTCGCCTCATCGGTGTCCTCATCCTCGTCGACGATTTCGGTCTTCTTAGAAGACTTCTTGGTCGTCGTCTTGGTAGCAGTGGGCGTCTCGGGCGTGGTCTCGGGCGACGAAGATGCGCAGCCGCGCAGAAATACCACGATGAGCACGATCAGCAGCAACGCCACGGCACCGATGCCGGCGTAGACGATACGCGGATCGAGACCGTTGTTTTGAGGAGTACGGGAACCGCCGCGTCCACGACTGGAACTGCTGCGGCCGCCTCCCTGAGGCATACGACCACGATTGCTGTCGGAACGGCCGCGATAGCCACCCTGGCCCTGAAGGCTGCGCTGACCCGAGCGGGGCGCAAGTTCACCGCGGCCTTGATAGCCACGCTGGCCCGCACGCGGAGCCGAAGAGCGCTGGCCATACGGCTGTGATTGAGAGCGAAGACGCGGCGTCACCTGCGTGGCATCGGCGTCCGCATAGCCGCCGAGAGCACGACCGGCAGAGACACCACGGTAGCCACGATCGGAATAGCCGCCATCTCCGTAGCCGACACGGGGATCGCGCACCACACCGCGGGCAGCGGGAAGCGCACGATCGTCGGGCATAGGCGTGCTGCGGAAACGATCGCGCTGAGAACGGATTTCCTCACTGGACCCCGTCTCGGTAATATAGCCAGCCTGCTGCGGACGCTGACCATAACGCGTTGAGCGACCACCCTGAACCATCAGGAAGCGCCCGTTATCGACAGAGGAACGCGAATTGACGTAGCCGGCGGCGTCCTGGAAACGACCGCCCTGCTGCGACGTCTCGCGTTCGTATGCCATCAGTTCGTCAAAGTAGGCATTGACGACCTCGCGCGGATTGAGGCCCAAAAAACGAGCATAGCTCGAAATCATGCCCTGCGCATAGCCGCGCGGCGGCATCGAAGCAAAGTTACCGGTCTCGAAAAACTCGATGATCTGCGGCCTGATTTTGATGGTGTTGGCGACCTGCTGAATGGAAAGGCCCATTCGGCGACGCTGCTCGAGCAGCATGTCACCAAAGCGTGCAGCCATCAGAATCCTCCAAACTCACGATCTTCACGTGCCATCTCGGCGTCGACAGATTCCAGCGCGGCAAGCCCCTCCTCGTCCAACAGGACCTCGCGCGGCTTGGAACCGTCGGGCGGGCCGACGACACCCTTTTCTTCCAGCATGTCCATAATACGCCCGGCACGCGCATAGCCAACCTTCAGGCGGCGTTGCAGGCCAGATGTGGAGCCCAGCTGCGATTCCACCACAATATGGGCGGCTTCCCAAATGAGCGGATCATCGTCTTGCGGCTCGGCGACTCCGGTGCGGACAATGCCGCCGCCACCAGCCATGGACATGGAAGCGGGCGCCACGGCGGACAGAATCTCCTCGTGGTAGTCGGGCTCGCTCTGCGACTTGACGAACTCGACAATCTCGTTGATTTCGTCGTCCGAGACAAAGCAGCCCTGGATACGGCGGGGCTTGCCCCAGTCGACCTTGGAGAACAGCATGTCGCCCAAACCGGTGAGCTTCTCGGCACCCATCTGGTCGATGATGACGCGCGAGTCGATGCCCGTGGCGACGTTAAAGGCGATGCGGTTGGTGATGTTGGCCTTGATAAGGCCCGTCACCACGTTGGAGCTGGGGCGCTGCGTGGCAACGATAAGGTGAATACCGGCGGCGCGGCCCAGCTGTGCAATACGCACGATCGAGGCCTCGACATCCTTACCGGCGACCATCATCAGGTCAGAGAGCTCGTCAATGATGATGACTAGGTAGGGCATCTTTTGCGGCGGGTTGTCGTAATGCTCAAACTCGCCGGCGGCCTGCTTTTCATTGTAGGTCGAGATCTTACGCACGTTGAGACGCTCGAAGACCTTCAGGCGACGTTCCATCTCGGACACGGCCCATTGCAGAGCGCTCGCGGCCTGCTTGGGCTCGGTCACCACGGGCACATAGAGGTGCGGCAGACCGTTATAGCCCGCAAGCTCGACGCGCTTGGGGTCGACCATGATCAGGCGAACGTCCTCGGGAAGGGCGCGCATGAGCAAGGTCGTGATGATGGAGTTGATCATCACCGACTTGCCGGAACCTGTGGTACCGGCAATCAGCAGGTGGGGCATCTTGGCGAGGTCGGCGACGACCGGCGTGCCCTCAGCGTCGCGGCCGATGGCAAGCTCGAGCGGGCCGCCCTTAACATAGGGCAGCACGTCGCCCAAGTTGACGTTCTGGCGCTTGCGGTTGGGAATCTCGATGCCCACGAGCGAGGTGCCAGGAATCGGGGCAAAGATACGCACCGACTGGGCAGCGAGCGAAAGCGCGATATCGTCCTCGAGACTCGAAATCTTGCTCACGCGCTCGCCCTCGCCAGGTTGCAGTTTAAAGGTCGTCACCGTGGGACCGGCGATCCAGCCGACCACGCGGGCACTGCGGCCAAACTCAAGCAACGTGGACTGCAGTGACTCGGCAGTCTGTTCAAGCTCCTTGTCCGAAGACGCGGCAGAAGCCGACTGCGGGTTAGCATGTAGGATTTCGAGCGGCGGAAGCTTAAGACCGTCCTCTTCTTCATCCTCGGCATCCGTGGGAGTTGCGTCCGCTCCCCCATCACGAGCCGCAGCCGATTCGAAAGCACTCGTGGCAGACGTTTCTGCAACCTTGGGATGCTTCAAGAAGTCGGGAATCTGAGGTGCTGCCGAGACAGGATTCACGGCAAACGGCGGCTCGGACTCGTCGATCTTATCGGGGTCGTCTTCCATCGAAAGCTGGCCGGTTACCTGGCCGCGCTTTGCATGGCGACGCGGCAGCAAAGTTGTCTTTGCAGTCTCAATCGGAGCCTCGTCGTCCTCGTCATCACCCTCGGTAAGCTCAATCTCGCTCTCGGACCAAGACGGGTCGGGCTCACTCGTATTGAGCTTAGGAACCGTCTTGCCCTTCTTGGCATGACGGCGCGGCAGCAGCGTCGTCTTAGCGCGCTCTGCCTCCACGGCATCGGACACGTCGACAAACGGATCCTCGTCCTCGTCGTCATCGTCCAAAACCGGGTCCGCATCGTTGCCCATGACCGTGGTCATGGCAGCATCGGAGCCATTTTGACGAAGAATGCTCAGATGCGGACGGGCGACACCAGGCACCGACAGGGCCTCATCGTCACCCCACGGGCTCGCGTTAACATCGGCACGACGGCGTTCGGCAAAATCTGCCGCACGATCGCGGGCAGAGCGCAGCACGCCGCCCACCGAAAAGCCAATGATAACCAGGCCCACGACGACAAGGCCCAGCAGGACTACCATCGCGATAGGCTTACCCAGGGCATTCTGCAGCACACTCGCAATAAACGCACCGATGTAGCCACCCGAGGCGGACAGATTTTGCGGCGTAAACATGAGGTCACAAGAATCGCTCGTACCCGACACCATCAGCGATAGGATGGAGACGACGGCGACAAAGACCACGGCGCCTCCCGCAACAGAGCGCACGTTGAGCGGCGAGTCCTCGCCTAAAAAGAGCGTGGCGGCAAACAGCAAAATGACAATCGGCAACACGTAGGCGCCCAGACCAAAGCCCAGGTGGTAGAACCCGGCAACGGCAGCCGTCACGGGCGCTGTTGCCGGAGAAATCACGGCAATAAAGGACGCAATCGCCAAAACGGCAATGACCACGCCGGCGATATCACGATTGGCTGAGGGCTCGACCAATGGCTCAAAATCGTCGAAGTCTGCCTCGTGGCCCTTATTGGCACGCAGATGGGAACCGGCACCCTTAGCAGATGCCGGTTGGTTATTGGCCTTATTGCCTTTGGCGTTTTGTGCAGATCCGCGCGCCAAGCTAAACCTCCATGACGACCGGGATGATCATCGGACGGGTGCGCGTACGGCTCCAGATAAAGTTAGAGAGCGAATCGCGCACGGCCTTGCGAATGGCATCGGAACCACTGCTCGTAAAGCTGAACTTGCCCTTCTCGATCGTCTTCATGATGGCTGCGGAGGCATCCTCGGAGAACTGGTCGTCGATGGCAAACGAAACACCGCGGCCCGAGAACTCGATGGCCTCGATCTTCTTGTGCTTGAGCGAGACGATGGCAACAGCGGTAACCATACCGTCGTTGGCGAGCTTCTGGCGATCGCGCAAGACGATGGGGTCGGTATCGCCGATACGCAGGCCGTCGACGTAGACGACGCCGGACTCGACGGGCGTACCGCGCTTGACGATACCGCCTCGCATCTCGAGCGTGTCGCCGTTATCGAGGATAAAAATATGATCGTCCTTGAGACCCATCTTACGGGCCAGCTGGGCATGGGCGCGCAGATGCACGGCCTCTCCGTGAACCGGCATAAAGTAGGTGGGCTTGGCCATGGCCATCAGGAGCTTGAGCTCCTCCTGGCTACCGTGACCGGAGACGTGGACGAGAGCGCGGTTCTTATCCCACACGTCGCAGCCGAGCTTGGCCAAGCTGTTAACGACCTGCTGGACAGCTTTCTCGTTACCGGGAACGGGAGTTGCCGAGAGGATGACGGTATCGCCCTCGTGGATGGAGAGCGTCTTGTGCTCGCCGTTGGCCATACGCGAAAGGGCCGACAGAGGCTCGCCCTGCGAACCAGTGCACATGACGACAATCTTGTCGTCGGGCAGGTTATCAATGTCGAAGGCATCGATGATATCGGCGTCGTCGATGTTGAGATAGCCAAGCTCACGCGCCACGCGGGTGTTCGTGAGCATGGAGCGACCGGTCACGACGACCTTACGGCCGCACTTGCGGGCGGCATCGCAGATCTGCTGCAGACGATGGATGTGGCTCGAGAACGACGCGACGAACACGCGACCCGGCGCATTCTTGATGGCGTGCAGCAGGTTGGGACCAACCTCGGCCTCAGACTTGGTAAAGCCCGGAACCGTGGCGTTGGTGGAGTCGGAAAGCAGCAGGTCGATGCCCTGCTTGGCAAAGCGGCTGATAGCGGCATAGTCGGGCGTGACGCCATCGATGGGCGTCTGGTCGAGCTTAAAGTCGCCCGTGTGCATGACGGTGCCCTGATTGGTGCGGATGAACACGCCCAGAGCGCCGGGAATGGAGTGCGTCATCGAGAAGAAGTCGAGCGAGATGCCTCCCAGGTTGACATGGCTGCCGCCCTTGACCTCGCGGAACTTAGGTGCTCGGATGCGAAACTCGGAGAGCTTGCCCTCGATAAAGCCAAGCGTCAGCTTGCTCGAGAAGATGGGCACCTTATTGTTGAGGTCCTGCAGCAGGTACGGAAGCGAACCGGTGTGGTCCTCGTGGCCGTGGGTGACGACGATACCGCGGAGCTTCTCTTCATTCTCCAAAACATAGGTGTAGTCGGGAAGCACCAGGTCAATACCGGGCTGGGAGTCGTCGGGGAACATGAGACCGGCGTCGACGAGCACCATGTCGTCGCCGCACTCGAAGACCGTCATGTTCTTACCGATGCCGTCAAGGCCGCCGAGCGGGATAATCT
>ENA-UEQN01001557-UEQN01001557.1-human-gut-metagenome-genome-assembly--contig:-NODE-1557-length-18065-cov-4.950411_pt1 | contig 18065 bp, 14 predicted proteins | sample MGYA00242940_ERZ507944 | MGnify/ENA primary metagenome ERZ507944 (study PRJEB26167, sample SAMN06115449) | human gut metagenome | host: Homo sapiens | place: China:Fujian | collected 2015-08-20... | reverse complement strand
TCTTGGACACCTTGAGATTTGTATCCCCCAATATTAATACACTTTCAAAAAGACAATTTTAAGATAAGCATCGGGATCAAATATTCCTTTCTAAAAGAATTATTAAACGAACGTTTAATAATACGTGAAACAATCTTGAAAAGATGCGTGCAAGTGAGGATCGCAACATTGAATATCAAGACAGAACAGGAGGATTGTGTTTAACAGCAAACATTTATCCTAAAAGCTGTCGGATAGAAAAAAAGGCTTCAGATAAAAATCTTGTGATTATTATTCTGGACGGAGACGGTATAGTTTCTATACCCGGATTCGACCGTTGTCGGGCGGGGAAAGGTAAACTTGTTTTCATCCCGGCAAACACGGCATGGGAAGTGGAAATACTCAATCCGGGACAAACCTTGGAAATACAATTCGCCGATCTCAATAATTTCTATTGCGAACTGTATTTCCGTTCGCTACTCCCTCTCTGCAACGATATCACTCACACGCTGCAACCCTTGTACTCCTGCCCCGCTATTGACGAGTATGTCGAGCGCGTCGTCGAAATGCTATACAGGAAGAGAACCCGCGAACTGTCAAACGACTACGAGTTATTCACCATTTTTGGGGTGTACTATCCCAGATCAGTTATTACTAACTTTCTCTATCCTTTTCTTAAAACCCTCGAACTATGAAAAAACACGCGTCCCATCATATCACGACATGGGTAGGTATCGGCTTACTGTTATTACTAACCGTCACCACGACACAGGCACAACGCCACGTGGCGATAAAAACCAATCTCCTGCATGCCGCCACCGCGACGCCAAACTTCGGTATCGAGTTCGCCGTCCATCCCCGCCTGACCGTGGATCTTTGGGGAGCCTACAACCTTGTAGATTTCAAGGGCAACACCTCCCTGCGCCATTACCTGTTCCAACCCGAACTACGCTATTGGTTCTGCCGCACTTTCGAGGGACACTTCGCCGGGGTACATGCTCTCGTCGGACGGTTCGATATCGGGGGCGTATCCTTTATCAAGAGCTTGAAAAACTATCACTACCGGGGACCTCTCTTCGGGGCGGGTATCACTTACGGCTACCATTGGGTTGTCGGCAAAGGGTGGGGCGTGGAGGCGGCATTCGGACTGGGCTACATTCGGCTGCGATACGACAAATACCAATGTTCCGGTTGTGCCGATATCAAAGCTCGCTACAAACGCGACTACTTCGGTCCCACGAAAGCCGCCGTGACACTCATGTTTTTTATCAACTAAACACGAGAAAATGAAAATAATACCTTATATTATATTATTCTTATTCCTCGCGAACGTTACCGAAACCGCCACCGCGAACACCACCGTGCCGGACACCGCATTCTTCCACCCGCGGGTAAGCGTGACTCTCGAACGGGTATCGCTCGCCGACGACAGCGTCACGGTACAACTGTCGGTAACTACCCGCGGTCTTCAATTGTCGAGGAAAGCATCCGTCACCATTATACCCCTGCTCGCGAGCAAGGGCAAGGAAAATCCCCTTCCCGCCGTCATCATCGCCGGCAAGCGCAGGGCAAAGCTCGACGCCCGGGAAACAGCACTCACCCGGCTTCCCGACAAAATTTACCGGGAACTACGCTTCCGTCGGGGACATGACATCGCCCTGCAATATACCGTCACAGTACCCTATAGCCCGTGGATGCGCGATGCAGCTCTCGGCATTCGCTACCTTACCAGCGAATGTCTCGCCGACGAAATTCTAGGCGTACAGACAGTCATACCCGACGTGTCGCTCACCGACGAGTACACCGTGTTGCGCGATGACCACGCGGCACTATCCGACAGCCTGCGGCAAGCTCGCGAAACCATCCGGCAATTCATCGTGCTGAAAGAAAGATTACTCGATTCCCTCGACGCACTAGCCGACCATTCTTGCCGGGGAATCATGTATCTCGCCTATCCCGTCGGGAGGACACCCCTCCTGCCCGATTTCGGCGACAATCGACAGGAATTGTCCCGCATCGACAGCGTACTGCGTCCTTTGTTGGCGGATACCACTGTCACCATCCGTTCCGTCACGCTCACGGGTTACGCTTCCCCCGAGGGAAAATACGACCACAACGCGCACCTCGCCGCCCTGCGGGTGGCAAACGTGCTCAAGCACCTCTGCCGGGCATACCCCGCGATAGACCAAACCTTATTCCGTGCCTACTCCGTCGCCGAAGACTGGGAGGGTACAGTCCGGCTTCTGCGCGAATCCGACAAACCCTACAAGGAAGAAGTACTCCAAATCATCCGCAAATGCAACATCTTCGACGGCAGGGAAGCACGCCTCATCCGCCTCCGCAACGGCGACCCTTACCGCGATATGCTCAAAGATATATTCCCCCGCCTGCGACGCACGGAGTTCGTGGTGGAGTGGGAGAAAACAATTAACAATTGAAAATTGAAAGTTGAAAGTTGAAAATGAGAAAGATTTAGAATAATAGAGATGAAAAGTTTACCGAAGACGAAAGAGTATTCCAGCTCTCCCTCTGTTTATAGAGGGAGCACCCCGGAAGGGGGAGGGAGTTGTGGCACTACCGCCTCAACAAACTCCTCCGTCAGCTTCGCTGCCACCTCCTCTATAAACAGAGGAGGAGCTGGAATACCGTCCCCAACACCGGTAAAACAACCTGCAACTTGCCGCAGGCAAATGCAACTTGCAACCTGTAACTCGCCGAAGGCGACTCTAAATCATAAATCTAAAATCAATCGGTTTTTTAATCTTAAATCGTCAATCATAAATCTAAAATTAATTTTTTTCCTCACCAGCTGCACCCTCGACCCCGAACTGGCTGTCTGTCCCTACAACGTGTGGGTGGACTACACTTGCAGTGACGGGCAATCCATCACCTCGGGAGAATTTCCCGCGGCGGGCATCCGGCAATTCGTTTACGACTCCACCGGCTTGCTGGTGGGCGAATTTCCGGGTGACTCATGCCGTGCCGGGGTAGGAACGTTCCGCCTTCCGCCGGGTAAATACAACCTCATTACATGGACAAACACCTTGCCCGACGGTTGCACCTTCCGGAACGTTACCCCCGGCACGAGCCACCTGCCCGAGAGTCACCTGCATCCCCGACCGCGGGACAACGCCTCCCGCCACGGCGGCGACGACATCCCGCACCACCTCTGCGTCGGGCGGCTCTACCACGGGAACACCTCGTTCACCGTGCCCCGCCACGGCGTCACCCGCCTCCGGGTGGGGCTGATGCACGCCCACGCCCGGCTGAACCTCACCGTCGAGTGGGCGGACGGGGTGCTGCCCGCCATTGCCCGCGGCGACGGCGCTCCCGTCATGTGCGTCGAGGGCATACCCCTCGGCTACCGCTTCACGGGAGGCTCCCCGTGGGGCGACTATACCCTTCCCTGTCATGACGACGAGGCAGGCAAAGGCACGTACACCGTGCAGGCGGGCATCGCCGGCGGCAAGGTCAAGGCGAACTTCACCACCTTGCGGCTCACCGACGAATGTCGCCCCACCGTCCACCTCACCCGTGACGGCACGCCACTCATCACCCCCGTCGACCTCAGCACCTATTTCCGGACAATGGGTATACGGCTCACAGACAACATACGACAAGAATTCAACCTCACCATACAAATCGGCAAAGACCAAACCCTCATCTTCCAAACCAACACCTCCGGGTGGGAAGAGGGAGGAAACATCGGAGCCAATTAACAATTGAAAATTGAAAGTTGAAAATTGAAAATGAGAGAAAGGAAAAGAATAAAAGGAATCAAAAATATAGAAACTAAAATAAATAAACAACCATGAAAGCACACCCTACCATACCCGCGCCTCCCGGCAACCTGCAACCTGCAACTCGCCACAGGCGAACCCTTTGGCGAACCCCTCATTTTCAACTTTCAATTTTCAATTTTCAATTGCTTCTCGTGCTAATAGCCGCAGCTTGCACCGACGAAAAGCCGTTCGACACGACCGATCCCACCCTGCCCGTCCGCCTGAACCCCGGCGAGCAGGCGGTCACCCTCACTCTCGGCGGCATGGGTAAAGCGGCGACAGCCAAAAGCGAGGCGGGTATTCTCTCCCGGGCAGACAATAAAATAATTGAAACCGAAGCCGTTGTCAACACGCTCGACATCTACTGCTTCGTCAACCTCGCGCAGGACGGCAACGATGCCACCGCCAAGGCGGACTATACCCTCGAACGCATGTACAAGTACGCCCCCGGCGGTAATGGCAACGACTTCACGCTCGTTCCCGATGCCGACGGCTACCGTGCCGCCATCGGCATTCCCAAGGACGACCGCCTCCGCCGTTTCCTCGCCGTGGCAAACGACAACAATACGGCAAGGACATACACGGCAATCCCCGTCGGCAGCGACCGGACAAGCGCCACCCCGTACGCGGACATAGCGGCATGGACAGGCGCAAACACAGGTATCGATACCTACCTCCCCGCCACCGGCTCCGTCCCCAAACGCCTCGCCATGAACGACGGAAGCTATACAGAGGTGGACGAACCCTTCTCCGCCGAGTACCTCGCCGAGGGGCTTCCCATCACCCTCTACCGCCTCGTCGCGCGTCTTGACATCAGCAACCCCGCCACCACGGGATTCACGATTACCCAAATCAACGGAAGTTACAAAAGCAACATCATGTTTTTCCCTCCCTACACGTTAGAGAAACGAGGTATGCAAATAGGAACGTCTTCCGATATCAGCAACGCCGAATACATCGCGGGTGCTCTCTACCTCTACCCTTATTCCGGCGAGGAGAAAAACAAAATCACCATCACCGGCACTCTCAACGGCACGTTACAAACCATCACCGTCGAAGCAACGCTCAAGCCCAACACCCGCTACCTCCTCCGCGTGCGCAACGACGGGAACAACGTCAGTGCCACCATCGAGGTGGCGCCGTGGAACGAAGGCAGCGACATCGACGCCCCGCTCCCCGGCGAGTACAACACGGCATACACGCTCGCACCCGCCGTTAGTGGCGGTCTCGTGAATAGAGCCATCGTCAATCGGGGCATATACGCCGCCGACATCGAACAATCCGCCCGCGTTATTCGGGTATATTCGGGTACGGACGCATCGTCCTTCCTTACCATCACGGGAGCCGACGGCAACTCCGCCCCCGTGGGCATCGTCATCCCACCCGAATTTGCAGACAAGATTAAAATCGGGACAAGCACCTCCACCCCGTCCGGGGCATGGCAAACCACCCTTGGTGAAGTCCAAAGCGACGATAGCGGAGGAGGAGCGCCTTCCATCCTCCAAAGCGTGAGTTTAACGCCCGGGAACACCCCCGCAAGCGGTAGCGGCATATCCGGGAGAGCAGGAACAGGCAGCGTCAGCACGCAAAAGCTACGCCCCGAAAGCAGCACTCTCACCTTTATCACCCGCTCCGCCGACGGTTCGTACAAATACGACGAATGGACTCTCGTGCTCGATATTTTAAGTAATAACGACACCCCGGTATCCGATTTTCCCACGGTGAAGGTACTCGATAACGGCACGACCACGGACATCACCGAGCCGGACATGACGCTCAGCACCACCGTCTACCTGCCGGCGTTTGCGTCCGCCAACGACGCCAACGCCGTAATCCCGACAGGAAAATATATCCATGTATCCTCCACCGAGGGTAACAGGAAAACATTATCGGCATACTCCACCGAAGACTGGCTCTACGTTTCATCCTCCGATATCGAATTAATGGACGCTATCCCCCCGCTTTACGTCTATGCCGTCGGCGACAACCTCACCGGCAAAGAACGACAAGCACAACTTGTCACCCGCCGGGCTCTCGTCGTCAACGACGACACGGGCTCTCCTACCGACACCATCATAAAAGAACGCCGCTATACCGTCATACAGCAACCCGTCACCGCCGAAGACGAGGCACGAATGGCATCATCCGCCGCCATACGCCTCGAAAGCGGGCACAAAACCGACGAGTTGTACATCAAGGACAACACCATCCACGTGCCTCCGTTAAACTCGAACATGAGCAGTGGCGGCGGCATACGCCCCTCGGCAACAAGAATCTCAACATTATCGGACAACCTCTCGCCATTCTCCATCCTTACCCCGGGAGGCAAACCGGTAATCATCAACCTGCCGGACGTGGACTGGATTACACTCGAGACTTCATTCTACCCGTCCCGGCATATCCCTTCGGACGGAATGATTTCCCAAAACGAAAAAACACCTCCCGGCTTCTTCCGGCAATTCCTACTCCAGCTGAACACCACGGGGGCTGACCGCCAAGCATACTTCGACATCATCACCCTCGTCGACGGCAAACAGGTAACCACCACCTACCGCGTCATACAGCACCCCGAACCCGAAAGAGATACGGATGTCGGAGAAGAAATGTAAAAGAAATTTAGAATGAAAAGATTTAAAAACATAAAGATGAAAAGACCTAATATAGAAACGGGAACTACCCCCTCCAACTCCCCCTTACACAGGGGGAGAGGCACAACGCGAGGAACAACCAAGCGGTTTCATTTTCAATTTTCAATTTTCAATTTTCAATTGCTTCTCGCGCTCGCGCTAATAGCCTGCACTTCCGAGAAAATCATCGACGACAACGGCATTGACCTCCGCGAAGGCGAGCAGCTCGTGTCCATTCGTCTCGACGGTATGGGCAACACCGCCGTACCCGTCGGACGCGCAGGCGACGACGCACCGGCTACCCCTGCCGAAAACGCCATCGAGGAACTCACCATATACAGCTTCGTCGGCATCAACCCCGAGGGCGGCACCTACGACCCCGCGGCAGCGGAAAACGGTCGATTATATACATTCGATTTCACCCTCGAGCGGGTGTACCGCTACAAGGCGGGCAGCGACAACAACGATATGCTCCTCTCCGCCGACGGCAACGGCTACTCCGTCGCCATTCCCGTGCAAAAGGACTCGTACTATCGCCGCTTCTACATCAAGGCGAACGCCGGCGATGCCCCCGCCTCGGCAGTTGCCGTCCCGATATACCAAACGGGTACCCCCAGCTTCGCCGACCGGACAAACGCCACCGTGGACAGATGCAACGAGATGAGTCACACACACTCTAATCTGTTAACAAATACCGACAAACTTATCCTCCCCACCACCGACCAGGCAGACGCCATACGCCCGCCCCTTCCCGCCAGCGGCATAGCCTTCTGGAAAGAAGAACTCACGGGCGGCTACTTCAAGGAGCACGATATATTCTCCGCCAACGACCTTGCCAAAGGACTGACCGTTACCCTCTCCCGGCGAGTGGCACGCTTCGATATCAGCAACCCCGCCGCGACAGGATTTACCATCACCGGCATCCACGCCGCCAACGTCGACTACAAGAACTGCTTCCTGTTCGGGGGCTCTATATCGGAGGGGGACAGGACGTATCTCTACAAGCACCCTCTAGCCAACGCCACTTTCATCCCGGCGGCACTGTATCTTCCCTACGGCTACTACAGCAGCAGCAATCCGCTCTTCATTTTCATTAACGGCACCTTTCACGGCGTCGACATCGAACTGACCGCGACAACAGAATGGATAAATGCCAACACCCGCTACGTCATCAACATCATCAACTCCGGTACCAACGTCTCCACCAACATCACCCTTGCCGACTGGACGGACTCCAACAGCAACATCGACAGCGACGACCTCTACGGCAGGCTCAACCCGGAAGCCAACATCACCATCCCGCGAAAGGGATACGACAGCTATATCAGTAAAAAAGACAACCTGATTACCATATTGTATGATGCCACCTCATACGAGAACCCATTCCCGGGCATTAACATCAGCGGTGCAGCGGGCAACACGCGTCCCGTGGGCATCATCATTCCCGACGACGTGAAATGGCTTGTCACAGACAAAGCGAGCGAGAACACCAACGGGGGAAGCTACGCTGTCACGGTCACCGCGGTTGCCGAAAATCCTGAACGCGAAAGCGAAGCATACAGCACGAGCAAAAAATACGATAAAGCCACCCCGCCCTATACCCCGCCCCGGGAAACCACCCTTACCCTTGTCACCAACGCCGACGGGAAAAACATACATCACGAGTACCGGGTAGTACAGGATTGGATATTCCCCAATGTATTCACGCTAAGCACGCAACTCGCCCGGGGAACCTTCGCGGTACCCGCGGGATGCACCTTCGATCAAAGCACCCGGACGATTACCCTCCCGCCCTTCCAGAAAGGATATCTTTACTATACCGGAGACCCGGTAGCCGGAATACTGAAAGACCAATCTTGGCTCCACCCCCAACGAGAAAATCTCAGGGTAAACCTCAACGCCGACGATAACTTCCAAAGTTCCTCCCCCCGCTCCGTCACGCTGACCATACGGGTATGGGACGATGCCACCTCCGGAATCATCACCGAGGACTACACGATTACCCAATCCGCCGGGAACTTCGATCCCGCCCTCCTCACGACCGGAGTGACGGTGAACAGCACCACGCTCAGCGGCATTACCGTGACCGACGATGCCGTCATGATCCCGGACAACTACAACTCCGGCACAACCAATCCCTCATACGCCGACGCCCTGCTGCTTGTCGGCAAGGACGAGAAAGGCTTCATCGCCACCGTCCCCCCGGAACAAGACTGGCTCTGGCTGGAAGTGCCCCTATATGAAACGATGCAATACTACCCGGCACACGACGGAAAATACGTCCGCCGCATCCGCATGGACACCAATACAGGAGGGGCGGAACGCTCCGCCAACATCAATATCCTCTACCGGGATGCCGGCGGCAATATCGCCCGCAAAACCATCCGCGTCACGCAAGGCGCCGGCGGGGGAACGATATAACAATTGAAAATTGAAAATTGAAAATTGAAAATGAGAAAATTCCCGAAGCCAAAGACTATTTCAGCTCCTCCTCTGTTTATAGAGGAGGTGGCACGGAGTGCCGGAGGAGTTCTTATCACGATATACAAAAACTCCCTCCCGGCTTCGCCGTACTCCCTCTATAAACAGAGGGAGAGCTGGATTACAGTCACTAACGCGAGGGAAGCAACCTGCAACTCGCCGCAGGCGACTCTAAACAGAGGGAGAGCAGAAATAGCCTTCCGCTTCGAGAAGTCATTCAATCTAAAATCATCAAACTAAATTAATAAGCAAACCATGAAACAACACCCTACCATACCCGCCGTCCCCCGCAACCTGCAACGTGCCGAAGGCAAATGCAACCTGCAACTTGCAACTCGCCGCAGGCGAACCCTTTGGCGAACCCCTCATTTTCAACTTTCAATTTTCAATTTTCAATTGCTATTAGCGCTCGCGCTAATAGCCTGCTCTGACGAAACCGTTGACCAGCCCGACACGCCGCACCTTGCCGCCAACGAACGGCTCGTGGAAATCGCCCTGCCGGGACTTTCCTCCGGGGGCAGCACAGCGGCAAACGCCGCCACGGACATCTCCCGTGCCGATATCGACAACATCGCGTCGGCTGGCGAGAATGTGATCAAACAACTCACCGTCCTCTGCTTCGTCAACCTCACCGCGAGCGGCACCGACGCCGCCACGCTCGATGACTACACCCTCGAACGCGAGTACACCTACGCCAGCGGCGGCGACGCCAACGACATCACCCTCGTCGCCGACGCCGACGGCTACCGTGCCGCCATCGGCGTCCCCAAGGACGACACCCGCCGGCGCACCTTCCTGCTCAAAGCCAATCAAATCGCCGCGGGTAGTGTCACCTACACCGCCGTCCCCGTCAGCGGTGCCGACCGCACTTCGGCAACCACCTACGCCGCCGCCCTCAACGAAACCTCGGCAACTCTCCCCAGCAACACGAACCTAGCCTGCCCGCTCCTCATGAGCGCACGGGTTACCCGCACCGTCATCACCGGGGCGGGTGAATACATCGACGACCCCGTCTTCACGCAAGAAGACCTTGCCAAAGGCATCTCCGCCCGCATGATACGCCGCGTGGCACGCATCGACATCAGCAACCCCGTCACCACCGGGTTCACCGTCACGGGCATAAAAGCCGCAGGCAACCTGTGCGTGCCCCTGTTCATCGATGATTTCAGCGGTTATATGCAACAAGACTACCCGGAAATAACACTTTCTAACGCCGCCGCAATACCCGCCGCCATATATCTCTACCCGGTATCCGGCGATAGTGACAACGCCGAGATTACCCTCTCCGGCACCTACGCGGGCAACCCCGTCACTCTCGGCATCACGACTAAAATACTCCCCAATACCCGCTACACTATTGCCGTGCGCAACGACGGCAGCAACCTGCGCCTCGACATCACCGTCGCCCCGTGGAACGACGGCGACACCATCGACACCCCCGACATCGCCAGCACGCTCAACAGCGAGCATCACCTCGCCACGACCTCCACCCTCTACGCGGGGCAGATACCCCACGGGGACTCTACCACCATCGACGGCAACCGCATCACCTACGCCACCACGGATTTGTTCACCTCCGGCGGCGGATTCCTCGAAATCCGGGGCGCCGCGAGTGACGCAAACCCCGTCGGCATCATCATCCCCGACGACTGCACGTGGATATACATCGCCGACAAGCAAACCGATGCCGACAACACCTACACCTGCCTGCTCGGTCTGTACGCCCCTGACGATATAGCCCCCGCATCGCGGGCTATAGGCAGACCCCAAACAAACTACCTAAAACGTCCCCGCGAGGCAGTCATCACCATCGTCACACGGGATGCCGGCGGCTACAACAAATACACGGAATACACCGTCTACCAAGAATACTACAACCCAACTCACGCCGCCGCAGCATTTATCATCAATATACAACCGTTTGCCGCCCTCGCGAGCGTGGACAACGCGAACCGCGTAATCCATCTGCCGCCCCTGCCTTACATTAACCTCGAATTTCTACCGGACAACAATATATCATTCGCATTTCCCCAAACCTACCCGGAGGAGGACTACCCGTGGATAGACATCAATAATAACGGCTTAAACGTCCCTTACCTCATGTACACCACCAATTCTGACAACAACGGGGAAGAACGCACGGCATACCTCCGTGTCCGCACCCGCAAGAACGGCGACCCGGCAAGCCCCGTCGTCACCAATCGCTGGACGGTCATACAGGACGCCATGCCCAACGACGCCCTCCTCGCCACCGGGCACACGTTGCAACTACGCCTGCTCCCCGAGAAAGAACTACGCCTCGAGGGCGACACCATCTACATAAATCACGGGAATTACCATTCAGAATATTATAACATATATCTCCAATATCTCGCGAATCCCGATAACGAGGCACTAAAAAAAAGACTGGAACATGCTTTAAACTCATACCTCGACAACCTAGACATCGAGGATAACAATACCTGCCTCTCCGTCGTCGGGACGAACGGCATCCCCGCCTTCGTCACCTCGAACGACGACTGGGTACGCGTAACGTACACGAGTGATGACCAAATCATCGTGTTTCCCCAAGCATACCTCCCACCCGCCATCGACCAAAAAATCCCCGACCGCATCGGCTCGTTCACCGTCCACATGCAGGGAGGTAAAACGAAGACATATTACATGAAACAAACACAAACCAAAATAACAGAATAATTGAAAATGGAAAATGGAAAATTAAATATCAACAACGCCTCCCGGCAGCAAGCAGAGCAACAACTTGCAACCTGCAAACCTGTAACCTGCAACTTGCCGAAGGCAATTTAAAACAAATAACTATGAATATCAAACAATTTTTTCGATTGGCTGTAGTAGCGCTCGCGTTGAGTGCGACAGCATGTAGTGACGAAATCGCGTCACAAGAAGACAATCAAGACTTAGTCTTGAAAGACGGCGAAACCGCCGTGCAGATGAACATCGCCGGGGTAAACGGCAAAAGCATCGCCCGCGCGGCAAGTAACGTCACCCTTCCCGGCGAGGTAAAAATTGACAAACTCGACATCTATTGCTTCGTCGACCTCGACGCCCAAAACACGTCGGCAGCGGTAACGGGAGTCGACAACTACACCCTCGAACGCGTGTACCGTTACGTGGCACAAGGCAACACGAACGACATCGTGCTCACTCCCGACGGCGACGGCTACAAGGCATCGTTCGGCGTGGTGAAAAATGCCGACCGCAAACGAGCCTTTATCCTCGTGGCAAATGACGGCGAAACCCGCACCGTGGTTGCAAACACGGACATCACCGTAGGCAGCGACCGGAGCACGAGTGGCGGCGCCACCGCGTTCAGCGCCGTGAAGGCATGGAACGTCCTCGAGGCAGACCTCGCCGCATCCGCCGCGAACCTCGCCACCCCGCTCGTGATGCAATCCACGGCACCATGGACGACATACAACACGGACGGAACGCTCAAGACCAGCAACGAGTATGACGCCGCCAAGCTCGCCGAGGGCATCAGCGTCGAACTCACCCGCCGCGTGGCACGTATCGACATCAGCAACCCGGTAGCCACGGGCTTCACCGTCACCGACGTCACCCTCACGGGCGCGAAGAACGCTACCCTGTTCGGTAACATCGCCGCAGCCGGTAGCAACCAAACCGTTGCCTTCGCGGAGAAAACCGTGACGAACGCCGAAGTCATCAACGCCGCCCTCTACGCCCTGCCGATGAACGCCAACGACGCAGCCGGGGAATACCCCACCGTGGCTATCAAGGGAAAACTCGGTACCACCGAACTCACCCTCACCGCCAAATTCGCCGGTGACCCGATGACCGCCACCACCAAAGGGATGCAACCCAACACCCGCTACGTGGTGAACATCATCAACACCGAGGGTAACCTCACCGCGTACATCACCATTGCCGACTGGGCATACGGCGAAACCGTCGATACCGACGACATCGCGGCGCAACTCAACTCCGGCGCTACCTTCGCGGCAGCAACCGGCAACGGAATCGGACTCATAGGCGACAACAACAAAACCCTTTACATCGGCGGTCTCTCCTGCGCCGAGGGTACACCTCTCGCCACCATCACCGGAACGGACAACGACAAGCCCATCGGCATCGTGCTGCCGGACGATTGCAACTGGCTGAAAGTGGTTAAAACCTCAGCCCAAGGCGCCGCAACGACCTACCAGCTCCAAGCTACCGACAAAACCGCCGATGAAAGAACACGTCCCCTCACGGTAAACTTGTCAATCATCACGTACGATGCCGCAAACAAAAAACAGGTTATCAACGAGTACCTCGTGTACAAGGAATATACCGACATGGCACACATGGACAAGTCCCTCTTAGGTAGCATATGGGACATGAATACCACAAGCGAGTCGCCTGTATTCCACCTGCCCCCGTTCGGTATTGACGTTGCAATAATGCGCGCATCAGACCTCATTATCCCGGAAGGATGCACGTGGCTCTTCAATAAAAAAATAGGAGACCTCCACGGCACCAGTATCACCGACAACATAGGGAAACCCGAGCGCCAAGTAGTCGTGACGCAAAGATGGGTATCGAGAAGTGGACTCGAAACCAGAGAAGTCACCATTATCCAAAGCGGAACCGTTGACAAAACAATCCTCAGCCCCACTCACGAGATAGTGCTGAACAACGACCTCGTGAACCAAGGAAAGATAAAGTTCGACGAAACCCTAAGCACCATCATTATCGCGGGTAGCGGTCTGACTGCCGACGATATTATCTTCAATATCCGCGGTATTGCAGCTAGCGCAAGCGGCACACCGGAGCCCATCAAACCCATTATCGTGCAATTCGGAGAAAATTGCGACTGGTGGTCAAAACCACTCTCCGGAAGTTTATATTTATTGGAAAGCTCTTGGGGACACGAGTATAAAATACCCTTCCCGGTTTACCCGTCTAGCAAGGCCGGTCCGCGCGAAACGGAATTCACCGTCACCACGTACAACGGTAAACCGATAGAAAAAACCTATCGCCTTATCCAATTGGGAAGAAACACGTCAACGGTGAATTAACCACCCGCGACAAATTACAAGCGGAAAACGAAACTGTCCCGAAATTCCGGGTATTTACCCCGGGGTGGGGACAGTTTCCTCTCCAACTTGTAACCTGTAACTTGCCGAAGGCAAATGCAACCTGCAACTTACCGAAGGTAAACAATATCCACGTATCACCCGCAACGGCGCCCCGCGGGACACGGCGTACCTTTATCCCGACAAAACCACCGGACAGAAGCCGGGGAAATAAAGGAGAGAAAAAGGGGTGATAAGCGATTAACTTCGATTCACCGCCTTGTTGCAAACGTGACACGACCACCCGCCAACGCGGGGAACACGGACGGACACCGGGGATACAGCGGGGTTGCCCCTCGCGTTCCGGTCTTTCTCCCGCCTATTTCCACGCTAACTGACGGATTAATATTCATTTAAAATCACGAACTATGGCAACATTCGAATCGAGTTTACTGGAAACCCTACGGGGAAAAATCGGAAATTTTATCATCTACAAAGTGAAACAACAGTACCGCATCCGCACGGCACCTACCGAATACCGCGACGCCAACACGCCGGAGCAACAAGCCAACCGGAACCGGCTCACCGCCTGCGTGCGCTTCTACCAACGCCTGCGGGAAACCCCGCTACGGGATGCGTGGCGAACCGCCGCCGACAAAGCCGCCACATCATCCGGCTACTCGCTCTACTTGAAAACCAACATGGGCGTATTCCTGCCCGACGGCACAATCAGCGACTTCTCGCGCCTCACGCTCTGCCCGGCGAGCGGACTCAAGACTGCCGACAACATGATTGCCACCCGCAACACCGACGGCACGGTCACCCTCACGTGGGAAAACCACGCCGGAAAACAATCGCCGCGGAACACCGACCGCCTCGCGGTGGCATACCTGAACGAGAACCGGTCGTTCACCATCCGGTTCGTCAATCCGCTACCCGTGTGCCGCGACGACGAGCGAGCCACCTTCACCACGGAAAACACTCCCGGCATCGCGACGCATCTCTACTGTTATTTCATTTCACGCGAGGGCGACGCTTACACCCCGGACACCTACATCAAATTGAACGATTAATATCAAAACAAAATACGAACACCCATGAACGAAGAAGAATACATCACCGACTATATCACCACTCTCGCGACCGCCGACATCGAACTATCGGGAAACACCCCCGCGGAACTCCGTTTCAACGGCACCACATCGCCGGGAGAACTCTACAAGCTATTGCTGAAGAAAGAAGCCATCGTAACCCGCGCCATCTGCCAAACCGTGCTCGCCGCCGCCAACAACAAGATGATACTCTCCATGGTACAGCAACACCTGCTCGACATGAAAGGCACCATCACCTTCCGCGACGGGCATTACACCCACCGTTTCCTGCGCGTGACGAAAAACGGTGTTCCCCTGCCCCCGGAACAACTGGACACTCCCACCCGCTTCCGCGCGGACGACTACCTGCGGGTGGTACAGGATGCCTACCTCCGTTTACACGGGTGGACGAACGGGCTGCCTCCCGTCCCTCCCTCGCCGCTATGCCTAAACGTCACCGAATCGGAAGCTGCCGAGATGCTATCATTCCTCTTCGACACGGGCATCGCCGGATGCACGCGTGAAGAATGGCGAAAGAAAGACTTCATCCACTACTTCTGCCGCACGTGGAACCTCCCCCAAAACAAAGACTACGACACCCTCATGAGTCACGTCAAAAGTCGACCGAACCCAACCACCTTTCTGGACAAAATAAAACGAATATACCTCGACCATATCGAACAAAAAGATTGCAACCGACAATAACACCCGATGTTCCACCCCTTTCATGTCCGCCCTCCCCCGGGAATGGCGGACTTTTTTGTCCTTCACCCCACACATCCCCTTCCGAAAAATACCAAAATCCACGTACCGCCCGTGAACCTTCACTGGTGGCAACGGACTATTTTTATAATAACAAAAAAATAAATATCATGAAAAACATCAATTTAATCGAAGCCATCGTCGCTCTCGTCAAAGCAGTATCGCTCCTGACTGCCAAAAGCGCCAAACTCATCCTCACCATCGAGAAAATCCCCGCCCGGCTACACTCCGAATGGGTGGACTCGACGGAAGTGTGCAAAATACTGAACATCCAACCCAACACCCTCTACAAACACGTCAAAAAATACAACATCCCCACCCGGAAAGTAGGCAAAAAATCCTACTACCGGTTGAAAGATATCGAAAGACTGTTAGTGGAATAAATTTTAAGGGCATCGAATTCGATGCCTTTAGTATGATAATCTACACTGTCCATATCCCCCAACATCCACATATCGCCCGTAACGGGAAAGGAAAATCATGGCTATATCTTTGTCCCGACAAAAAAACAAAGATATGATGAAACCTTTAACAACACTTATCAACGCGATTGGCGAAACAGTAGACCGCCTGACTCTCCCCGCGAGAGAAAAAAGACAACTGGAAGCGGAACTGACTGAAAAACTCCAGACACACGTCGAAAAACTGGCAGAAGAACAAAGTTCGGTACTCCGGGAAGAAGCCCGGGGCAATTGGCTGCAACGCTCGTGGCGCCCCTTGGTGATGCTGACATTCGCGACCATCATCCTCACGGGCACATTCGTCAGCCTGCCTATCCTCGCTGACACCTCCCGTTTCTGGGACTTGCTCGAAATCGGTCTTGGCGGTTATGTCATCGGACGCGGCGGAGAAAAAATTTTACAAACCATCACCCGGAAACGACGCCGGTTTTAATTTATGATTTACGATTGAGGTTACACCAACAACGTTCCCTTGCAATCACAAAATCATTGAATCGACAATCACAGAATAATTCATTTTAAATTCTAAATTTCTACCGTGGACATTCTAAACCATCGTCTTGTAGACTGCCATGCAGTTCACTTGACTTGCTCGAAAAACACCAGATTGCTGAAAGACCCGGACACCATCGTCTTACACTACACGGCAGGCAGAAACGCCCTATCATCAGCACTTTATCTTTGCCGCCCCGACGTGGGAGCATCCGCCCACCTCGTGATCGCCCGTGACGGGGAGCTCATCCAACTCGTGCCCTTCAACGTGGAGGCATGGCACGCCGGGCGCAGCTACTACCGGGGACGTGCCGAATTCAATCATTTCTCTATCGGCATTGAACTCGACAACCTCGGAAAACTGCAAAGAAAAGGCGAACGTTTTTTTGCCGAATGTGGGGCGGAAGTAATGCCTTCCGAGGTCTACGCGGACTACGCGAACGACAAACTCACGTACTGGCACAAATACACCGACGCACAAGTTGAAACCCTGCGCCAAGTATGTCGCCTGCTAATCTCCGCGTACCCCATCTACCACATCCTGCACCACTCGGACATCACCTCCCGTAAACTCGATCCGGGTCCCGCACTCCCGGAGATCACGTTGGAGAGTTTGTTACTCGGCAGGAGCGAGTAACAAGTTACAGGTTCAATATTAAAAAATTTGCATCCGATGTATCGGATCCATGCAAAGGGTGCAAAATTCATTTTCAATTTTCAACTTTCAATTATTAAGTTATGGCAAAATTCAATTCCTATTTACTCGGAAAAATCAGAAACTCAGTAGGTAACGTAACCACATGTTACGTGAACAAACAAAACATTGCAAAGGCGAAAATCTTCGCCCGCAAAGATGTCAAAACCCCGGAAATACTGGCACAGCGAGCCCGAATGAAAGCCTTGACGGCAATCGTCCGGAGAGCGCTGCCCGTCATCCGGAAAGGATTCGCGGGAATCGGCAAAGGCTCACCCTCGAATGCCTTCACCACCGCCAACATGGGCGCTATCGTGGTTGACGAAAAGTATAACACCACGATCGACTACGAGCATTTATTGCTGGGAAACGGTATGCTCTACCCTCCCAAAGTAAGCGCGGAGTACACCGAAGAGACGAAAAAGTATTCGTTCATGCAAGAAACACAAGAAAGCGAAGACGGTTTTGCCCTCCCGAATGACAAAGTGTACGCCGTCTTGCTCGAGGAAACCATGAACCGCACCAAACTGGTCGCACTCCGTGACCGGGGAGAAAGCGGCAGCACCAGCTACGCCCTCCCGGAAGACTGGGATGCCTCAAAAGTCCATGTCTATTGCTTCGCCACCACGAAAAACGGTAGAAGCGCTTCCGACAGCTTAT
>ENA-UEQN01001556-UEQN01001556.1-human-gut-metagenome-genome-assembly--contig:-NODE-1556-length-18069-cov-3.578257_pt1 | contig 18069 bp, 9 predicted proteins | sample MGYA00242940_ERZ507944 | MGnify/ENA primary metagenome ERZ507944 (study PRJEB26167, sample SAMN06115449) | human gut metagenome | host: Homo sapiens | place: China:Fujian | collected 2015-08-20... | reverse complement strand
TACGGACGCCTTGTTTGAACTGGATCAGTAGGGTAGTGAAGTTGTTGTCCGTGGTAACAACTACGTGAATATAGCGACAGGTATCAACTGGTATCTGAAATATTATGCCGGTATCCAGCTATCATGGAACGGCATGCAGGCATCGCTTCCCCAAGTACTTCCTGCTGTTCCCCAGAAAGAGCGTCACGAAACGTCCCTCTCACTTCGTTATGATTTCAACTATTGCACCTACTCTTATACGATGGCTTTCTGGGATTGGGAACGCTGGGAGAAAGAAATAGACTGGATGGCCCTGCATGGCATCAATCTTCCTTTGGCCGCCGTAGGGCAGGAGTGTATCTGGTTCAATATGCTCCAAAAACTGGGATATTCCAAAGAAGAAATAAACAGCTTTATAGCCGGCCCCGCCTTCCTGGCTTGGTGGGCCATGAATAATCTGGAAGGATGGGGCGGTCCCAATCCGGACTCTTGGTACGCACAGCAGGAAGCTCTGCAGAAGAAAATACTGAATCGCATGCGTGAGTATGGCATCAAACCTGTATTTCCTGGATATTCCGGAATGGTTCCGCATGATGCTGACGAGAAGTTGGGACTGAACCTGACCAAGTCCGATCTGTGGAATGGCTTTACCCGTCCGGCTTTCTTGCAGCCTACTGATGCTCGTTTTGCCGAGATAGCCGATTTGTATTACCGGGAGCAGGAGAAGCTTTTCGGCAAGGCAGATTATTACTCTATGGACCCCTTCCATGAAGCAGAAAATGCCGCTTCAGTAGATTTCGATGCAGCCGGGAAGGCCATCATGGCGGCTATGAAAAAAGTGAATCCGAAAGCCACTTGGGTAGTACAGGGTTGGACGGAGAATCCTCGCCCTGAAATGATAAAGAATATGCAGAACGGAGATCTGCTGATACTGGACTTGTTCAGTGAATGTCGCCCTATGTGGGGAATCCCTTCTATTTGGAAGCGCGACAAAGGTTATGAGCAGCACGACTGGCTTTTCTGTATGTTGCTCAACTTCGGCGGCAATGTCGGTCTGCACGGCCGTATGGATCAGTTGCTCAACAACTTCTATCTGACAAAGAACAACCCGTTGGCAACTCATCTGAAAGGTATCGGTCTCACCATGGAAGGCTCAGAGAATAACCCCATGATGTTCGAACTGATGTGTGAGCTGCCTTGGCGCCCGGAGAAATTCACGAAAGAGGAATGGCTGAAAGATTATCTCTTTGCCCGTTACGGCGTGCGTGACGAGAAGATAGAACAGGCATGGACTCTGCTTGCCAATACCATTTATAACTGTCCCTTTGGAAACAATCAGCAAGGCCCTCATGAATCCATCTTCTGTGGACGTCCTTCACTGAACAACTTTCAGGCATCGAGCTGGTCGAAGATGAAGAACTATTACGACCCCACTGTTACGGAAGAAGCTGCCCGGCTGATGCTGGAGGTAGCCGATAAATATCGTGGTAATAATAACTTTGAATATGACTTAGTAGATATTGTCCGCCAGTCCCTTTCGGATAAAGGGCGCATTGTTTATAACCGTACCATTGCCGACTTCAAGAGCTTTGATAAATGCAGTTTTGCCCGTGACTCCCGGAAATTCCTGGATATACTGCTGTTGCAGGATAAATTGTTGGGTACACGCAGTGAGTTCCGTGTAGGTCGCTGGATAGAGCAGGCACGCAAGCTGGGCACTACTCCCGAAGAGAAAGACCTGTACGAATGGAATGCCCGTGTGCAGATAACTACCTGGGGCAATCGTGTTTGTGCTGACGACGGCGGTCTGCGTGACTATGCCCATAAGGAATGGAACGGCATTCTGCGCGATTTTTACTATAAACGTTGGGCGGCTTATTGGCAAACCCTCCAAGACCAACTGGATGGTAAACCCGAAGTGAAATTGGATTATTATGCAATGGAAGAACCCTGGACATTGGCGAAGAATCCGTATGGTTCGACTTCCGAAGGAAACTGTGTGGATGTGGCAAAGGAAGCATTTGAGAAAGTGTTTGAGAATGAGTGATTAGTGATTAACACCCTACAGATGATGGAAAATATTCAACCCCCAATTTCCGGCTATCCGCAGAAGAAGCGACTCTTGTCTCTCGACGTGTTACGTGGAATTACTGTTGTCGGAATGATTCTCGTCAATAATTCCGGTGGAAAGCTATCCTACGACTCCCTGCAGCATTCTGCATGGAATGGGCTGACGCTTTGTGACCTGGTCTTTCCGTTCTTTTTGTTCATCATGGGCATTTCCACTTACATTGCTCTGAGCAAGTTTCATTTCCAGGCATCAGGCCCGGTGATCCGTAAGATACTGAAACGTACTCTTGTCATTCTGTGTATCGGCTGGGCCATTCATTGGTTTCACTTTATCTGTGAGGGCGATTTCTTTCCCCTTGCCTATCTCCGGCTTACGGGGGTGTTGCCACGTATCGCTTTATGTTATTGTGCCGTTTCTTTCGTAGCTCTGTATGTCAAGCCTAAGTATATCGGCTGGATGATGGGTTTCCTTATTATCGGATATGCCGTCTTGCTCGGCATTGGCAACGGATACACCCCTGATAGCACAAATATTCTGGCAATTATAGACCAGAATGTATTGGGTGCAGACCACCTTTATCATAAAAGTCCGATAGATCCAGAAGGACTTACCAGCACCCTTGCAGCTATTGCTCATACATTGATTGGCTTTTGTTGCGGGAGGATCATACTGGCTAAGGAAGCTTTGGAACAGAAAACCCTGAAACTGTTTGTGGCAGGCTTTATTCTGATGGCATGCGGTTTTGTGCTGACGGAGGCTTTGCCATTGAATAAGCGTATCTGGTCGCCTACCTTCGTATTGGTTACTTGCGGACTGGCTGCCATGCTTCAGGCTGTACTTATTTACTTCATCGATATGAAAGAGAAGAAGAACTGGTGCCGATTTTTTGAGGTATTCGGAGTCAACCCTTTGTTTCTCTATGTACTCAGTGAGGTGGCGGCTATTGTTATCGGTGCCACCGGAAGCAAACCGATTGTTTACGAAGGGATACATTCATTGATAACCGATCCTTATCTGGCATCTGCCGTTTATGCTCTTGCTTTCACGTTGCTGATGGGAGCATGTGGCTATCCATTGTATAAAAAGAAAATCTATATAAAAATATAACATGAAACGGACGATCTATACATACTGCTCCCTATTATTGGCAGCTGCCTTGCTGCCGGGTACCACTTCGTGCACCGGACGTTGTGGAATGGATGATGAGTCGCGGTTATCCTATATCGACACCCGCGTCGGCACTGCCCCCAGTGCCACCCATACAGCCGGATTGTTCGGCAAAGATACCGAAGAATACGGGCAAACTCTTCCAGCAGTACTCGAACCCAACGGAATGAACTTCTGGACTGCGCAGACGCGTGATACGGAACAAAAATGTATAGCTCCCTATTATTATGCAGATTCCCTGCTGCAAGGTTTCCGTAACTCCCATTGGATTGTGGGCGGATGTACGCAGGATTACGGTTCTATGACCCTGATGCCCCTCTTCGGTACATTACGTTGTCAGCCGGAAGCACGTTCCACCCGTTTCTCGCATGCCGAGGAAATGGCGACTCCCGCCTATTATAGGGTTTCTCTACCGGATGAGAATATCTTTGCTGAAATGACGGGCCGTTCGCGTTCCGCTATCTTTCGTTTCACCTACGGAAAAGCAGGAAAAGGTTATTTGGTGGTGAATCCCAACAGTGATGAAGGTCAGGGATACATCTGCATCGATACCCTCAACAATCAGATCTACGGATACAATCCCGTTCACCGCATTTATCAGGGCTGGGGAAAACCGGCAGGGTATAACGGACATTTCATCGTTCAGCTGCAAAAGAAGCTGACGGGGTACGGTGTGTTCAGGGGAGATTCCCTGTCTCCAGGTGTCATCCGGATAGGTGATGCGGCACAGATAGGTGCTTATGTAGAATTTGATGTAGCTGAAGGCGAAGAAGTGCTGGTAAAAGCTGCTTCCTCCTTTACCGACCGGGACGGTGTTTTGCAAAACCTGAAGGCTGAAATCCCTCATTGGGATTTCGGTCAGACTTGCACAGATTTGAGACAGATCTGGGAAAATCACCTCTCTGCCATTGATGTAGAGACCGGGCAGCTTGCAGACAAGGAAATGTTTTACGGTGCTTTCTATCGTGCCTCTTTTCTGCCGCATATATTCAATGATGTGGATGGGCGTTATCCCTCTTTTGCGAAAGGAACCCCGATACGGCAACTTCCTGAAGGAGAAACGTATTATGAAGATTACAGCATGTGGGATACCTACCGTGCCCTGCATCCAATGATAAATCTGCTTTTCCCGACCAAGGGCGGAGATATGATGCAATCTCTGGTGCATAAATATGAGCAAGGCGGGTGGCTACCCATTTTCCCTTGCTGGAATAGCTATACCGCCGCTATGATAGGCGATCATTGTATCTCCGCCATCAGTGATGCCTACTGTAAGGGCATTCGTAATTTCGATGTGGATAAGGCTTATGAAGGAATGCGTAAGAATGCTTTTGAAGCTCCTTCCAACCCAGATGAATATAAAAACGGTATGGGGCGCCGTGCCCTGGCTTCTTATCTGGAATATGGATATATTCCTCTTGAAGACGGTGTACCCGATGCATTCCACACGAAAGAACAAGTGTCGCGTACTCTGGAATATGCTTATGATGACTTTGCCCTTGCACAGATGGCGAAAGCTCTGGGTAAGACAGATGATTACCAGGCATTGATACAGCGTGCTGCCAATTATCGCAATGTGATTGATTCCCGTACCGGATATGCCCAGGGACGTCATGCCGATGGTACTTTCCTGAATGATGCCAATGCTTTCAATTTCGCCCGTTTCATTACTGAGGGCGCTCCTTGCCATTATACCTGGTATGTGCCGCAAGATCCGTACGGATTGATGGATTGTATGGGAGGCAAGGATAAGTATGTAGCCAAACTGGATTCCATGTTCAGCGAACAGCGTTACTGGCATGGAAATGAGCCCTGTCATCAGGTTGCTTATATGTTCAATTATGCAGGCGAGCCTTGGAAAACTCAACGTGCCGTCCGGCATATTATGGAAACGGAATATCTGAATGAACCGGGTGGGCTTTCCGGTAATGACGATGCCGGACAGATGTCGGCCTGGTATATGTTTGCCGCTATGGGGTTCTATCCGGTATGTCCCGGTACCCCGTATTATCTACTTGCCAGCCCCTCATTCCCCAGCTTTACGCTGAATCTTGAGAATGGAAATACATTCACCGTGAAAGCCCGTAATGCGTCGCAGGAGAATATTTATATCCAGTCGGCAACACTAAATGGAAAGCCTTATACACGGAATTATATTACCCATCAGGATATAGTGAATGGTGGTGTGATGGAGTTTGTAATGGGGGATGAACCGAATAAAGAGTGGGGAGCGGGAGCAGAAAACTGTCCGCCGGAAGTAATGAAATAACTAACAAAAGAAAGGGAAAGATATGGCATGTTTTAAGCACATTCTATTATTCTTATTACTCCTTTGCGGTTCTGCTGCGTGGGGGCAACGGGTTTATAATATTACTGATTATGGTGCTATATCCGATACAACGCAACTTTCCACTGTAGCTATACAAAAAGCGATAGATGATTGTGCTGCTCACGGGGGAGGTACTGTATGGGTGCCTGCCGGTAACTATCTTAGCGGTACGGTTTTGTTGAAGAGTTATGTCAATCTGCATTTGGATGCAGGAGCTACGATTTATGCCAGCCGGAGAATAGAAGACTTCAGTAATTTTGCCCGCAAAGTGGGGGCAGCCGATAATGCTGAGGCTGAAATGTTGATAGGGGCAGTCAATGCCAGAGATATTTCAATCACCGGACAAGGTATGTTGAATTGCCGTGCCGTGCGTACCGGATACCGCAGGGAGCCGAAAACGGAAGTTACAGATTCTATTACTGCACGGGAGATTGTCAATGCCGGGCGTTACGGAGTGGATTATCAAAGTAAGTTCAGAAAGGTTCCACCTTGCCCGGGAGCTATCAACTTTACAGGATGTACCAATGTCCATGTCCGCGATATACAAGTGATTGAATCTTCTTTCTGGTCGGTGCATCTGCAATGGTGCGACCGGGTCTATGTGGACGGTGTCTATATCCAGTCTAATTCCCATAACGGAGTTAATGCGGATGGGTTGGACATAGACGGGTGCAGCAATGTAATGGTTTCCAATAGCCGGATTGATACCGGTGATGATGCCTTGTGCCTGAAGACAACCCGGCAGAATGGTAAAACCCAATCTTGCCGTTATATTACAATAAGCAATTGCATTCTGACCTCTTCATCAGCAGCGTTGAAGATAGGGACGGAGTCTCATGCAGACTTTGAGTATATCACCGTATCGAATTGTGCCATCAGCCGGGCAAACCGTGGACTCAACATCATTCTTCGCGATGGGGGGAATGTACGCAATGTAATCTTTTCCAATCTGACTATAAATACGGTACGCAAGGAAACATTCTGGTGGGGGAATGGCGATCCGGTTTGGTTCACCATACAGAAAAGAGGGGTCATTCCGTCAGCCGGAAGTATAGAAAATATAACGTTGAGCAATATAACAGCCTGCGGACAAAGTGGGATCCGTATGGAAGGTTTCAGTAACCGAATGAAGAACATACGCTTGCGCGATGTACAGCTTTTCATGGAGCCGGAAGATGCGGTAGATAAAAGGTCGCGTAACGGTTTTCTGTTTTATGGGATAGATGAATTGTCACTGGTGGATTGCCAAGTGCGTTGGAACGAGGAAAAGCCGGAGGCTACTTGGGAGAGTGCCTATTTGTTCCGGGAAATCGATGATCTTTCCCTTATTCGCGTGAAAGGAGAGAAGGCACCGGGAAGCAATTACGAGGCTTTCAGGTATGAAGACTGTAAGAGGATATCGACAGACAAATATTAATCAGAAAGATATTATGAGAGTAAAAGCATTCTTGTTTGCCCTATGCAGCATCTTGCTGTTAGGGGCGTGCGGTACTCCGAAGACTGGAGGAACTGTCTACAATATTATGGATTACGGAGCCAAAGGTGACGGCGTGACCGATGACGCCGCTGCTATACAAACCGCTATTGACCTGTGTTCCAAGTCGGGTGGCGGAACGGTACTTGTTCCGGCGGGGCGTACTTTCATGTGCAGTCCTTTCCATCTTGCCTCGTTTGTAGAACTGCACCTGGAACCTAATTCCTGCCTGCTTGCCAATCCCGATGAGGCTGCCTATACATTGAGCGCTTTCCGCGATAACCGTGGTGAAGGTATGATGTGGATTTATGGTCAAGATCTGAAAGAGGTATCTATCACCGGAACAGGAACTATAGACGGAAACGGTGTCTCCTTTATGGGCAAGGAACTGGAAGATTCTTACGAGCTGAAACCGGTGACCGACTTTGATCCCCGTCCGCATGTGCTGACGCTTATCAATATAGAGAAGACAGTGATCCGTGATGTAACCATCCGCAATAGTGCCTATTGGACGGTTCATCTCATTGGTTGCAATGATGCCTCCATTGATGGTATCTCTATTCTGAACAATCTGAAGATACGCAATGGCGACGGCATCGATGTAGACCATTCCAAGAATGTGCGTATTGCCAATTGCCATATAGAATCAGGTGATGACTGTATCTGCCTGAAGAACCGCCGCGAGTTTGAGGAATACGGTTCGTGCGAAGACATTGTGGTGACCAACTGTACCATGGTCTCCCGTTCCTGTGCCATCAAGATTGGTTCGGAAAATATGGATAAGATTAATAACGTACTGTTCAATAACTGTATTATTAAGAATAGCAACCGCGGCATCGGTATTCAGAACCGGGATGAAGGAACGGTTACTAACGTAATTTTCTCTAATATGATTGTGGATTGCATGTTCTACTCGGATGTCTGGTGGGGGAAAGCGGAACCTATTTACGTGACTTCTTATCCGCGTGCCGTAGGTAATCATAAGGATGCCGGTTGGCGTTTTTCGAAGGGAGCTACCGAAGGACGTTGCGGAGAGGTGAGCCGTATTTATTTCACAAATATCAAGTGTACCAGCGAGAACGGTATTTTTGTAGGCGGGGATACACAAGACAAGGTGAACCATATCTACTTTGAAAACGTAGATCTACTGTTGCAGAAACGTACTGCCTATGAGGGCGGCATTTATGATAAACGTCCGTGCGTAGGCGAAGGATTTATCCATGATAAGACGTATGGGTTCTATATCGATACGGCATCCGATATCCTGATAGATGATTGTACGGTTACTTGGGGAGATATCCGTCCCGATCAGGCGGCTGAAGGTATTGGACAGAAGGATGTTCGTAATCTGAAAGGTAACTTAAATTCGTCACGAAAATGAGACAATGCATAATTTTTATATTGTATTTACTGTGTACTTTCACCGCCCGTTCCCAGTCCGTATTGACGCCGGAGCAGACAGGGAGTATTTATTATGCTTATCCTGCCCCTCCATCTGTCCATACCCCTGCTCCGGCAGGATACGAGCCTTTCTATATCAGTCACTACGGTCGTCATGGCTCCCGTTGGATGACAGCGGATGAACGTTATACGGAAGTCATCTGTGTTTTTGATTCCCTTTATCAATCTTCTGGGCTTACTCCTCTTGGCATGGATGTCCGTCAGCGTCTGCACAAGGTTTGGGAAGATGCCCGCGGATGTAGTGGAAGTATTACTCCCCTTGGCGAACGTCAACATCGTGAGATAGCTGAACGCATGTATCACAATTTTCCGCAAGTATTCCGGGAAGATGCTTTCGTAGACGCCCGTTCGTCCACTTCTCTGCGTTGTGCTATGAGCATGAGCTATTTTACGGAACGCTTGAAAGAACTGAATCCTGCCTTGCATGTGGAGCGTAGGGCTTACCATCGGTATATGGATTATATAGCTTACACCTCTCCCGAAGGTGAGAAGTTTTCTTCAGAGAAAGCTTCATGGAGACGTGGGTTCAGGGAATTTGAAAAGAAGAATGTTCGTCCCGGACGCCTGATGGCTTCCCTGTTTGTGAAACCTGATGCGATAGCTGATCCGGATGCCATGATGCGCAGCCTCTATTGGATTGCTGCCGATATGCAGAATGTAGAGTTGGATTTGTCTTTCTATGATATCTTTGAATACGAGGAGTTGGTGGGTATTTGGAAAACGGTGAATGCTCGCATGTACGTGTGTAATGCTGCTGCTCCGCTCAATGGCGGTCTGATGCCTCGCTGTGCTGTGCCTTTGTTGCGCAATATTCTGGAAAGTGCGGATGTTGCTATAAAGAAAGGTACTCCTGCGGCAGATCTCCGTTTCGGGCATGATACCCACCTCATCCGTCTGCTTGCTTTGATGCAAATAGAAGGATGTAGCAATCAGGAGGCGGATATGGAAAAATTCCATCTTGCCTGGCAAGATTATCGGGTCTCTCCTATGGGAGCCAATCTGCAAATCATTTTCTATCGCGATAAGAAGAATGATATACTGGTGAAATTCCTGTTGAATGAATGTGAAGTGACGCTACCGTTGAAGAATAAAACTGCTCCTTATTATTCATGGAAGGAAGTTAAAACTTTTCTGGCTGGAGTACTGGAGTAGTCGATTCAGCTCCTGTTACTATTGTTGTACCTTTCCGTAAACCACCTGCTTTCCCGCTCCGTAGCGTATCAAAAGCCCGTCGGCAATAAAGCCATTCAGTTCTTTCAGGGCAAGTTTCTTACTGCATCCTGTCAGCCGGCAGTAGTCGGCACGGGTGAGGCAGGGGTATTTTGCCAGATGGCTGTTGATTATTTTTAGGCATTTCTCTGCATCGCGTTCTTCCCTGTTGGGACGGGTAAAGGATTCACCGCGTTCCGGCTTTATTTTCCAATGCACTTCTTTTTTGAACCGGCTACTCGGACGGTAATTGATGTTTTTTAATTTGATGGACTGTGCATGCACGTCCTTTTTATTCATTACAGGAGGTCCCTGCAGGGATACGGAGAAGTAACCCATCTCTCCCATTTCCACAATCCACCCGTCGGCAAGTAAATCTCTCAATTCATCTTGGAAAGACTGCATGGCACCTGCGAGCAGGCTGCGGCTCAAACCTGTGAATTTGTGAACGCGGTCCAGAAATTCTTCCCGACCGATGGTTCCTTTGAAAACTACGCGGGGATGGAGCGGTTGTTGCTCGCCGGTCTGCTGTATGTCGGGAGTTTCGTAAAGGTCGTATTCTAAGCTCATAATTATAATTGTTTTATATAGGCATTCCGATTCATCCTGCTGCCTGTCGGGATGCGGCTCATTCGTTACTTTTATTTCGTTCTACTACAGTATATCTTTCGTTCCACTATGGCGGTTCGCAAAGTACACTATAGTGATTCTTTCGTTTTACTATAGTGGAACGAATTTATGTTAGGCGACAAAGATAATAAGAATAGGCGGAAAAGGAAATAAAAGTGGCAGGACTTGCATAAATTTTTATATTGAACCCTTCCTTTTAGTTGGATGGTTGAACAGTGACTTCCCAGTTAACCCCTAACGGATTATTACAAGTTCTCCATACTAACGCTAACTTAGGATTATCCAGTATCCACATCTCGCATCCTTCCGCGGCATCCTTCACATGAATAAGCGGATAACCTAAAGCCCGTTCGTTACTGTCCAGAACGGAGTACGTCGTTTGATTGTAGACAAGTGTTTGCTGCTCCTTTAGTTGCTTGTAGGCGGAACGGGAAAGGATATAAACAGTTTCCTCCGGAGAGAGCTGTACATGCTTACCATCTTCCGGTTGCAGGAAGCTGAGCCGTGTAGCTTGTTCTACGGATTCGGGTCCCATGGCATAGCTTCCCGATTGCCATTTCAAATTGCGTTCTATTCCCCAATGCAGGTATATGGAATCCTGCTTTTCCTGGAAAGACATTTCGTATTTCCGTGTCTGCCCGTGTAATTTGAATACAAATAGCAATGTGTCGGGAAGAATGCTCTGTGCAAATAGACTTCCGGTGAAGCCCAGACATAGCAAGACGGATAGAATCATATATTTCTTCATAACTTCTCGTTCTCTTCGTTCAACAATAATTGTTTGCCCCATTCACTCGGTTTCTTTCCCATCTTCAGGATCAGTTCACCACCTGTAATGATGTCTTTATGCCGTATGGCTGAGTAGGGGTAAGTTTCTCCATTCAATGTAACGGATTGTATATATCTGTTCTTATCCGAAAGCCCCTGAGTGGAAATCTTGAAAGTCTTTCCGTTATCTAACCGGAAGATTGTTTCTTCCAGCAAAGGAGTATTGATCAGGTAATAGTCCTGTCCGGCATTGGGGTATAGTCCCATCATGTGGAAGGCAAGCCATGAGGACATGGCACCGGAGTCATCGTTACCCGGTAGTCCTATAGGTCCGTCATTATAGTTCTTGGCAATGATTTCGTGGATACGGTCACTGCTGCGGTAGGGCTTTCCCAGCCAATGGTAAAGACAAGGGGAGAGGAAAGAAGGTTCATTGTTTACATTGAAGAATCCCCGGTCGAAGAAAATGTCCAGGCGTGCTTCAAACTTTTCTGCACCACCGCATTTCTCTATCAGCCCGGGAACATCGTGCGGAATGCTTAAGGAATATTCCCATGAGGAAGCTTCGTAGAAGAACATGTCCCACCAAGGTGTGTACCAGGGACCTTCGAAAGTGACGGGGGTATAGGTAAAGGTCGGTTTTTGTATATTGGACTTTCCGAAAGTGATTTCATCGAGCCAGTTGCCTTTTTCATCGCGGGGCAGGATAAAACCTTTGGCACCGGCATGTTCATAATCGTCACGCCAGAGGTTCTTCCAGTTTCCGGATTGCTTCAGATAGTGCTGATAAAGATCTTCTTTTCCCAGCCCTTTGGCAACTGAGGCAATGGCATAATCGCAATAGGAGTATTCCACGGTGCGGTTTCCGGCACGAGGAATGCCGTAGGGGATGTAGCCCAGTTGCAGGTAATGGGTCAGGCCACCGCGTCCTTCCGCTTCATGGCGGTCGCCGGGGTCTACGGTTGCATCTTTCAGCATGGCTTGCAGGCCGAGTTCGTAATCTATTCCTTCCAGGCCTTTTACGAAGGCGTCGGCTATTACGATCTCAGCATTGGAACCGCCTTGTGTGCGTCCGTTGCAGTTGCCACTCCGGGCATCAGGCATGTAACCGTCTCGTTTGTAGATGTTGATGAGTGAGCGGACGATGTCTGTTTCACGTTTTGGATCTATCAGGGTAATAAGTGGTGAAGAAGTGCGATAAGTGTCCCAGATGGCATAGAAGTCATCATAATAAGGTTCATTATCTGCCCAGAGAGGATTCTCGCCGCTACGGTCTACAGGCATAATCATGGTGTGATAGAGGCCGGTATAGAACATACGTTTTTGTGCTTCGGGGGTATGGGGAGATATCTCGATTCTTTGAAGCAGGTCTTCCCATTGGGTCAGAAGTTGCTGATGTGCGGTCTCGAATGACCAATGAGGAATATCGGAATGAGCATTCTGGCGGGCTTTTAGTGAGCTGAGGAAGGATATACCTACTTTCAACTGCACTACTTCTTCAGATGAATTGAAGCGTAGTAATGCTCCAGTCTTCTGATGTGAGTCGTATTGGAACTTTTCATTTGTTATCTTATCACCTTTCCAAGTAGCTGTATTTACGAAAGGTTTATCCGTTTCTGCATAAAAGTAGACAGTGTAGGCACGACCATTGTTCCATCCGCCACGGATACGGGTATAGCCGATGACTTCGCGGTCGGAGATGATTTGTATTTCGGAGCCTACAAATTGTTGTGCCTCGCGTGCATCGGGTACGGGATTTTCGCCTAAGAAGAATCCGGCATCAATGGCCAGTGATTTCAGAGAGTCTTTGGGATAGGTGAAACGATAGAATGAGGCTTTAGATGCGGTAGTTATTTCTGTCTGTATACCGGAAGCTTGGAATTGGGTGGTATAATATCCTAATTTAATAGTTTCGTACTTGCGGTGATCGATATGCTTTGTTCGGTCCATTCCGTCGCCGAAAGGCATTACAAGGATATTGCCATATTTAGGTCCGCCACCTGTTCCGCTGACGTGTACCTGTGAGAAACCGTCTACCTGTTCGGGCATGGGTAGCCAGCCGCTGTTCGGGCGTGGGGTACAGTCCGGGGAGGGTTTCACCATTCCGTAGGGGCAGGAAGGACCGATAAAGACTCGTCCCAGTCCTTCGGAACCAATGCGTGGGTCTACGTAATCTGTGAGTCTGGTGTCCTGTGCAAAGGTATTTGCGGAGAACAATAGTAGGACAGATAGTGTGATTAGTTTGCTTTTCATTGGCGGAAGTCTTTTTAATGGAAAAGCCGGGCACTGCAACCGACTGATTTTGGGTGTATCGGCTGCAATGCGGGGCTTTGAGTTTTAAAAACTCTAAAAGAAAACAATAACTTATTTTACCTTAATGGATTCGATTAATAACCATAGTTCTGTTTCCAGTTGGTGTTTTTATTCATTATTTCTGTGTGAATAGGGAAGATACGACGCCATTTCTCATTTTTGGCATTTGGATTAAGTATGTGTTTGAATCCCCAATCATCTTCAAATTTACCGAAGCGTATCAAGTCATTGCGGCGCCAGTTCTCATCAAAGAATTCGCGGCCACGCTCGTCCAGTAAATCTTGCAGCGTGGGATTGCTGCTTATTTGCGGGGCATGTACATATTCACGTATCTGATTCATGAGTGATTGCGGTGTATCACCTAAGGTGGCTGTTCCTCCACGCAGAATAGCTTCTGCTTTTGTCAGTAAAATGTCGGCATAACGGAAAATGGGGACGTCGTTACTCTGGTTACGTCCATTCAGATAGTCGTCATGATGAGGAAACCATTTTACGGACTTGTAGCCTTGTGACCATCCTGTTACGGTCTTCCCTGTATTTAACTGCATACGATCTTTCTCTAATAAAGTGATTTCCTTGGTAAATACCAGTTGCTCGCCATTATACATACATGGTTCGTTTGTTAGATTTCTATTATTGTCGAAATTGAATATAGGACCTCCAATAATCACTTTGTTACGTTCATCACCTTCCAAACAAAATAAGTCTACAAAGTGTGGATTAATAGCCATATTTCCACCTACGGATGCTTCCAATTTGAAGCCATAATAGCAGGGATCCATCTTGTTGGCCTGGCGCCATGTGCGGAAACGGGCGTAAGTCATACCCTGCTGAGTGATGCGGTCGTAAGGCATGGCATAGATGAAATCCTTGATATGTGGCCCATTTTCCGGCCAGAACTTCTCCCGGTAACTATCTTGCAGGTTGAAGAGTCCGGACTGGATTATTTCATCACATATGGCAATACAGTCGTTTAACTTAGGATTGATTGTTTCTGGGGTATAAGTGGCTACATCGCCGCAGGTGTATACATTCCAATTGATATATAACTTTGCCAGCAATGCCTTGGCCATCCAGTAGTTAGGTTTGCCATAAGTGGCTGCACCGGTTTGCTTGGAAAGTCCGGGGAGGGCTTTCTGCAAATCTTGTTCGATAAATTCAGCAACTTTAGCACGTGGGGAGCGGTCTATAGCTTCGTTCTCACCTATTTTACGGTCAAGTATAGGGGTATCTCCAAATTGATCCATCAATATAAAATGATAGAAAGCACGCATGGCTACGGCAGGTGCGGTTGTCTCTACTTCGTCTCCGCCTAATTCCAAAATGACCGAGTTGCATTTTGTAATGCCTCCTGTCAAGTCTTCGGGCCACCAACCAACACTAACGTCGTCGGGGGTAAGGCTATGAAGTGTAGGAAAGGCATTCTCACCATTATTCCAATAGTCACCATCGAAACTTATTCCGCTGAATTCATCGGAAGAAAATGACTGAAGATCGTTGTAGCGACGTCCTAAAGCATTTCTAAAGGCATAATAGGTGTCTGCAAGTTTGGCTTCTGCTGCTATTTCTGAGTCGGGAAACTCTGTATATTGTGACTTGATATTTACATCCAAGTCTGTACAGCCAGTAATGCTGACCAGTAATCCAGCTGCTAAGTATTGTTTGATTTTATTTTTCATATTTGTTTTCTATTAGAAATTAACATTAAGTCCTAGCATAAATGTACGTGTACGCGGGTAATAGGTCTCGCGACTGTCGATGCCGGGAGCTAAACCACCCAGATTGATTTCGGGGTCGCGACCCTCGTAGCTGGTAATGGTAAAGACATTGTTGCAAGTGGCTGTTAGTTTCAGATTGTTGATCCAGTTGCCGATCTTGCCGAAGTTATAACCCAAGCTCAATGAAGACAGACGCAAATAGCTGCCATTTTCCAGGTAACGGTCAGAGGGGGCATGTGCATTGGTGTCAGTGGCTTTTTGTCCATTGATGATTTCGCGCAGGCCATTCTTGCCCACTCTCAAGTTGGTTACATTATTGAATTGTGCTCGGGTGGAATTCAAAATCTTATTGCCGAATACGCCCTGGAAAAATGCAGTTAATGTCCAATTTTTATAGTTTAGCGTATTATTCCATCCTAAATTGAGTTTTGGTTGTGCGTGCCCCACCTTACGACGATCCTTATCTTGGGGATTCTCGGTTGTACCTGTTAATTCACCATTTTCGTCATATTCGTTGAATATGGATATGCCGTTTTCGTTGTAACCTGCCCATTCCCACATGTAGAAGGTGCCAATAGGTTCTCCTTCCATGATGCGTTGTGTATTAACCCCTACGAAACCTCCGACATTGGGATTCCCTTGGTCAATGTAGTTCACGGAGTAAGTGGAATTGGACAGTTTTACCACCTTGTTCTGATTGTGTGAGAGGTTCAGCGTAGTTGACCATTGGAAGTTTTTCGTTTGTACAGGGATAGCGTTAATGGTCAGTTCGATGCCTTTATTGCTGATTTCGCCTACATTTGCAGTCATACTGCCATAGGGATAACGGTTAGTGGAAACAGGATAGTCATATATCAAATCTTTGGTCCGCTTGTCATAGTATTCGATAGTACCGCCTAAACGCCCGTTTAGTATCGAAAAATCAACACCAATGTTGAACATGCTGGTTTGTTCCCACTTCAGGTCAGGATTGGCATTACGTACAGCGGCCAGTGTGCGGTAGTCGGATGTTTTTCCACTGGCATCTGTGTAGGAGAACCATCCTGTGGCTCCATAAATAGGTTGTGCGGTATAGGCATCAAATCCCAGAGAATTACCGCTGACACCATATCCTACGCGGAACTTCAAATCGTCGAAGATATTCATGTTTTTCATGAAGTCTTCTTCTGAAGCGCGCCATGCTATGGATGCCGATGGGAAAGTTGCCCAACGGTTGTTTTTACCGAAAGCCGAGGAACCGTCGCGGCGGACAGTGGCTTGCACAAGATATTTGCTGTTGAAAGAGTAATTGGCGCGGGCGTAAAGCGAAATCATTCGCAAGGTAGATTCGGCTGATGACCATATATCTGTCATATCCATTTTGTTGCCAACACCCATGTTCTTGTAACCTAGTTCATCGTTGTAAAAATCATATACACTCAGACCATAGCCATCGGCCGTAGTACCTTCTTCCCAAGAATAACCGACCATCAGACCCAATTTGTGCATTTGGTTAAAGGTTTTGTCGTAATTGAGGTAGGTCTCAAATACTTTTTTGCGGTCAGCTGTAGTATGACGGTGTGCTTTACCGTTCTTCTTTACAATTTGCGATTTGCTTGAGTTATAGTCACTCCAAAGGAATTGCTCGTTTTGGTATGATACCGTGGCGTTCCATACTAAACCGTCATATAGTGCCAATGCTGCTTTACCTGTACCTTGCAGGCGTTTTATTTCATGGTCATGACGATCTTCATTAATCATTGACATCGGGTTGTAGTTCTGTGAGACTCCTTGGTATTCAGACCAATTGCCGTTTTCATCACGGACAGGAACCAGCGGAGAGTAGTAGTTCATGGCATCGTATACACTTGCGCCATCCTTTTCAGTCTCTACGGAGTGGTTATTGGTAACACTTGCATTAATGTTGAGTGAAAGTGTCAGACGGTCGTTCAAAGCTTTACTTTGTACAAATGCACGGCCAATGAGTCGGTCCATTTCTGTACCGCGGATAATGCCTTGCTTTTCCATATAGTTGATACTGGCATTATAGGTCGTATGTTCATTTCCACCGGAGATAGATACGTTGTGATTGTGACTGATGGCAGTGCGTTGAACTTCATCTTGCCAGTTTACGTCACCGCCAAAGTCGTTATCAATGGTGAAATCATTGGCCTTGGCATAGGCGCGCAGTTCAGAAGCTGACATCATATCGAGGTTCTTTAGAACATTATCAAATGCCACATAACCACTGTAGTTTACTGTAGCTTTGCCACTCTTCCCTTTTTTGGTAGTAACGATGATTACACCATTAGCCGCTTTTGAACCATATATAGCTGTTGCTGTCGCATCGCGAAGCACATCAATGCTTTCGATATCCTCGGGAGCAATCATAGCTAATGATACTCCGGGTACTCCGTCTACTACATAATAAGGTTCCATAGCTGCACCACTACGCAGCGAAGAAGCACCACGCAGGGTGATAGAGGCAGTTCCACCGTTGGGATCGCTGCTTTGTACAATGGTTAATCCGGGAACTTTGCCTTGAAGTAGTTGAGCCGGATCAGTATAAGTTCCCACATTTAATTTGTCAGCCTTCACTGTCGTGATAGAGCTAGTCACGTCTTTGCGTGTCATACTGCCATAACCTACAACTACTACCTCATCCAGTAATTCGGAATCTTCACTCATCGTCACGTCAACGACGTTTTGGGTTACCTTTACTTCCTGTTTTGTATAACCTATAAAAGAGAAAACAAGTGTTTTTCCTTTTTCTACATTCAGGGAGTACTTTCCGTCGACATCGGTAATACATCCGTTGGTGGTGCCGGCCTCTAATACATTGACACCGATTAACGGCTCACCGGATTTGTCTGTTACAGTACCGGTCACCTTGTTCTGGGCGAATGCTAAGGTACTGCTTAGCAAGAACACTACAAAGAGCATGCTTTGTGCAAATGTTCTCTTTCTTTTT
>ENA-UEQN01001548-UEQN01001548.1-human-gut-metagenome-genome-assembly--contig:-NODE-1548-length-18115-cov-21.678179_pt1 | contig 18115 bp, 20 predicted proteins | sample MGYA00242940_ERZ507944 | MGnify/ENA primary metagenome ERZ507944 (study PRJEB26167, sample SAMN06115449) | human gut metagenome | host: Homo sapiens | place: China:Fujian | collected 2015-08-20... | reverse complement strand
GAAGGCTTCCACGTTCTGTTGTGCGGTGCGGAGTTCACGCAGTTCGATCTGCGCTTTCTTGTAGCGGGTGTAGAACCTGTTTTTCTCCGAGGAAAGGGTCTGGTATTCGGCATCCAGCTTTTTGAGGTCCGGCAGCGTCCTTAGCCCGTTGGCCTTGAAATAGGCGCAAGCGGCCTCGTACACAGCAAACTCTGCACGGTGCTGCTCCTTGAACTTGGCGGGATTCCGCACAGTCTGGAGCTTCTGTGCAAGAGGTTTGTACTGCCGATAGACCACAAGATGCCCGCGCAGCTCCTTGAGGGAGACCATGCGGGCATCCATGTCTTTGACCACCGCCAGTGCATCGTCGTGCTGGGTTTGCAGTTCGGCAATGCGCTGGTGCAGGGCATCTTCGCTGGTGAGACCTTTCTCCTGTAACAGGATGAGGGTCTGCGACCAGCGTTTGAGGTTGAACTTTTTCGCCCAACGCTCGTAGCCGATGCCCTTTCCGGCTGCGACTTTCGCCTGAATGTCAACCAGTTTCCTGATCTTATCCGGCTTCTGTTCGCTGCTGGGCTTGATTGTCGGTGTGAGCTGGATGTTCTGGGAGAGGGCGGTCAGCACCTGCTCCTTTTCCAGCTTCTTGCTCAGTTTCTTGGCGGTGATGAACTTTGTCCGGCTGGGCGGGCAGTAGCTCAACCGGCCTCGGCTCTCCTTCACGGCGATGCCGTGTTCCTGCATGAGCAATGCAGAAAATTCCTCGAAGGTGGTGGTCTTGTTCAGCACGGAGTAGATCTGCTTTCGCAGCTTGTCCAGCTCGGTCTGATAGACGGTTTGGGTGGGCTGCTGCCCTTCGGCGGCAAGTTTGGCGTTGGCATGGTCGAGACGGCGTTGTCCGCGCCGCTGCGCCCAATACTCGCGCTCCGAAACATGGTCGCCTTGGGCTTCCAGCAGGTTGATCTGGTTCAGGTCGGCTTGCTCGCACATCTCCATGACAGCGACACGGAGATGCCGGAGCATGGCAGAGGTGCAGCGGTGCTTCTTGCCCGCTTCCCAGTCGCACGGCTTGTCCATGAAGGGCTGCCGTTCCACGGTGCGGACGCGCAAGCTGCCGATGACGATGTGGACGTGGATGTTCCCGGCACTGTTGTGACCGTCCGGGTGGGTGCAGACGATGGCGGGATGACCGGGGAAGTTGTCCTTGCAGAACTGCAAGCCGAGGGCTTGCGCTCGCTCCATGGTCAGGTCGTTCTCTACTGCGTCCTTCGGGTCGAAGCTGATGAATATACTTCGTATGGCCAGCGGTGCGTGCTACGCACGAATATATTAGCATCCGCTTTGGCGGATGTCGCCATATATGGTGGGTCTTCACGTCCTCTCGCCTGCCATTCTTGCCGTACTTGCGATTGGCGATCAGGCAGGCCATAGCGAACGAGGATTCGCCGCACTCAAGGGTGTCGAGCAGGTACGAATCCCGCAGCTTGGGTCTGCCCTTCTCATCCAGAATGGGCAGACCGGTGTACTCGTTGTGCTGAAAGGTGAGATAGCTTTCGGCGGCGGCATAGTTAGAGTTTTTCGAGGTCAAATGCTTGATGGTTGCCATACAGTTCACCAACCGTTTCTTCGGCTTTCAGCCGAAAGTTCGTGAGTGCGGACAGTTCCTCCAGAATTTGCGCCCGGAGCTGCTCGGTGTCTTTGCCGCCGGAGTTGAAGTGCCGTGCAAGCTGGTTGAGGTTGCTGCCTACCTTGCTGCACTGGGCAGACAAGGCAGCAAGCGCCGCCAGTGCATCCTCGCCGCCCTGCGCCACCACAACGGTGTGCTTGACGTTCACGCCGTACAGGACGCGGCGGACGAGTTCGGATTGGGTGAGGTGGAGTTCTTTGCAGGCGTATGCGATCCGCAGTTTTTCTTCTGCGGTCACCCTGACTTTGATGATGTGTGTCTTTCGTTTTTGCGGCGTGTCATTGCGGTTCTTCTTTGCGTGTACGTTCGGACTTTTCATTTCAGCCATATTCGACCTCCTGTGAAAATGATAAATGCCCGCTCCGGGATGGAGAGAGCTATGTAATGCGACACGCCGCTTTTGCGCTGAAACCAGCGCAACGCTGGAGCAGGGTTTGGGGAAGAGCCACGGTTGCGAAGCAATGAAAGCCCCAGTGGGGCTTTCAAGTGGCAGCGCGGTCTGCGACAGCAGATGGAGGGGCTTTGCCCCCGACAAGCGCTTGCCCCAACAAGGATGACTGAGTGGACAGCAATTTTTCAAGCATTGAAAATTTGTGGCCACAGGTCAATACTTGCTTTCGCCCTTTCCGTGCAACACTGAAAATTTCAGAAGTCGAACCGCAATGCACGTTGAAAATTTTGCAGAGCAAAACGTGTGAAAAGGCAAAGCCCCTGCTCATGGTCACCGTTCACACCGAACGCAGTTCCTGCCCCTGTTTTGCAGCGGCGTTGTCCGGCTCGCCCACAGAAAGTGTGAGGTCATGGCGCAGTATCTCGTTCAGACGGCTTATGTAAGATTCAAGGTACAGTATGAAGAAAGCCGGACGCAGTGCGGACACTACAACCTGCTTCTTTCAAGCATAAGAATAACACTTTGCGGTTGTGCAGTCAACAACCGAAAATGAATTTTGGAGATTTGTATAACTACATAAGATTTTATTTGTAAAAAAGAAAAATACCGCCCACGCAGCGCAGCGATGATTTTGTCGGATGAAGTAAGCGGCAAAATGAATCGGGTGTGTTGCGGGGCGGTAAAATCTTCATGGGGAATAAATCCTCGCCGTTCTGTACTTTTCTACAAGACCGCGTTTGCGTAGCAATGAAAGCCCCAGTGGGGCTTTTAAGCGGCAGAGCGGTCTTGCGCAAGCAAGATGGAGGGGCATTGCCCCGACAAGCTCGGTGGGATTTGCGATAAAGGGTATCACGGAATGCGGCGAGCGTCAAGATGGTTTTGCAAATTTTATTGCAGTAAAGCAGTGATAGTAGGACTTATATTCTGGGAAATTTGATGGAAACCGGTGCTTGTATGCACGGTTTTATCGCAGTAGTGTCGAGGAGAGCACGAACAGTGTCGAAAGCGCGGGATTTAATTACCAAAAAGACTGTCACAATGAAATAAAAACTATGCAGGGTGTATACTGCAAGCACAAGGAGGGATGCATATGAGAACTGTAATCCTAGCGTCACACGGACATTTGGCATCCGGCATGAAGAACACGGTGGAGATGATCCTGGGAGAACAGGAGGCGCTCAAGGCGTTCGATGCCTACACAACGCCGGAGTGCAATGTCCATGACACACTGGAGGCGATGCTCCGTCAGGCAGACGGAGAATGCGTCATCGTTACGGATGTGCTGGGCGGCAGCGTGAACAAGGAGGCCGTCGTCTTTGCGGCACAGCCGGGTGTGCGCGTGATCACTGGAATGAATTTGACACTGGTCGCAACTCTGCTGACCGAGGAGGAGCTACCGCTGGACGAGCTGGTAAAAACCAGCATCGCAGAGGCGCAGGCATCCATTCAACAGCCGGAGTTCGTCAGTAAAGAAGAAGACTTTTAAAAAGGAGGCAAATTTTTATGATCCAACTGCTGCGCGTCGACCATCGTCTGCTGCATGGTCAGGTGGTTTTCAGCTGGTGTAGCCAGCTGAATCCCAACTGCATCCTGATCGCAAACGATGCTGCCGCTACCGATGATGTGCGCAAGGCTGCGCTGCGTCTGGGCAAGCCCAACAATGCCAAGCTTGTCATCAAGACCGTGGAGGATTCCATCGCGGCCATCAATGAAGGCAAGACCGACAAGTACAGCCTGATGATCGTGACCGGCAATGTCAAGGATGCGGTGCGTCTGGCGCGGGAGACCACCCAGATCAAGAGCATCAATCTGGGCGGCACAAAGTCTACGCCGGACCGCCACGCACTGTCTCATATGGTCTATGTATCGGACGAAGAGGAGAAGCTGCTGCACGAGGCCGTTGCGGAGGGCATTGAGGTGTCTATCCAGGCAGTGCCCAGCGACTCCAAAAAGATATTGACCTGATCCATTAAGAACAGGAGGAGAACAACATGCTTGTAAAGACATTATTGATCGCGCTGGTTTCCTTTATCGGTTTTCTGGAATGCGGCGTTGGCAACTCCATGATCCAGCGTCCCATCGTGATGGGCCCGCTGGTCGGTCTGGTGCTGGGCGATGTGAACGCGGGTCTGGCCGTGGGCGCTACGCTGGAGCTGGCCTTCATGGGCAATGTGACCATCGGTGCAGCCCTGCCGCCGGAGATCACCGCAGGCGGCATTCTGGGTACGGCGCTGGCCATCGTTTCCGGCAACGGCACCGAGGCAGCTCTTGCACTGGCACTGCCCATTGCTACGGTGGCTCTGCTGATCAAGAACACCTATTATCTGACCGCCCGCAGCTGGTTCCTGCATAAGTCTGATAAATATGCGGCCGAAGGCAACGCCGCCGGCGTGGATGCCATGCACATGATCAGCTTCCTTTCCTACGATATCGTCATGTCTCTGGTCATCGCCATCTGCTTTTACTGCGGCAGCGACGCTGTGCAGGGCTTCCTGGCTATCATCCCCGCATTCATCATCCGCGGTATTTCTGTGGCTGCCGGCATCCTGCCTGCTCTGGGCTTTGCCATGCTGGGCAAGATCCTTATCAGCCCCAAGGTGGCTCCGTATTTCCTGCTGGGCTTCCTGCTGGCTGCATACCTCAATGTTCCCGTGCTGGGCATCGCACTGCTGGGCGTGATCATTGTAGCTCTGATGCTGGTCAACGACCAGAACAAGCCGAACAATACTGCTGTGGTTGACGGAGGTGCTGACGATGACTTCTAATAACGAGAATAAACTGCTCACCAAGAGCGATATCAACAAGGTTTTCTGGAGATCCTTTACGGTCAATGCATCCTTTAACTACGAGCGTCAGATGAACCAGGGTGCGCAGTATGCGCTGTCCCCGATCCTGCGGAAGCTGTATCCGGACAAGAAGGAGCTGGGCGAGGCACTGCAGCGTCACGCTGAGTTCTTCAACACCACGCCCATGCTCTGCCCCTTCATCTTCGGCATCACAGCGGCCATGGAGGAGGAGAACGCCACGCAGGAGGACTTTGACCCCAACACCATCAACTCGGTCAAGGCCGGCCTGATGGGCCCGCTGGCCGGCATCGGCGACTCGGTATTCTGGGGAACCCTGCGTCCTCTGGCCGGCGGCATCGCCTGCTCGCTGGCACTTACGGGCAACCTGTTTGCACCGTTCCTGTTCCTGCTGCTGTTCAACATCCCCAACGTGCTGGTGCGCTACTTCGGCTGCCACTGGGGCTACAACTCCGGCATGAAGGCACTGAACCGCTTTGAGGAGCTGGGTCTGACCGAAAAGATCTTTACCGCGGCATCCATCATCGGCCTGCTGGTCATCGGCGGCATGTCGGCCTCCATGGTCAGCATCAACCCGGTCATTGCCATTGGCAGCGGCGACAGTGCCATCAAGCTGATCGATGTCATCAACGGCATCATGCCCAAGATGCTCTCTCTGTTCACCACACTGGGCGTCTACAGGCTGCTCAAGAAGGGCACGAAGCCCAACACGATCCTGCTTGGCATCATCGTGGTCAGCGTGCTGCTCACCGCCATCGGCGTTTTCTGAGCAGAACTTTTCAAGACGACAATTTTATAGTAAAATGGAAAGCGGATGGGAGCGTGGACTGACATCCGCTTTCCCACTTATCAGGAGGCTGCAATGAACTGTACCGAAGAATTTATTGCTAAAATGAAGCAGAAGGATATCGTCATCAACTTTGTGCAGGCATGGCGCAATGATACGCTGGAAGAGAGCTATGCCCGTCTGGATAAGCCTACCCGCCTGCACGCGTATTCGGTAAGCAAGAGCGTCACCTCCATCGGTGTGGGTCTTGCCGCGCAGGAAGGGCTGCTGCGGCTGGACGACCCGGTGCTCAGGTTCTATCCGGAGTATGATCCCGCAGAGCTTGCGCCGAACCTGCGCCGCATGACCGTGCGGGATCTGCTGAAGATGGGCTGCGGCTCCAAGGATAAAATGTTCTTCTGGAACGATGCGCAGCGGCTGCAGTGCAGGGACTGGCAGGATTATTTCCTGCGCAATGCGTTCCCCTATGAGCCGGGCACCCGGTTTGAGTACAACAATTTCAATACTTATATGTGCAGCTGCATCGTGGAGCACGCTGCGGGCTGCACCCTAAAGGACTACATGACGCCCCGCTTTTTTGATAAGCTGGGCATCGGCAACCCGGACTGGCTCACCTGCCCCATGGGACATTCTGCCGGAGCGTACGGCCTGTTTTTGAGCATTGACGAGATGTCCCGCATCGGGCAGTTCCTGCTGCACGACGGTTGCTGGAACGGCGAGCAGCTTCTGGACCCCGCATATTTGCATGAGGCAGAAAAAAACCAGTACCCGGTCAATGCCCCCAAGCACGGCTACGGCTATTTCTTCTGGACGAACCCGGACGACGAATCCTACCGCGCAGACGGTAGGTATGGTCAGTACATCGTAGTGGTGCCCAAGAGCAAGGTGGTGGTCACGGTGCAGGCGCTGGACAGTAAAAAATTCTTCGACGATGTGTGGTCGGAGCTGGTAGTACCCTTTTTGAACAAGGGCTGAGCATACAAAAAACAACAGGAGCAAGGGTGACAATGGCAAATCTGCAGAAGCTGAATCCGACCCAGCAGGAGCTGTACAACTATCTGGAACAGCAGACCGGACAGGTGAACTTTGAGGTGCTGCAGCCGTTTACCACGCAGGAAATGGGTACGGTGCTGCACATCAGCCGCAACACGGTGAGCCAGTACCTGAACGAGTTTTTCAAAGAGGGCTGGATGGTCAAGATCAATACCCGGCCGGTCTATTATTTCCTACGGGAGACGCTGAGCCGGAAATTCAACGTTCAGACGCTGGATGCTGAATATGAGGATCTGCGGTTTCTGCAGCAGGATCTGAACCATGGCCGCCGTGCGGACAACTGCTTTGCGGGAGTCATCGGCTATCACCTCAGCCTGAAATCCGCCGTGGAAAAATGCCGTGTGGCGGTGGAGTATCCGCCCACCGGCCTGCCGCTGGTGCTGGCGGGCGAAAAAGGCACCGGCAAGCGTCTGCTGGCCGGCAAGACCTGGGAGTATGCAAAGGAAAAGCAGGTCGTGCCGGCAGAGAGCCGTTTTGCCGAGCTGGACTGCGCCATGTGGGGCGCAGCAGAGCCGGGCGGCACCGGCTTTGCCGCTTCGTTCAAACGCAGGCTGGAGGCTGGCACCGGCAGCGATTTTTTGTACCTGCACGGCTTTGACCAGCTGGAGAGCAGTGTGCAGGCCGAGGCTGTGCGCTTTTTAACGGCAGTGCTGCCGGAGCTGGGCGCGAAGTATCCGCGCTTGATCTTCGGTGTGCAGACGGTGCCGCCCTCGCTCAAGAACAGTGTGCCGGTGCAGGCAGAGCTTCTGCCGCTGCGCAGCCGGTCGCTGCTGGAGAAAAAACGGCTCATCTATCGTTTTTTGATGCAGGAGGAGCAGCGCATCGGCCGCAGGGTGCAGGTGACGGGTCAGGCATACCAGATGCTGATGCAGTATCCGTATGAGCGGAACGTGGGTCAGCTGGAGCAGGTCATCCGTACCAGCTGCACCAATGCATACTCCCGCAGCCGGGACGGCGGCATCTGCATCGGTCTGCCGGTGTTGCCGGATGCCGTGTTTGAGAGCTGCCTGCTGCTGCCGGAGGCCGGTGCGCAGAACCGTGCGCTGACACTGGACGACCTGCGGGAGGACTGCGGCTTTGAAAGGGAGCACCGTCTGCTGGAGGAGATCCGGGAGCAGGGGCGGCTGTATTTACAGGGCAGTCTGGAATGTGCCGGATTCTGCACCCGCATGGTGCACCGGCTGGAAGAGTACAACAACTATATCCTGTTCCAGAACAAGATCGCGGATGAGCGCATCAAGGGCATCGAACAGGGGATGCTGCGCATCTCGGAGCGCATCCATGAGCTGTACGGCGTCGGCTTCCCCAACAGCTTTATCCTGATGCTGGCGCGGTGGGTGTATTTCGGCAATGTGTTCGATGATGCCTTGCCGGAGGACAGCGCCGAGATGCAGCAGCTGGTGGCAGACCTGACCGAGGCTGTCCGGCGGGATGCGCCCTACAGTTTTGCGGTGGCAAGTGATCTGCTGCTGATGGTGCAGAACACCACCGATGTGCATTTCTCGTCCATCGGCATCCTGATGATCAGCGCCTTTGTGGAGGTGCTGCACCGCCCCGGCAACAAGCTGCCAGTGCAGGCGTTCATCATCTGCCACGGTTACGCTACGGCCAGCAGCATTGCAGACGTGTGCAACAAGATGCTGCATAAGTATCTGTTCAACGCCATCGATATGCCCTATGATGTGCCGGTCAGCGAGATCGTCAGTCAGGTCAAAAAGATCCTTTATTTCAACGAGAACCGCGATGTGCTGATCCTGGTAGACCTCGGCTCACTGGAAAACATCACCGAGCTTCTGGACGACCTGCCGAATGTCAACCTCGGAATCATCAACAATGTTTCCACAGCGATGGCACTTTCGGTGGGCAGCCATATTCTGGACGGGATGCCGCTGGCAGAGGTTCTGGAAAATGCCAAAAATGCTTCGCAGATCCGCTATAAGATCTTGGAAAAAGCCCGCAAAGAGGATGTGATCCTGTTTGTGAGCGAGAGCGGCAGCAACGTCGCTGCAAAGGTGAGCGAGCTGTTCATGCACAGCCTGAATCATCTGAACACGAAGGTAAACGCGCGCTTTTTGTGCTACGATGTGCAGACCTATGAGCAGCTGCGCCAGAGCGGCCACTGGAATACCTGCAACGTGCTGTTTGCGGCGTCCACCATGGAGCTTGGCCCGGCGGATTTCCCGGTGGTGGCTGTGGAGGACATCATCACCCAGCGCGGACTGGATAAGATCAAAAGCGGCCTCAGCGGTTATCTGACCGAGGAAGAGTTCGAGCACTTCAAGCAGAATCTGGTCAACCAGTTCTCGCTGGAGAATGTGGTGGAGTCTCTTACCATCCTGAACGCCTCGCGGGTGCTCTCTCTGGTGGCAGATATGCTGGAGGAGATGCAGCGGGCGCTTGGCTCCCACTTCCAGCCCAAGACCGTGGTAGGTCTGAACCTGCACATCAGCTGCCTGATCGAGCGGCTGGTGAAAAAAGAGGAGATCAAGAGCTACCGTGAGCTGGAACGCTTCTGTGAAGAGCACCGGGACTTTGTGGCACTGGCGCGGCGCTGCTTTGCCAACATTGCCGAGCAGTACCGCATCAACCTGCCGGACAGTGAGATCGGCTATATTTACGATTATATTTCCCACGATTACAGCGATGAAAGTCCTTGGAAAAATGAGTTTTGAATCAATGGGAGAAAACGAAAATGGATTACAATAAAGCAGCTCTGGAAATGCACGAGACCCACAAGGGAAAGGTGGGCATCGTGAGCAAGGTGGAAGTCGCCACCCGCGACGACCTGTCCACCGCCTACACCCCCGGTGTGGCCGAGCCCTGCCGCAGGATCAAGGAAAACCCCGATGATGTGTATAAGTACACCTTCAAGGGCAACATGGTGGCGGTCGTCTCCAACGGCACCGCCGTGCTGGGCTTGGGCAATATTGGCCCGGAAGCCGGTCTGCCGGTCATGGAGGGCAAGGCCGTGCTGTTCAAGGAGTTCGGCGGTGTGGACGCCTTCCCCATCTGCATCGACGCCCACGATGCAGCCGGCGTCATTGCGGCCTGCAAGGCCATTGCGCCCACCTTTGGTGGCATCAATCTGGAGGACATCAAGAGCCCCGAGTGCTTCGAGATCGAGGAGACTTTGGAGCGGGAGCTGGACATCCCCGTGTTCCACGATGACCAGCACGGCACCGCCATCGTGGTCACTGCTGCCCTCATCAACGCCCTGCGTGTGGTGGGCAAGAAGATGGAGGACGTGCACATCGTGCTGAACGGACCCGGCGCTGCCGGCACTGCCATCATCAAGATGCTCATGACCGCCGGTGCGAAGGATATCATTGCAGTGGATCAGTTCGGCACCCTGTACAAGGGCTGCAACAGCGCCGAGGCGCACAAGAACTGGCTGGGTGAGATGACCAACCCCCGTCAGATCAAGGGCGGCCTGAAGGAAGCGCTGGAGGGCGCAGATGTGTTCATCGGTGTGTCCCGCCCCGGCATCCTGACCACCGAACTGTGCAAGACCATGAACAAGGACGCCATCGTCTTTGCCATGGCCAACCCCACCCCGGAGATCATGCCGGACGAAGCCAAGGCAGGCGGCGTGCGGGTGATAGCTACCGGCCGCAGCGACTTCCCCAATCAGGTCAACAACGTGTTGTGCTTCCCCGGCCTGTTCAAGGGTGCACTCAGCGTCCGCGCCCGGGATATCAACAACGAGATGAAGCTGGCTGCTGCCTACGCCATTGCGGACCTCATCACCGATGCTGACCGCAGCGAGGAGAACATCATCCCCGGCGCGTTCGACCCCCGCGTGGCCGAGGCTGTGGCAAATGCCGTGGCAAAGGCTGCCCGCGAGACCGGCGTGGCGAAGAGCTAACAAACAAGATAAGGAGCCGGACGACACAACGGATATTTTTAATAATGCTTTCGCAGGAAAGAACGATCATGGACGACCTTAAAATCGTATTTAGTGATGTAGATGGAACGCTGCTTGATTCTCGTCAGGAGATCACGCCAAGGACGCTTCGGGCCTTGAAGCTCCTGCAAAAAAAGGAGATCCCATTCGTTATTATCTCGGCGCGCAGTCCTTCTGGCATCGAACCCATTGTGAGGAAATACGGCCTGCGGTGTAGTATTGTTTCCTATAGTGGAAGCCTGATACTGAACGAGGAGCGACAGATCATCTATCACCGCGGGATGAGCCGAGCAGAAGCAGCAAAAATCCTTGACTTTACGGCGCAGCAGCACTTTGATATGGCATGGGGTGCATACTCGTTTGACCAGTGGGTCACACCGGACCGTACGGATCCGCGCATTGAACGGGAAGAGCGAATCGTTAAGGCGACCGCCCAGCAGGGCGTGATCGCGGATATGATCGCCGATGAAGTGCATAAGCTGCTGTTCATCTGTGCTCCCGCTTGGACAGACACCATAGAAGCCACATTGAAGGCTCAGTTTCCGCAACACGAAATTGTCAAATCATCGAATGCTCTGCTGGAAATCATGCCCGGAGGAACGACCAAGGGAGAAGCCGTGAAAAGGATCTGCGCCCTGCGGGATATCTCCCCGAAGGATGCTGTTGCCTTTGGGGATAACTACAATGATGTGGAAATGCTGGAGCTTGTTGGTCACGGCTATCTGATGAGCAATGCACCGGAGCTGCTGAAGAAGCATCTGCCCAGGCATACTACCGATCGTGACCATGATGGTATAGCTGAGGCGCTTGCAGCGCATGGGATATGCTAATAATACAGTTGGCATCATGTAGACGACCAGCTTTTCATGGTCAGGGGCAACTCCATTACAGAGGCCGGAACCGCTGGGTATGAGCCGTATTCTGAGGTGATGGCCTCGCTGATTGCACAGGTGCTGGGTCTGCCGGACTACAACGCTTGGGAAATCGTCAAGCGCACCAATGCCTGCCTGATGGAAGCCCCCTATTGGCTGCGATTCAGCGAGGATGAAACCTTTGAGGACACCACGTGCGGCCGAGCCAGAAGGATCATGAATGAAAATCAGAAAACCAGCTGATGTTAAAAAGCCAAATCTCACCGTACATCCTGTACTGCTTGAGGTTTGGCTTTTTTCTTAAGCAATGCAGACGTATATACATCTGCGCACTTATTGGGAAACCTCAAACCCTGTAATTATCATGCTTCCGTGATGGCTGCGCGCTTCTACGGCGCACCAAAAAGCGTTTTGTAAAAACGCGCAGCCTGCATCGGTACGGTGCAGATCTGAAAGGGTTTGGGATTTCCCAACAAGCATTTTGAAATTGGATTTTAAAAAATCCGATTCAAAAATCGCAAGTTGGTACCAACTTGCACTGCTTGCTGCGAATGCGAACGCCTTTCGAATTGCAAAATGATTTTTCAGTTGCTATACTGGGCTTACCAAAATTTTGTCAGGAGGCTGCTACAGTGACTGCACAGATAATGCAAATCGGGAACAGACCTTGCCGCATTTACGGCGAAGCCCATGCAGAATACCTACTGCTCCAAATGACCGGTGAACATGAGCTGCAAAGCATGGAAAGCGAGGTTACCGCTATTGCACAGAGTGCGCACCACTTTCTGTTTGCGGCTATTCCGGTGGAAAGCTGGAACGATGCACTTTCTCCGTGGATGGAATCAGAAACGTTCCGTTTGCAAGTTCATGTTCGATTTGTTTTTTGCGATTTGTTGCCTCCTCTTTTGTAGAAAAACTTTCCCATTTGTTGCAGTTTTTACCCTGCTCGTCTTGGTAAGTATAGCGGACACCATAGGAGCTGCCGCGTTTCGTGATATATGCCATAGATTTGCCTCCTTATCAAGCTGCCCGGTGGAGCCACGTATCGAAGATGTCTTTCGGGATGCGGATGCTTCCGCCTGCCCGCAGGACACGGAACTCGGTGGTGCTGTTGCACAGGTTGTAGGCGGCACGCTGGCTGATGGCCAGCATCTGCGCGACCTCCTTTACTGTGTACACCAGCTTTGTGGTCTCAGGGCTGTTGGTCGGAGACTTGACGGCATTGGTTCGAGTGACCACCTCCGTTATAGCCGGATTCGAGTCTGACTGCAAGGATTTTTTCGTATAATTCAAAGATTTCACATTTGCCAAAGCCTTCTATGCTGAATGACCCCATGGAAGCAAATGCCTTACAAGTGTATTTGGATTGTGTGGGGGCTGGATATACTTTTGATTGCGGAAAAGTACACCCTATTATAGAAGAGTGGCAAAATAGGTATAGAATTCTTTCGGTTTCTGCAATTCCTGATTCACCGATTATGTGGGCGCATTATGCTAGTGGATACTCTGGCTGTTGTTTGATTTATTCAACAAAAAAGACATTTTCAAAGATTGAGCCTATAATTTATACGGATATTACATTTAGCTTATCTGATGAGGATTTTATGGACGAGGACATACCGTCAGAAGCGATTGAAGAATCGCTCCGTTTTAAGCATAAAGATTGGGCGTATGAAAATGAATGGCGGTTAATTCAAAATGAAGATGCCGGATTTTTGAATTATGAAGTGTCAGAATTGGTTGGAATTATTATCGGCGAGAATATGAGCTTGGATAAACGAAAGGTGCTGGTTAAACTCTGCAAAGATAAGTGCATCCCTTGCTTTCGTACATACACAATGAAAAGCTGGAATGAAATTGCCTTTGCTCCGTATGATTTAATGGAATCAGAAAAGACTGAATATATTACACCAGGAGAAATGAAACGGTATATTCAAGAAGGACTGGAAAATGGAAGATGTTCCAATAATGAAAGAATGATTTTCAATGCGTTAAATGAAAAAGTATTACGAAAAGAGCATTATTAAATAAACTGGATTTCTGAAATGCAGGGAGAACGAAAATGAAACCTGTTGAAGCAGGGTTTGATTGGGGAATGTTTTGGCAAGCTGCAAGTGCGATTGCCACTGCTTTTGCCGCAATTATAGCACTTTGGCAAACAAGGTATCAAAATCGCAAAAAGGTTAAGATTACGTTTAATGAAAGCGTAATTTATGCGTTTGGTGGTTCTTTGGAACTTGCAGATAAATGCCAGTATGTATCGCTCGAAGTTGTAAATACTGGAAACCGAAAAATCATTATCAGCAGTTATGGTATAAAACTTCCAGATGGTTATAAATGGGTTATACTTCAAGAGCCAACACCAGCAGGAATTACTAAGCTCCCGGCAGAACTAGATATAGAACAATGCGTTTCCTTCGCGTGGAAAAAAGATAAGTTTATAATGCAACTTCAAAATTTGAGTAATTATCCAAGAGATAAAAAAGTTCCGTTCTTTGTTCAAGATACGGCTGGAACGTACTATATATTCAAATCACCCAAAACCATTCAGCAATATTTAGATGAAGCTGAAAAGCACAATAAAAAAGAGGGGAGGTCCCAATCATGACCGAACAAGCACTCCGCAAAATGATTGCTGCAGGGGAAAGCACCCGGCAGGAGTTTAAGTCGTGGGTGAAGTGCAAGGACTACCGGCAGCGGAAAGAGCTTGCGGTGAAAAGTGCGGTTGCGCTGGCAAAGAGCGGTCATCAGACGGGAAAGAAAATGGAAGGCGTTGCATCGGCAGCTTTGAATAGCCCGAAATACAGCAGCACGACCAAAACTCTTGCAGGCAGCGTTCTCTCGCAGTCTGACAAGAATCGCTAAATAACCTAAAATGGGGCGTACAGTTTACAACTGTGCGCTCCATTTTTTACAACAGAAATCAAATATAAAGTGATATTACGTCGAATTATTTGAGAAATTGTCGGAAAATCCATGTAGATAAAATTGGAAAATTGTGGTATAATAATACCAACCAGAAAGGAGGGTTGTGCTATGGACAACAACCAACTACAGTACATCAAAATTCAATCGCAATACGCTGATAAGGTAGAGCAATTTGAAAAGTGCGTTGTCAAAACCGCAAAGCTGACACACGCGATTGCTGACACGGCTGAGAAAAAATGCAAGCAGGCGCGGATGGCAATAGAATCTGGCAACATAGATGTCATGCGGAATACGATTCAGCAGTACATCTGCCAGTACGGACGGGATTGGTCGCGTTTCCGGGATGTTCGGATACAGCTTGTAGATGGGAACACCTATGCACAGCTCTCTGCCGTTGACCTTATCCAGCAGCTACATTGTGTTATCACGCTGGTGTACAAGGATACTGCGTTGAAAACGGTGAACAAAGAAGCATTCCGAGAGTGCGTTAAAAGTTTGCTGAAGCAGTCCAAAATGTTTACCGATAAAGAGCTAGATGCAATGTTTGCGTAAAACAGGATAGCTGAAAATAAGCAAAGCCCACAAGCTGGATATAAAATCCGGTCTGTGGGCTTTACCATATCAGGAGTAATATTTCTGTGTGTGGTTGCCGGGACGAAGTGCTTCTGGAACTCAACGGCAAGACCTATATGCTGTCCCTCAAGGTCTACGAAACGGTGAAAACCGATGTGGCCTATGTGCAGGATAAGACGGTCAGCCAGATTCAAGCAAAGGATCGGATTCTCGAATATCTGAAGCATAAGCCGTCGATTACGAATCAGAAAGCTCAAGAGCTGTGTGGGTTTAATAAGAATCAAACCTATTATATCCTGCACCAGATGTGCAAGGACGGAATCTTGCAGCCTGATGGCGTAGGCCGAGGAACGAAGTACAAAAGCGTGAAGTGAAAATTTACGCTGACTTTTACGCTGAAAGTTTGATTTACGCTGAATTTGCGCTGAAAAACGCGCGCCGCGCGATTAGCATTTTTGCCGCGCGTTTTCTGCGGCTCAATTCTCCGGCCTGCCGTGGTCGCAGCCGAGAGAAAGATAACGCTTCATCTCCCCTCTCAGCACCATCTGTGCATACTCCAAGGGCTTATTATACAGCAGCCAGTCCAGCTCTGCCCGCTGTGCCGGGGTGTTGCCGTACTCATCCTCGACGGCGATGCAGTCGATGGCAAGAGTGGTGCCATCCTCGAACCGGGCTTCCATTTGGTTGGTGTCCATGTTATAGCGGCAGGTAAGCAATTTATTCATGGTGAACCTCATTTCTATATCAAACGGTGTCTGTTCGGATGTCCTAAACCCTGCCATAGAACCGGTGTCTCATGTAAGATTGTTGTTTGGATAAAACTGGAAGATTTTGCACAATAAATACCGTTGAAATCCAGCTTTTGGGGCTGTGCGAAACAGCCTGTTTTGCCGGGCTGATTTTGGCTCTGCACACTTTTGCACATTTTCTGCACATCGCAAGGATGGATAACAGGTGCAAAGGCGTGCAAGCAATGCAAAGGATGCAACAGAATAACAACGGAAAAATAACTGTGATTCGATCAAAACGACGATTTGACGTTGAATGATGAAATGGACAAAATGTGCTATTCGGTTCCTACGAATCAGTAGGCCGGGGGTTCGAGTCCCTTCCATCGCACCAGAAAATGCCGTGAAATCGAAAGATTTCATGGCTTTTTTGTTTTGTGAGCCATGAGTGCACGGTTTTTGCACGGTGGGTGTTATCCATGTCCGATTATGTAGGGCGCTGTATTGCATTGCAATCAGTGCCCTTTTTTGCATCAGGTGAGCAGGGCCAAGCGGAGCTTTGCCTTCATTTCCGGGTCGGCATCCTTGAGCAATTCCAAAAGAGCCGTCATGGAGATGGTGGGTTCGCCACCGACCTGCTGCGGGATTTCCTGCGCAGGGCACAACTCCTGCATCACGATCTCCAATCTGGGGCAGGTCTCCTTCCCGGATGCGGTCCGGCGGGAGCTCGTGCGGCTGGATTTTCTGCTGACACCCCGGGCGCACTCCCCCTACAACTGCGGCATCGCATCGGTGGGCGATACCCTGAGCCTGACCATCACCCGGCGGGGAAAGGAAGCCGGGGTGGAGAAACGATTCGTGACCGGTCTGGTGCGGCGGGGCATCGTCCCGGCGGTCGTGGAAGACGAAACCCTTACAGCCGGCCTTCTTCCAGCATCCGGCGCACCTCGTGCAGGCTGGCGCACTCGGCGGTGTACAGGCGGCGCATCTCGTCGTCCGGCTGGGCAAGGTCCGGAACCATCACGGTCACAAAACCGCCGGCGGCACCGGCGCGCACGCCGTTGTAGCTGTCCTCCAGCACCAGGGTGTGTTCCGGTGCGGTGCCCAGCATCTCGGCGGCCCGGTAGAAGATCTCTGGGTCCGGCTTGGAGCTGGTGAACTGCTCCCCGCTGATGACGGCCTTGAAGTAGTGGGTCAGGCCCCAGCCGTCCAGATGATGCCGGATGGAGGCCATACGGCTGGACGAGGCCACCACCATGGGGATGTGCCGCTGCTCCAGCCAAGCCAGGATCTCGTCCAGGCCAGGCTTTTTGGGCGGCGGGGCCAGAAAGGCCGTCTCACCCTGCTTGTGCAGGGCCTCGATGATGCGGTCGGGGTCGCAGTCCGGCCCATAGAACCGGCGCAGCACCGCCCGCATGGAGTCGCCTGCGGTGCCGCGGGCGGCTTCGTCCAGCCCCTCCTTATAAGAAAGGCCCAGCCCGGCCAGTGCGGGTTCCCACAGGGTGGCCCAGATGCGCTCGGTGTCGAACATCAGGCCATCCATATCAAAAATGACGCCCTGGATCATAAAACAAAACTCCTTTCCGAGTCAAAAACACGGTTTGTACCCCTATTGTATCATTTTTTTAGCAGTTTGCACATACATCTGCTCATAATTTGGCGCAACTTACCCGGCCCAAAGATGAAAGATTTTGCGATTCCTTGCAAAAGCTGGTCATCCTATTATAATAGAAAACAACATTCGGCGTTTCGGGCGCAGGAACTGTGCAGCGCCCGTGATCAGGAAAGAGGGAAATTTATCATGTTGGATATCAAGATCACCCGTACCACTTCTCCCAAGGAGAAGCCGGACGAGAACAACCTGGGCTTTGGCAAGAAGTTCACCGACCATATGTTCGTGATGGACTACACCGAGGGCGAGGGCTGGCACGATGCCCGCATCGTCCCCTACGGCCCCTTTGAGCTGGACCCGGCTACCGTCGTGTTCCACTATGCTCAGGAGATCTTCGAGGGCATGAAGGCTTACCGGACTGCGGATGACACCGTCCAGCTGTTCCGCCCGGACTGCAACGCAAAGCGTTTCCAGGATTCTGCCGACCGTCTGTGCATCCCCAAGATCCCCGTGGAAGATTACATCCAGGCTGTGGAGACTCTGGTGGATGTGGACCGTGACTGGGTGCCCCACACCGATGGTGCTTCTCTGTACATCCGTCCCTTCGTGTTTGCAAACGATGTGGGCCTGGGCGTGCACGCTTCCAAGCACTATATCTTCTGCATCATCTGCGCACCGTCGGGCGCTTACTACGCCGAGGGCATCAACCCCGTGCGCATCTATGTGGAAGACGAGTACATCCGTGCCGCTCCCGGCCTGACCGGCTTCACCAAGTGCGGCGGCAACTACGCTGCTTCCAT
>ENA-UEQN01001547-UEQN01001547.1-human-gut-metagenome-genome-assembly--contig:-NODE-1547-length-18118-cov-3.346932_pt1 | contig 18118 bp, 13 predicted proteins | sample MGYA00242940_ERZ507944 | MGnify/ENA primary metagenome ERZ507944 (study PRJEB26167, sample SAMN06115449) | human gut metagenome | host: Homo sapiens | place: China:Fujian | collected 2015-08-20... | reverse complement strand
GCGCGCCTTCGCTTCCCGCTCGCGCACCGCTTCCTGTGCGGCCTGTTCCGCCTGGGCGCGCATCTGGCGCATCAGCTGGTGAAGCGGAGCCATCCGCGACAGGTCGGCGGCGATCACGTCCGCCATGCCGCGCGTGTGCAGCAGCGCCCAATCCGCCTGCGTGCCGTTGTGCTCAAAGCCGAAGTATTTTTTGACGTACAGGAACCGTAAGTCCTCCGGCACATCGTCCGGCACGGCCAGCTTCTTGTAATCTTCGCCATATGGCTCAAAGCGCCCGTCCAGCGCTTTCAGGCAGCGGCGCACGTCGTCCGATTCACGGCGAATGTGCAGACGAAGCGCGTCCATCAGCGGCTTATCTGTGTAATAGCAGCCGCAGCCCCAGCCGATCCAGTCCGGCCCAAAGCCCCAATACATGTGGAAACCCTCGCCGCGCCCTTCGCCCGGATAGCGCCAGCCCAGCCACGCGTGATCCCGAAACGGGGATTTATCCTTCGTATAGCGCGTGTCTCGGCGAATGCGCGACATCGTGCGTCCCGGTCTCGTGTCCAGCTTGGGATCGATGAGCTGCACGACGGGCGCAAGCTCGTCGCTCAATTCGCGCATCGGCTGCTTGACATACCGTTCGTAACGCGCCTTATTGGCCTCGTAAAACGTCTGATTGTTATTAAACCGAATATCGTTCAGGAAGTCGAGCGCCTCCTGTGAAAATCCCTCGAACATGCCTGCTCCTTTCCGAAAAAATCACGACTAATTATAACACGCTTTTTTTCCGTTGTCTACGCAATCTCCCGATAAAACGAGCCTCTCTCCCGCAGGAAAGAGGCTCGAACGGATTTACTCGAACAGGTCGTCGTCGTCATCCCCGTCGTCGTCGGAATCGATCAGGAAATCGTCGTCATCGTTCTTTTTGCCAAAGCCGAAGAGGCCTTTCTTCATCGGCTTGATTTCGTCGCGCTTTTTGCCCTTCACGCCGAAGTGATCCTCGCGAACCTGCGTTTTGAGCTTCTGCACATCCTCGCCGCTCAGGCGGATGGTTTCCTGCCCCGCTTCGGGCGCGGTTTCGGCGGTTTCGGCCTTGGGCGCTTCCTCAGCTTTTTTCTGTTCTTCCTTCACGGCGTTTTCCATGTCGAGCTTGCCGAAAATGCGGGTTTTGGAATCATCCACCTTGCCTTGCGGCGTGAACTCCGGGCGCTCCTCGACGGGCGCGACGCGAAGCGTCTTATCCGTCGGCACGTTCTGCGGCGTGCGGCGGCGGTTTTCGCCCTCCTCCGTCTTATGCGGCGCATTCTTGGCCGCGGTGGACGCGACAGATTCATACGGCTCAAATTCGGGCGTAGGCACAATTTGCCCGTCGTCCGGCTTCTCATCCGGTTTCTGCTCGGCTTCCTTTTCGGGGGTCTTGCCGGCCTTCGCGCTCACGTTCTGCGCGCGGCGGCGGCGCTTGCCGAAGGAATCGCGCACGTCCGGGGAAAGCTCGATGGTATCGATTGCCCGCTCCATGCGCTTCTTGCGTTTCGCGCCGCTGACGCTGCTGACGGCAACCAGCGCAACGATAACCGCAGCCAGCACGCCCGCAATCGTGTAAAGCACGACGGGGTTCACATGCTGCGCGATGATATCACCGATGGTCGGCACGGGCGTGGCCGTCGGTTCCGGCGTCGGCGTGGGCGGCACGGCAGTCGGCGCGGGCGTGGCCGTCGGTTCCGGCGTCGGCTCCACATAGGTCAGGAAGATGATGTTGGAATCATACGCCTTATCGTTGCCCGCCGCATCCTTGCCGGATACCTCAAACTGAATCTGGCCCGCGATGCTCGTTTCCAGATCGAACACGAGCGTCCGGCTTTCGCCGGAAGGCAGGGAAGGAATGGTCGCAACCGTCGTACCCGCTTCTTTGACGGTCAGGGTCGCCGCGTCCGTCTGGCCGATGTTTCTCACCTGCACGGCGAAGCGGACGACCGCGGGTTCGCTGTAAATGGTGGTGGTCTGCGCCTGCGCGGTCACGTCGAGCACCAACGCCTGGCTCGCGTCCTGCGTGACGATGTTCAATTCGGGCGACGCGACGGAAACGGCTTCGCCCGTGTCGCTCGTGCCGACAACTTCGGCGGCAATCGCGCCGCTCTGCACGGGCGCCCATTCGACCGTCTGCTCAAACGTCGCGCCCGCTGCCAGCTCCACGTCGGAAGCCAGCACCGTGCCGTCCGCCAGCGTGGCGGTCAGGCCGGTGTAGCCGTTGCTGCCCGTATTTTTGAGCGTCAGCGTCAGGTGAATTTTCTCGCCGGGATAAACGTTATCGCCCGCGTCGGTCGTCAGCTCGGCCTCCAGCCCGTCCTGCGTCAGGGTGATCGTCTTGCGCGCCAGATCGGAAATGGTATAGGTCTTGCTGTTGCCGCTGGCCTGATAGGTCACGGTCGGCTGGCTGGTCAGCTCGCTGTCGCCCATGGTAAAACTGTCCTGAAGCGTCACCTTTTCGCCGACGGACAGCGAAGGGGCGGTCAGCTTCTTATCGCTGATGCCCTCGTTGCTGACGACGATGCTGCGCAGCTCGATGTTGCCCGTGTTGGAAAGGGTATACTCCACGCTGACTTTCTGCCCCTTGCGCGCGCTGGTCGGCGTGACGGTATAGGTCGCCGTCAGCTGCGGCGCGGCAGCCTCGGTCTGGATGGTCACCGGCACGGCGCGGACAACCTTATCCGAACCGTTTCCGGAATCGATGTTATACTGAATGTAATACTTGATTTTGCCTTCCTGAATCTGGTCCTGCGTCACGTGCCACGTGCCGGTATAGGTCACGCTCTGTTCGCCCTGCAGGCCGTTATAGGTGCTCACCAGATCGCCGTTGGGATCATAGAGCGCAATCTGCTCGGTCATATCCGTCTGGCTGCTGTTATAGACCTTGATGGTGATGGAAACATCCTGTTCGGAAATGACAGACTGCGGCTCGCTGAGCGAGGAGACGCGGATGGGGTCTGCCTCTGCCAGAGCGAAAGCCGAAACGGCGAGCAGAAAAACCAGCATCACCACAGCGGCGGCCGCGCGGAACCCTCTTGAGCGATTATCCATGTTGATATTCAGGGCCGAAAGGCCCCTTCCTCCCTTCACAAGCGGAAAGCCCGCATCGCGATGTCAAAAGCATATAAAACCACTTTGGATTATTGTATTCGATTCGACGATTTCTGTCAAGCGCCGACACGGTTTCAACCGCTTTTTACCTCCTGTTTCAAACCAGCCGCGCCGCCGCCAGCACCCCCGCCGCATAGGCCAGCAGCGCCGCGGGAACGGCATGACGCGCACGTTTGACGTCCGCCGCGCCCAGATAGAGCGACGCGGTAAAAAACACGGTCTCGCTCGCCCCGCTGATGACGCACGCCAGCCGCGCCGCACGGCTGTCCACGCCGCATTGGCGAATTACGTCGTTCACCACCGCCAGCGCCGCCGAACCGGAAAGCGGACGAAGCAGCACGACGGAAGCCGCCTCGCCCGGCAGACGAAGCGCCGCAAACGCAGGTTTCAGTCCGTCCGTCAACGCAGTCAGCAGCCCCGTTTCGCGCCAAAGCGCCGTCGCGGAAAGAATTGCACACAGACACGGCGCAATCTGTATCAGCGTCGCCAGCCCCTCCTCTGCGCCGCGCACAAATGCGTCATAGACGTTCGTCCGCGCCAACAGCCCCGCCAGAATCACCGCGATGCAGAGCGCCGGCAGAAACAGCGCGCTCATGCGCTCCCCCCTGCCAGAAGACGGCAGATTCCCACGCCGCACACGGTTGAAGCCGCCGTCGCCAGCAGCGTGGGCAGCACGATATCCGCCGGATTGACCGCTCCGGCCTGCGCGCGCAGGGCGATCATCGTCGTCGGCAGAAGCTGGACGCTCGACGTATTCACCACCAGAAAAAGGATCATCGCGTTGCTCGCCCGCCCGTCCGGATTGGCGCGCGCCATGGCCTTCATCGCCGATATGCCTGCCGGCGTCGCCGCGCCGCCCAGCCCCAGCATGTTGGCCGATAAATTCAGGCTGATATCGCTCAGCGCTTCCTCCTCCCCCGGCGCAAAACGAAACAGGCGCGAAAGCGGTTTCTCCATCGCCCGCGCCAACGCGTCCGCCGCACCGCACGCCCGCAGAACCCCCAGCAGTCCGCCGAAAAACGCATACGCGCCCGCCAGATTCAGCAGCAGCGCGACCGCTTCTCCGCCGCCGGAAAGCAGCGCGCGCTGAGCCGCATCCGCCCGCCCCGTCGCCGCCGCGTAAAGCAGCCCCAGAAGCATCATGATGCAGAAAATCCCGTTCACGCCCATCACCCCGTCGAGGGTATGATTGCGGCAGGCAAAAAAGAAGGGGGCATCCGCCCCCCACAGGCTCAGCCGTTTCCGGCCATGCCCGTATCGATGATCATGTCGAGAATCGTTCCATCCGCCGCGTCGATGGCGACGGCGCAGATGCCCACGGCGTTGTGGTGCCACACCGTCCAAACCGTCTTTCCGTCCTCCTGCGTGCAGACCGCGTACATCTCGCTTTCCGGATCATTGAGCACATCCGCCGATAGCCCGCCGTCGCTCTCCAACACCTGCCGCGCCAGCGCGAGCGCGTCCTGTTCGGTCAGCATGCCGGGTTCGGGGAGAACGTGGTTGTAACGTGCCGCGCTAAATCCTGCCGCAACTCGTCTCGCGTCAAGCGCCGCGTCGCCCTCCGGCGTGCGCGTCCACCCATCGTCGGGATATTCGCCCCGAAGGGTCTGCAAATCCGCCAGCAGCTTTTCCAGCTCGGTCAGGCATTTCGCGTCGTAGACGTTCGCCCGGCCCCACGTCGCTTCCGTCACATCCGGCAGTTCTTCGCCGTCGTGTGTCCAGATAACCGACTGCACCGCGCCGTTCTCTCCAAATTCCACCATATAGCGTCCCATGCGTTCGCTATGTCTGGAAAACGCCCTGTCGGCGGCCGTCTCGTCGTCGATTTCAAGCAATATCCCATCGTCCTCCGCCGAGATGTTCGGCACAAATATGATCTGCGTCTTTCCGTTCTCCATCAGCTTCCACGCGTCAAACAGCGCAAGGTTTTCTTTCGTCAGGCCGTATTTTCCCAGAACCTCATTCCGAGCCTTGAGCACATCCGATTCGCTTTCGTCCGCCAGCCGCGCGCCGTCCAAGCCGTCCGGCACGAGCACATCTTCCTGTTCCGCGCCGCCCAAGCGCTCCAGCGTCTCTCCCGTGATTTCATACCATTCTTCCCCTGCCCTGCGCCGCGCAATGCCGCGCGCCAGAAGCGCCGTATTCCACACAGCGGAGGAAAAATCGCTGCCGACCGCTTCGCCGTCGTTTGACCAACTCGCCTCAGCCTGACCGTTCCGAATCGTAACGGTGTAATCGCCCAACTTCCATGCAAAATCGCCCACATCTTTGTTTGCGCGATAGGTGACGACGGTCTGTCCGTTCCGTTCTTCTACTGTGCAGAGGAAATAGCTGTCCATGTCCTGCGTAAAGCCGTATTTTTCCTCAAGCGCCCGATGGGCCAGCCGCTTTGCGTCATAACCGGCCGAGCGCGTCAGCCCAGCTGCCACGGCAGCCGCCGTGATGAGCGCCAAAACCAGCGCCGCCGCGATGAAAGCGCCCCGTTTGGGATACGCGTACCTGTTTTTTTCTTCCAGCCCGTCGAGCGTCTGGCGAACCCGCCTTTCCAGCGCATCGCCGCGCGGCGCGTAGACCGCCTGCCATTCCGCTTTTTTCATCGTTCATCCTCCTCCAGATAGGCGCGCAATTTGTCCCTTGCGCGCGAAAGTCCTGCGCAGACTGCGCCCTTCGTCGTGCCCATCATCTTTGCGATTTCGCGCACGTCGTAACCCACCATGTAATGGAGTACGATCATCGTGCGCGCCTTCTGCGGCAGGCTGTCAATCGCCTCGCGCAGCGCCGTAATTTTCTCATCCTCCGCCGTCCTTTCCGCCACATCGTCGGTCGGAATCATCCGCTTCTGTCTGCGCTGCATATCCACGCAGACCCGAATCAGAATCCGTGTCATCCACGTGGCGAACAGAGCTTCATCCCGAAGGGTCTGCCGCTTTTCCCACGCCTTGGCAATCGCCTCCGCCACCGCGTCGAGCCTGTCGCTCTCCCCGCGCAGATAGCTTGCCGCGACGCGGTACAAACTGCCCTGTATCGCCGTGACCCGTTCGCCAAATGCCCGCCGGTTCATCCCGCTTCCTCCTTTCATCTGCTGCTTGCCCATTAGACGGAAAAACAGCCGCGCAGATTCGCCCGTTTTCGCTTTTTTCTTCTATTCTTGCCAACTGCGGCGCAATGCGCTATAATAAATGCGATATTTTATCGTTTCAAAAGGATTTATCATGATGATACACTTTTCCCGCCGCGCTCTGCGCTGTGCGGCGCTGGCGACGCTGCTTCTGCCCGCCGCCGCGTTTCTGCTGACGTGGGTGCGTCTGCCCGTCTCGGTTCCCTGCGTGCTGGCGATTGCCGCCGCGTTCATCCTGTACAGCTGCAAACGGAAACAGGTTGATCTTTTCGGCCGCGCGGAGGACGATTTCGCCCTGCCGCCTGCTGCGGTGCTGGCCGTTGTGCTCTGCGCGCTGGCGTGGACATTTTTCTCCGGCATCGGCGGATATTTTTATCAAAACGAAGACCACTACGGACGCAACGCCATCTTTCACGACCTGCTCAACCACAGCTGGCCGGTGTATTTTGACGGCACGCCCTACGCGCTGGATTACTACATCGGTTTCTGGATTCTGCCCGCGCTGGTCGGCAAGCTGCTTTCCGCGCTGATGGGCGCGTCGTGGCTGTGGCCTGCGGCGAACGCGGCGCTGTTTGTGCAGACGGTCTGGTTTCTGGCGCTGACCCTCCTGCTGCTGCTTGCCGTCGTGCAGGTGCAGGCGCTCTGCAAAGTCTGCCTGTCGCTCGTCGTCTTTGTGCTCTTTTCGGGCATGGATATGCTGATGGCGCGCTACAACCCGGAAGCCTGGCGGCACCAGATCGAGTGGTGGGCGCAATGCTATCAATTTTCGTCCAACACGACCTGTCTGTTCTGGGTTTACAATCAGGCTGTTCCGGCCTGGCTGGCAACGATTCTGCTTTTATCCGCGCCTGAGGACATCGGTTCGTTTGCGCTCATCGGGCTGGCGGCGTTTCCGTTCTCTCCCCTTCCGCTGATGGGGCTGATGGTGTATTTCATCGGCACGGCGGTCTGCCGCCTGATAATCCGCATTCGGGAACAGGGCCTGGCGCGCGGCTTTCGGGCGCTGCTGGACGAATGCTTCACCGGGCGCAACCTGCTGGCCATCGTCGGGCTTTTTCCGGTCTTCGCGCTGTATTTTTCGGCAAACGCTGCTTCCGGCAGCGCGCCGCTCCGGTTTGACATCTACATCGATTCGCTGGGGCTTGGCGGCGCAGTCAGGCTGCTGATTCTGTTTGACATCGTCGAGTTCGCGTGTTTTTCGCTGGTCATGGGGCCGCGCTTTGGGAAAAGCCGCGTCTTCTGGCTGACGCAGCTTTCGCTGATTCTCGCGCCGATGTTCAAAATCGGCTACAACATGGATTTCTCCATGCGCGCGTCCATCCCTGCGCTCTGCGTGTTATGCGTGTTTGTCATTCGTTTTCTGACGGAAGAACACAGCGGCGCGCGCCGAAAGGTTTCAGCCGCGCTGCTGGCCGTACTGCTGATGATCGGTGCGGTCACGCCGCTTGAAGAGTTCCGCCGGGGGATCTACAAAGTGCGCGAAGCGGGCACAATTTTCCTTACCGCCGATCCGTTCGGCACGGTGCTTCACCCCGACGCGGACACGGACAACTTCATCTGCCGCGACGTGCGCGAGCACTGGTTCTATCGTTACCTTGCGCGATAAGGGAGATACGTTGGGGCGTTGCCCCAAACCCTACCCGAAACCTGAGGTTTCGGGACTTCCCACTTGCTTTATCGCTTCGCGATAAAGGGTTTTTTTCAGACGCGCAATGTGCGCCTATGCAACATCCATCGAATAACGTTATTACGATAAAAAGGAACAAAAGCCATGAAAACAGTTGTCATCATCGGTGCAGGCCCGGCGGGGCTCACCGCCGCCTACGATCTCAAAAAGCAGAGCGGAAACGAGCTGCGCGTCATTCTGCTGGAAGAAAGCGGCGAAATCGGCGGCATTTCCCGCACGGTTCGCCACAACGGATGCCGCATCGACCTGGGCGGCCACCGCTTCTTCTCCAAGAACGAGCAGGTCAACGCGCTTTGGCAGGAGATCATGCCGATGCAGGGAGCGCCGTCGATGGACGACCGCGTGCTCTCGCGCGACGTTCCGCTTTCCGTCGGCGGCCCCGACCCAGAGCGGGAAGACCGGGTGATGCTCTCGCGTCACCGCGTTTCGCGCATCTACTATCTGCAAAAGTTTTTCGATTATCCGATTTCGGTCAAACCGCAGACGTTCATCAACATGGGTTTTGCGCGCACGATGAAATCCGGTTTCGGCTATCTGGCGGCGCGGATGCACAAGCTGCCCGTCACCTCGCTGGAAAATTTTTACAGCAACCAGTTCGGCCGCCCGCTCTATGAGATGTTTTTTGAGCATTACACGGAAAACCTCTGGGGCGTGCATCCGAGCCAGATTGCGCCGGATTGGGGCGCGCAGCGGGTCAAGGGGCTTTCGCTGATGAAGGTCTTCACCAGCGCGGTCACCAAACCCTTCCGCAAAGAAAACGGCCGGGTGGAAACCTCGCTGATCGAGCGGTTCAGCTATCCCAAATACGGTCCCGGCCAGTTCTGGGAGACGATGGCCGCCGACGCGCAGAAGCTGGGCGCAGAGTTGAAGATGAACACGCGCGCCGTCGGCTTCACGCGGGACGAAAACGGCCGCATCGCGAGCGTCATCGCCGAGGGCGCGGACGGCGTGCGCGCGGAAATTCCGTGCGACGCGGTCTTCTCCAGCATGCCCATCAAAGACCTGGCCGAGGCTATGCCCGGCATGCCGGAGGATGTGAAGGCCGTCGCCGCCGCCCTGCCCTATCGCGATTTCATGACGGTGGGTCTGCTGGTGGACAAGCTCAAAATCAAAAACGAAACCAAGCTCAAAACGCTGGGCAACATCGTGCCGGACTGCTGGATTTACATCCACGACCGCAGCGCCAAAATCGGCCGCATGCAGATTTTCAACAACTGGTCGCCTTACATGGTCAAAGACCCGGAACACACGGTCTGGATCGGGCTTGAGTATTTCTGCAACGAGGGCGACGAGATGTGGGCGATGTCCGACGAGGATTTCATCCGCATGGCGACGGAGGAAGTCGAGCGCATCGGCATTCTGGAAGCGGGCTGTCCCGTGAGCGACAGCATCCGCATCCGCGTGAAGAAGGCGTATCCGGCCTATTTCGGCGCGTATGCGCAGATGGACAAGGTGCGCGGCTGGCTCTGCGGCATCGACAATCTCTACTGCATCGGCCGCAACGGCCAGCACCGCTACAACAACATGGATCATTCCATGCTGACCGCGCTGACAGCCTCCCAGCTCTATCGCTCCGGCAGTTCCGAAAAGGCGGCTCTGTGGAACATCAACACCGAGGAGAGCTATCACGAGGACAAAGATGAAAAGTAATCCCTTCGCCACGCTTGCCTACGGCGCGATGACACTGCTGGTAGCCGTCTATATCGCTTTTGTCGCCCTGCTGATGCATCACGACGCGATGCCCATTCCCGTTTTTGCGGGCATTGCGTTTGCGGCGCTGGCCGCGCTGCTGCTGGGCGCAAAGGCGTGCCGAACCGTGAAGCTCGACGTCGCCGAACGGGCGGACCGGCCAAACCGCCGCGTGTTCCTCCTCGCCGCCGGATGCAGCGCGCTGGTCTACGCCGTCTACCTAGTCGCGTTTTTTCCCGGCGGCTTCTCGTCGGACACGGTCTATCAATGGCGGCAGATTCAGGGCGTTATGCCCTACACGGATTGGCACCCCGCGCTGCACACCCTGATGATGGCTGCGCTGCTCAAGCTCGTCGATCATCCCGCGTTCGTGCTGGCCGTGCAGGGACTTTGCTATGCGCTTGCCGTCGGCTATACCGCCGATGTGCTGGCGCGGTGGCGCATACCCAAATGGGTGATTCTCGCCATCACGGCGTATCTGAGCCTGAATCCGTCCATCAGCAACATCATGCTTTTCCCGTGGAAGGACTGCGCGTTCGCGATTGCCGCTCTGTTTCTGGGCGCGCAGCTGCTGGATGTGCATTTTTCACAGGGGGAAAGCCTTTCCCCCGCGCGCTGTCTCGCGCTTGGCGCGACGCTCAGCCTGTGCGCCATTCTGCGGCACAACGGCATGGCGATGGCTTTGGCCGCGGGCGCGTGGCTGCTGATCGCTCTGCCCCAAAGGTGGAAACGCATTCTGCCCGCCCTGCTTATCGCCGTGCTGATGACGCTGGGCATTCGCGGGCCGCTGTATCAGGCGTTTGGCATCGAGCGCCAGCGCACGCAGCTGGACGAGACGTTCGGCGTTCCGATGACGATTCTGGCCAACATCTATGATCAGGCGCCGGAATCCCTCGATGACGAAACCGTCGAGTTTCTGGAAGACGTCGCGCCGCGCTCGGTCTATGTGGAGCACAACTCCGTCGGCGACTGGAACGACATCAAGTGGTACGCCGGAACGATTTATTTCAACAAGCCCTACACGCTTTTGCAGGTTTACGGCTTCGCTCTGCGCGCCGCCGTGAAGGAACCGGCGCTGGCGATCGAGGCGCTGGGTTACCTGATGCAGATGCCGCTGTGGCCGTTTTGCGACGCCTACTGGCGGATTTCGCCGTACATCGATCCCGGCGCCGAATCCTTCGGCCTAGCATCCGAGATTCCGTCCAGCCTGCTGAACCGCGCGCTGGGCTACGTCAACCGTTTGAGCGCCGAACCGGTTTTCGCGTGGCTGACATGGAATCCCGGTTTCGCGCTGATGCTGGTGATGATCTGCTGCGTGCTGTTCGCCCGGCGGCAGCCGCTCAGCGCCCTGCTGCTTCCCGCGATGCTGATTGCCTATAACCTCGCTACATGCGCGGTGCTCTCCAGCTCGACGGATTTCCGTTTCTTCCTCTCCACGCCGATGCTTGCGCCGTTGTGCGTGGTGGGGCTGATGGGAGAACGACATGGGGCTTTGCCCCAAACCCCACAAGGGAACTCGGTTCCCTTGACCTTCTGTTTCGCTTCGCGACGGTTTGAAGAGATCAATCAAACAGATTGCGAAGCAATCTGAGGAGAGAGGTGCAGGAACGGAATGAACGCCCGCTGTGCGGGATACAGTGAATGACGTTCCAGGTTCCTGCCGGGGTTCGGGGCAGCGCCCCAACGTAACCCAGCGTAACGTATCGGAGGTAAACATAGATGACACTCAAAGGCACAACCATCTGCGCCGTCAAGAAGGACGGCAAAATTGCCGTCGCGGGCGACGGCCAGGTGACGATGGGCGAAAGCACCATCTTCAAGGCGACGGCGCATAAGGTGCGCCGCATTTTCGGCGGCAAGGTCGTCACCGGCTTTGCGGGCACGGTTTCCGACGCGTTCGCGCTCTGCGACCGCTTTGAAGCCAAGCTGGAACAGTTTTCCGGCAATCTGGAGCGCGCCGCCGTTGAGCTGGCGCAGGAATGGCGCAGCGACAAGGCCATGCGTAAGCTGGAAGCGATGCTGATTGTCGCCAGCGGCGAAACGCTGATGATCGTCTCCGGCACGGGCGAGGTTATCGAGCCGGACGACGGCATTGCGGCCGTCGGTTCCGGCGGCAACTATGCGATGGCCGCCGCGCGCGCCCTCAAGGAGAACACCGATCTTTCCGCGCACGAAATCGCCGAAAAGGCGCTGCATATCGCCGCGGATATCTGCGTGTTCACCAACCATAACGTGATTGTGGAGGATGCTTGATATGGAACTGACGCCGAAACAAGTCGTTCGTGAGCTGGATCGCTATATCATCGGTCAGGACGAGGCCAAGCGCGCCGTCGCCGTTGCCCTGCGCAACCGCTATCGCCGCGCGCAGCTGCCGGAGGAAATCCGGGATGAAATCGTGCCGAAAAACATCCTGATGGTCGGCCCGACGGGCGTAGGCAAGACCGAAATTGCGCGCCGCCTGGCCAGGCTGGTGGACGCGCCGTTCGTCAAGGTTGAGGCGACGAAATTCACCGAGGTCGGCTATGTCGGCCGCGACGTGGAGAGCATCATCCGCGATCTGGTTGAGGCCAGCGTGCGTATCTGCAAGGAAAAGGCCAGCCAGAAGGTCAAGGCGCGCGCGACCGTGCTTGCCGAGGAGCGGATCATCGATCTGATTTTGCACCCGAACCGCAAGCCGGTCAACCCGATTGACGTATTGCTGGGCAACAAGCCCAAGCAGCCCGAACTGCCCGCCGAGGAAAAGCAGCGCATTGCCCAGAAGGCCGACGAACTGCGCGCCCAGCTGATGCGCGGCGAACTGGAAGACGTGGAGATCGAAGTTGAGGTCGAGGACGCGCCCAAGGACGTGGAAATCAACGGCGCGAGCGTGAACATCGGCTCGATGATGGGCGACATGATGCCCAAAAAGACGAAGATGCGCCGCATGAAGGTCGCCGACGCGCGCCGCCTGCTGGTTGCCGAGGAGGAAGACAAACTGATCGACATGGACGCGGTGACGGAAGAAGCGCTTCGCCGCGCCGAGCAGGACGGCATCATCTTCATCGATGAAATCGACAAGGTGGCCGGGCGCTCCACCAACGGGCCGGACGTGAGCCGAGAAGGCGTGCAGCGCGACATTCTGCCGATCGTCGAGGGCAGCACGGTGAACACGAAATACGGCGTGGTGAAGACGGATTACATGCTCTTTATCGCGGCGGGCGCGTTCCACGTCGCCAAGGTGACGGATCTCATTCCCGAATTGCAGGGCCGCTTCCCGGTCCGCGTCAATTTGAAGCCGCTGACCCGCGAGGATTTCAAGGCTATTTTGAGCCAGACGGATAACGCGCTGACCCGCCAGTACGAGGCGCTGCTGGCCGTCGATCATGTGCATCTGCACTTTGAAGAATCCGCGCTGGACGCGCTGGCACAGGCCGCGCAGCTGGAAAACGAGACGAAAGAGGACATCGGCGCGCGCCGCCTGCATACGCTGTTTGAAAAGATGCTGGAGGATATTTCCTTCAACGCGGGCGGCGACATGCCGGATGTGGATGTGACCATCAACGGCGATTATGTGGCCGAACACCTCGGCACGGATGCGAAAAAGATGGATATGCGGCAGTATATCCTCTGATGCGGTTGACAATCCGATGAAAACCGCCTATAATAGCTAACGTATATGATTCCCGTTGAAAAAGAGGAGTAAGCGCGCGCCGCCATCAGAGAGAGTCGCCCACAGGCTGCAAGGCGACTTGGAGAGAGCGCGTGCCGAAGGTCGCTTTGGAGGGAAGAGGGCGCGCCCGATACAGCGCAAAGAGGCATTCCCTTTTTGGGGAATGTAAAATAAGGTGGTAGCACGCAGGCTGCTGCGTCCTTTGGGGCGAAGCGGTCTGCTTTTTTACGCCTTCAGTCACGCCGTTGGCGTGACTGAAGGAGTTCTTCGGGGAGAAAAGCACATGAATTTTCAGGCGAACATGATTCCGGGCATCTGCGCGCTGGCAGTCGGCGCTTTGCTGACGTTCTTTGGCGGCAGACTCTGCCACAGGGAGAAGGACGTGCCGCAGGTGAAGCTGATGGGCGTGGCGCTGGCGGTCGTCGGCGCGGTGCTGGTGTTTGTGGCGTAATCACATGATGGAATAGAAATCATATGATGGAATAGAAAGGAAACGACTATGGAAAACAAAGCCGCTCAGATGGACAAGGTTTATAACCCGCAGGCCATCGAAGGAGAGCTCTACAAGGAGTGGGAGGAGACCGGCGCGTTTGTGGCGCACCGCGAGGAGGACAAAAAGCCCTTCACCATCGTGATGCCGCCGCCGAACATCACCGGTCAGCTGCACATGGGCCACGCGATGGACGGCGTGCTTCAGGACAGCCTGACGCGCTATCACCGCATGAAGGGCGACCCGACGCTCTGGCTGCCGGGCACGGATCACGCGTCCATCGCCACGGAAGTGAAGATCGTCGAAGCCATGCGCAAGGAAGGGCTGGACAAGCACGACGTGGGCCGCGAGGAGTTCCTGCGCCGCGCGTGGGCATGGAAGAACGAGTACGGCGGACGCATTGTTCGTCAGACCCGCCGCATGGGCAACAGCTGCGACTGGAGCCGCGAACGCTTCACGATGGACGAGGGATGCAGCAAGGCCGTCACGGAGGTTTTCAACAACCTGTATGAAAAGGGGCTGATTTACCGCGGCAACCGCATGGTCAACTGGTGCCCGTGCTGCAACACCTCCATTTCCGACGCGGAGGTGGAGTATCAGGAGCAGGAGGGCCACTTCTGGCACCTGCTCTACACCGTCAAGGAGACGGGCGAGCAGCTTGAGCTGGCGACCACCCGCCCGGAGACGATGCTGGGCGATACCGCCGTGGCCATCAACGAAAACGATCCGCGCTATGCGCATCTGCACGGCTGCCACGTCATTCTGCCGCTGATGAACATCGAAATCCCGATCGTCTGCGATGAGCATGCCGATATGGAAAAGGGCACGGGCGTGGTGAAGATCACCCCGGCGCACGACCCGAACGACTTCGAGGTCGGCCAGCGCCATAACCTACCCATCGTCCGCGTGTTCACCTACGACGGCCACATGACCGGCGCGAAGGAGAAGGCGGAGAACGACGCGCTCTTTGCCAGCGGCAAGGCGACCGTCGGCGAGCCGCGTGTCATCGACTGCGGCAAGTACGCGGGCATGACGACGATGGAAGCCCGCAAGGCCATCGTCAAAGATTTGGAGGCGGGCGGCCACCTCAAGAGCGTCGAGCCGCTGAAACACGAGGTCGGCACCTGCTACCGCTGCCACACGACCATCGAGCCGATGGTCTCCAAGCAGTGGTTTGTGAAGATGGAGCCGCTGGCTAAGCCCGCCATCGAGTGCGTCAAAAACGGCGAGGTCCGCTTCGTGCCGGAGCGCTTCGCGAAGAACTATATGACGTGGATGGAGAACATTCGCGACTGGTGCATCTCCCGCCAGCTCTGGTGGGGCCACCGCATCCCGGCGTGGTATTGCGACGACTGCGGCGAGGTCATCGTCGCGCGCGAAACGCCGACCGTCTGCCCGAAGTGCGGCTGCACGCATCTGACGCAGGACGAGGACGTGCTGGATACGTGGTTCTCTTCCGCGCTGTGGCCGTTCTCCACGCTCGGCTGGCCGGATAAGACCGAGGATCTGGCCTATTTCTACCCGACCAGCGTGCTGGTGACGGGCTATGACATCATCTTCTTCTGGGTGGCCCGCATGATCTTCTCCGGCATCGAGCAGATGGGCAAGCCGCCGTTCCACACCGTGCTGATTCACGGCCTCGTGCGCGACGCGCAGGGCCGCAAGATGAGCAAGTCGCTGGGCAACGGCGTCGATCCGCTGGAGGTCATCAACCAGTACGGCGCGGACGCGCTGCGCTTCTCGCTGGTCATGGGCGTCAGCCCCGGAAACGACATGCGCTTCTCCGGCGACAAGGTGGAATCCGCCCGCAACTTTGCCAACAAGATCTGGAACGCGAGCCGCTTTGTGCTCATGAATATGGGCGACGAGGCCGAGAACCTGGAAGGCAAGATGCTCTCCGCTGCCGACAAGTGGATCCTCACCCGCCTGAACGACACCATCCGCGAGGTCAGCGCGCACTTTGAGGATTACGACCTCGGCCTGGCCGCGCAGAAGATTTACGATTTCGCGTGGAGCGAATTCTGCGACTGGTATATCGAGCTGGCGAAGGTCAGCCTGAATGGCGAGGGCCGCGCGGCGACGCTGGCCGTGCTGCGCCACGTGCTCATCTGCCTGCTCAAGATGCTCCATCCGTTCATGCCGTTCATCACCGACGAGGTGTATCGCTACATCCCCGGCACGGAGGGCACGATCATGCTTTCCGACTGGCCGAAGGTCGATGACGCGATGGACTTCCCGCAGGAGGCGCGCGAGATGGAGGGCGTGATGGATGTCATCCGCGCCGTCCGCAACCTCCGCGCTGAGATGAATGTCTCCGTTGGCCGCCGCGCGCACCTGATTGTGCGCCCGAAGGCGGGCTGGGAACACGCCATGGAAGGCGCGGGCGAGTACTTCGGCCGCCTTGCCTGGGCCAGCGGCATGCAGATTCTCGGTCAGGATGAAGAGGCTCCGGCCAAGACGGTTTCCGCCGTCAGCGAAGCGGCCGAGCTGTTCATCCCGCTGGGCGACCTCGTGGACGTGGCTAAGGAGACCGCGCGCCTGACCAAGGAGCGCGACAGCGTGCAGCGCGATATCGAGCGCGGCGAAGCCAAGCTCAATAACCCCGGCTTCATGAGCAAAGCCCCGGCTCAGCTCGTCGAGCAGGAGCGCGAAAAGCTGGCCGTCTCCCGCGATAAGCTCGAAAAGCTGAACGCGAGAATCGAAGACCTCAAGAATATGTAATCCGGTTATCTGCATCGCCGGAAATCGCCGCCGAAACTTCGGCGGCGATTTTTTGCTGTTCGTGTAAAAAAATGTCGCGCCCGCCTGCAATTCGTGTTAAACTAAGAAGGATTGAAAGCGCTCAAGTGACAGACGGACGCGCCATGCGCGCCCCTGCCCAAAAGTTTGTTTTCTTTACGAGAATAAGCACGGGATTGATTGTGAAGCAATCAATCCCAAAGCGGGAAATCCAAGAACCTCAGGCTCTTAGCGGGGTTTGGGGCGGCGCCCCAACGTTCCCTTTCAAAGGAGGTCACCCCATGACGGAACAGGAAGCAATCGAAAAAATTCACAGCGTGTACCCGACCGGCTGTAAAAACGGCCTTGAAAATATGCGCGCCCTGATGGCGAAGCTCGGCAATCCCCAGGAGCGTTTGACGATGGTGCATGTCGCAGGAACGAACGGCAAGGGTTCGTGCTGCGCGATGACCGAGCGCGTGCTCCGCGCGGCGGGGTATAAGACCGGATTGTACACGTCGCCGTATATCGAGGTCTATAACGAGCGCATCCGCCTGAACGGCGAACCCATTGCGGGCGAAAAGTTGGCCGCACTGGTGGAAAGCGTCTGGCCCGCGGTGGAGGAATGCGAAAAAGAGGGCGTGCACGTCACCGAGTTCGAGCTGGGCACGGCGCTTGCCTTCTGCTGCTTTGAAAAAGAAAAAGTCGATGTCGCGGTGATCGAAGTCGGCCTCGGCGGGCGGCTTGACCCGACGAATATCATCCGCCCCGCCGTCAGCGTCATTACCGAAGTGGGCATGGATCACATGCAGCTGCTTGGCGATACGATCGAACAGATTGCGCTGGAAAAAGCGGGCATCATGAAGCCCGGCGTGCCCGTCGTGCTGGGCAGGCAGGAAAAGGCCGCGCGCGGCGTGCTGCTGGCGGCGGCGAAGGGGATGGAACTGCCTGTCGTCGAATTGACGGCGGAAAACGTCAGAGAGCAGCGTAAGCAGATTGAATTTGACGCGGCCTTCGGCGGCGAACGACTCAAGGGGCTGACCGTCTCCCTCTGCGGCAGGCATCAGGCGGACAACGCCTGCGCGGCGCTGGGGGCGCTGCTGGCGCTCAAAAAGAAGGGAATGAAGATCCCGACGAGCGCCGTTCGCGCGGGGCTGGCCGACGTGCATTGGCCGGGGCGGCTGGAATATTTCGGCCATGTGCTGCTCGACGGCGCGCACAACGATCCCGGCGTGCGCGCGCTCTGCGGATATCTGGATAAATGGATGCCGAAGGAGAATACCGTGCTCATCAGCGCGATGATGCGCGATAAGGAGACGGAAAAGATGTGCCAGCGGCTCGCGCCGCGCGTGCGCTGCGTCGTCTGCACCCAGCCGAACATCCCGCGCGCGATGCCTGCGGATGAACTGGCGAAGGAATTTGAAGCGCAGGGCCTTCGCGCTTATGCGCGCACACATGTGAAGGATGCGTTGGAGGAAGCGCGCCGCCTGGCTGGGCCGGAAGGCAATGTGGTCTGCGCGGGTTCGCTCTATCTGATCGGCGAAATGCGCACCTTGCTGAGAAAGGAACGGGGAAACGTTGGGACTCCGTCCCAAACCCTGCCAGAAACCTGAGGTTTCTGGACTTCCCTCCTAAAAGGCTTATATA
>ENA-UEQN01001543-UEQN01001543.1-human-gut-metagenome-genome-assembly--contig:-NODE-1543-length-18170-cov-5.226054_pt1 | contig 18170 bp, 28 predicted proteins | sample MGYA00242940_ERZ507944 | MGnify/ENA primary metagenome ERZ507944 (study PRJEB26167, sample SAMN06115449) | human gut metagenome | host: Homo sapiens | place: China:Fujian | collected 2015-08-20... | reverse complement strand
TTACTTAATATTTCTCCCTCTGTAGTTGCGATAATATTATGTAATAAAATCCCCGCCCTCATAAGAGAGCGGGGACTATCATCAGTGCTTCACGACAAACTCATAGTACCGAGCGAGTTTGTCCGGAGCGGCGTCCTGGTCGTCCAGAAACGCTTTCGCAATTTCGGCATAGAAGTCGATGTTGCTGACATTGAGCTTCTTGGCGACCTTGCTGTAATCGGAATAGACCATGTTCATGGCCGCGTAGAACTCCGCAGGGTCGCAGTTGATACCGCGCTGCGTCATGATCTGGTTGGTTTGTTCCAACGTCCAGTGAGGGCCGGTAGTGCCGTCTACATTCTGCATTGCGCTGGTCCACTCTTTCGCCTCTTCCTGTGTGAACGGTTTAGCCGAATTGGAATAGGAAGGTTTTCTGTTTTCCCAGTGGCAGATAGCGTTGTAAGCGCCGCTGTAAGCGCTTAAACGTTCTGCTGTCCGTTCACTCATTGGTTCAACCATGCATTCCGCAATTTTTAAAAGGAGCCATTCTCGGGAGCCTTCCCGCGCTTCGTTGGTGCCATTCATGGCGGCACCCCCTTACTCACGGTCCAGCTGTTCCATGCAGCGGCGAATAGCCTCACGCTCCCGCTCATTCGACACAGAGCCCATCATATCCTCCAACTGGACCATCATCTGCTCTTTTGCGTCATGTCGGCTGTAACCGCTTTCACGGCTGTAGCCGCGATTGCTGTAACCATCTCGGGAGTAATGGCCCCGAACGTAGTGCTTGCCGCGATTGGCATAGCTGGAACCGCGATTGTAAGACCCGCGCCCTTCCCAGTCTCCTGCCTCAGAGTAACCACCATCTTCCTCCAGAGCACAGATTTTGTCAATGTTCTTGATGGTGTCGGTGAGCTTGTGTGCCAGCTCCAAATCGCCAGCGCCCAGCTCTCCCTTCCGAGCTAGTTCCTCCAGCTCCATCTCAAACTTCTCTTTCAGCTCATACAGTGCTTTCATTTTGTTATCTCCTTTCAGCATACACGCTCAACGATCACGTTGGCATTTTCCAGCTCGATCGTCTCTGTGGAGGTGTTTTTGACAGCCACTGTCACACAGCAGCCCCGGGGAACCTCAATAAATGCGGCGGCAAATACATTGAAAAAGTCCTCGACTGCCGCAGGCGTCACAACAGCTGTCGCACTTCCAAGGGCCTCGCCCTCCACGGCAATAGCGACGGAGATAGGGCCCACTGCCCCGCCAGTCGGGATTGCAATATTCCCGCCAAATACCACCTTGTAGCGGGCACGGCACTGATTCGTCATCCCCCGCAGAGTGATGATGCCAGAACCATCCCGATGGACAATACAATTAGAGCCGGAAACGGGCGTTTCGCTGAAAACTGCATTCCCATTAGCCGCGATCTGCTGAACAAATACGTTTGTAAATTCAGCCATAAAATCAATCCTTTCTCATAAAAGAATACGGCGGAGCCATTGCCCCGCCGCGTTGTTGTAGTATCGGCACGGGGCCGAACATTCCGATCATACCGGAAAGCTGATGTATGTGATTTTAGCAGCCGCAACCGCAGGAGCTATAGCACCCACAACCGGCATAGGGGTTCGGAACCTGATAGGCCGGAACGGGCATAGGATTGATGCGGCGAATCAGCTCGGCGGTCTGCGCTTCCTGGTTGGCAGTAATGAACGCGTTCTGAGCCGCCTGAGAAGCCTGGAATTTCAGGGACTGGTTCTCAGCGGTCAGCGTGGCGATCTTGTCCTGAGTCAGGAAGTCCAGAATGGCTCTGCTGTTTGCGTTGGCGTTGTCAATAATGTCCCGCGTGCTGTTCTGAATGGTGTTTCGGGTGTCGCAAGCCTGGGTAGCCATATCGTACCGAACACCCTGAATGGCAGTCTGAATGCCATTGGTCTGGGTTGCCAGATTGTAGTTTACGCCGTCGATGGCCCGGGCGTTGTCGCAGCAGCACTGCTGGAGCTGGGTGCCCAGATTGCACATGGCGGTGTCCACACCGTGGAATCCGTTGTTAATGGCGTTGGTCAGGCTGTAAGTACTGTCACAGATTCCGTTCTGAATGGAATTGATGCCAGACTGGAGGTTGTTCAGAGCAAAGCCCTCGTTAATGTCCGCACGGGTGGCCCAGCCCTGACCGGAAGGAGAGCCCAGGCCATTACCGGAGTTACCACCCCAGCCGCCGCCATAACCGCCCCAGCCGAACATGCCGAAGATCAGAAACAGGATAATCCAGGAGGCCCAATCGCCGCCCCAGCCAAAACCGCCATTACCGCCGCCTTGATAAGCGGGAGTAACCGGCATTGTCATAACAGTGCCGCCGTCAGAAGAAAGACTCATGATGTAATCTCCTTTGTAGATTTATTTCAAAACCGTGGCCACGGATTTTGATTATTTGATTAAATGGTTTGAATTGGTTTAATAATTGGTTTGGAAATGGTTACTTTCCAAACATCCCCCGCATCCCCTCAAACATGCCCTGCATCTGCTGGGCCTGCTGGCGGGCCTGGTTGTATTGGTCCTGGGTGATTTTCCCGGACTGCATCATGTCCTGAATCACTGCATTTGGGTCTTTGCCCTTCATCTGGTTCATAAACTGCTGAAACTGCTGCATCATGTTGGGCTGTTTATTTCCGCCCATAGCGTTGAAAAACGGATTCATTCAGCATCCTCCTTTGCAGGCTTTTTGTTGGTCGGTCTCGCCTGAGTCATCTCCTTCGCGCTCAGAGCGTCTACACGGGCCGCAAGTGCCTCCAAGTCATCCTGTGTGGCATAGCGCACGTGGGGCGTCTGAGGGGCCGCCTGGACCGTCTGCGCAGTATTTCCGCGCTCCACCAGATCATAAATTTTGATGCTGGGCTTACCAGATGCGTCCGCTTGTTTGAGATAGATGGTGGGCGCATTGCTGTCCCATAAAGCAACAGCACTGTTGGGAGCCACCAGATAGGACATAGCCTCCGCCTGTCCGCTGACCCACACCATGCTCTGACCGCTCTGCTGCGGCATAGGCTGCGGCGTCTGCGGGGGAACCGGCTGCTGATACTGCCCCGCCCGGAGCTGGGCAAGGTTATCCATCATGGGTGGCTGGTAGGGATAGGGCTGCTGAGGGTAATACTGCGGATAATAGGCCATATCACGTCACTCCTTCTGCCAATAATACAAAACGATCTCATTCCCGCTGTCCCAGGTGTCATATATAATAGAATCCTGGATACAGACCACATGGCCAGACAGAGCAAGAATATAGGTCCCATGTGGGTTCTCTGCTGCGAAATCCGCTACAGACATATCATCTCTGACAATGTCCCTCTCGAAGCCCTGCCTGCGCAGATAGGCTCCCCAAACAGCGTTGCTTGACGGCATATCTTTGAGCAGGTTTCCTTCAATACAGAGATTCCAATAGGTAGCGTCCCAGCTTTGGCCCAGGGCTTTAGAAATCGCTCTGACTGTGCAATCCCCAACATTACGTCCGGCTGGGTTTTCGTTGTAAAATTCAAACCGCATATTCACGCCGGTCATCGAACAACAATTCCTGCTGCCGGATGAACGCCTCCAATTCTGAAAATTTCCCCTCTGCCGCATACTGAAAACAGGTGTCAGCGGCGTTGGATATGGTCCATCCGCAGGCTACCAGCCGCTTGACAAGCTCAGACCCATTCACAAGCAAAATAACACGTCCTTTGCAACAAAAATAAGGAGTCCGTGAGGAGGACTGCGACGTGTACAGCCCTTGAATCCTCACGTCCTCCATGTCTCTATTGTCGCATAAAAAATCCCCGCATGGGTGGCATCCATGCGGGAGTTGTGTGAAGTTATGTGAAAAGAATAATGAGCTGTCTGGTTGTGACAAACGGCTCACTTCCCTTTTCTGATAAGGCTATATAGGTTATGTGATAGTTAACTTGAAATCTACAAATTCAGAAACATGGGCGTACATCCTTCAACAAACATATTGGATGGCATCTCCATATCTCCTATAAACTTATTAAAGCCGTTTCGCTGGTAAAATGAAACAGCTTCTGGCACAGAATATAAAACAACATGGCTTGCTCCGCATACAGACTCAGAAATTTTATATATCTCCATTATCAAATAGCATAGACACAAGTCACTCCAGTGTTGTTCTCCGGATTCATCTGTTAAGAAAACCTGGTGTTGATACCTCTCATCTATAGCAAAAATCTTAACTTCAATAGCTGGAGTAATATTAAACCTTGTCCGGGAATGAACTATAATACCGCTGCATGATAATGACGCTATCCCTATAAGCTCTTTCTTATCGGCATCCGCCCAGAAGCAATAGGAAACAGCGTCACTATCTGTGAGCAAATTCTCTTCAAAATACTTATCAATTTCTTTGTGACCACATTTGAAGGAAACCCCTCTGATGTCATCTGATGTCGCAGATAGACAAATCATTTGCCAGAATCACATTCCTCTTGTAATATGCGAATTTGCGCATCCAGCTGTTCCAGTCGCACGGTATCTCCGCTTTCAGCTTCTGCTTTCCTCACCTTTCGAAAGGCGTTCAGAACAGCATCCGTTTTTTGTGTTAGTATTTTAGCGTCTTTTGCATCAATTCGAAAGGCCGTTTTAATAGGTGCTGCCAACAGTGCCATTTGAATGCCCCCTTTCCTCCTTTTAATTATACTGGCTTCCTCCTGTGCCAATCATATCATCTCCCAATATTAAATGCAACATCAAACTGTAAATTTTCCCTAGTATTTGTGTACCTTTGGGCTTTATAAAAAAGTATACGCTACTATGCAATATTGTATTCTATTCGCCAAAGAAAATCCGTGGAATCTTAAGATTCCACGGACCTCTTCAAAAATATTTTAATTTATCTGCGGCGTTTTCTACTTTTAGAAGGATTCTTGAAATCCTGCGGCTGATCGTAGAGCGCTCCCATCCAAACTCCGCGGCAATCTCAATCTGCGGGATTTGATCAATCAAGTAGCGTTTAGCAATGTCCGTGTCATCGTTTCCCAGGTTAGCTTCCCGAATAGCCGTCTCCATTTGAGAGCGCAAGAGTTTATCTAGCGGTGGTGGTAATTTCACTCTTGCGCTCATTGGTTCACGTCCTTTTACTTCAAATTGTGATACCTGTACAGCATCACGGCAAACTGTCTGCGGGTAACGGGCTGGTCCAGCATCATGTCGCCGTTCGTGTTGCCCAGCATAATGCCGTTCTCCTGCACCCACTGGACCGCCAGATCACTTTCAGAAGGATTGTCCACAGTTTCCTCCTTCCAGGCAATCCCCAAATAGTTCAGGACGCCCTTTGCTTCCGCTTCCGCCAGTTTCTGCCGGTATGCGGAATTTTTGAGATTTGCGGTGTCTGTTTGATTGGTGTGGAAGCCATGCTCGATCAGAACAGCCGGAGCCACGGTGCCTTTCAAGACATACAGCGACGGGTCCGCCACAATCGGTGTAGACCTGACAGTAATTCCGGCGTCTTTGACGGCCTCCAGGATATCCTTTGCCGCCTTATAGCCGCTCCCGCTGGTCTTGTAGACATATGCGCTCCATCCGGAGGCAGAGGACCAGCCTCCATCTCCAGCGGCGTTGCTGTGCAGGCTCACGAACAAATCCAGGTCTTTGATGGCGTTTGCAATCGTACACCGCTGCGCAAGGCTGACTTCCCCGCCGCCAGTCCTGGTCATGGTGACAGCAACGCTATGCCGCTCCAGGATGCTCTGAATGCGTTTCCCCATGTCCAGGGCAAACTCATGCTCATAATAGGTTCCGTCCGGGCTTTTGTTGGCGAGGTTTCCCGCATCATGGCCTGGGTCCAGGACCACCTTTTTCTTTTCCACAGTTGTCTCCCCTTTCTTGAGATAGACCAGAATCAAATCATGCACGTTCCTGCTGCTCTGGATGACCGCTCCATTGAAATAACACTGGCTAGAGCCGCCGGCATCCAGCATGACTGCGGAATCCCATCCTGCCGCTGTCAGATCGTCCCTGAGCGATTCCGGCGTCCGGGTTATACTCCCTCCGTCCCTCGTACAGTACAGGGCCAGAGAGCCGCCCTTGACGCCAATGGCAGAGCGTCCCCGTTTGCCGCCCTGCCCCTCGTCATAGATCAATTTGGAGAGTGGCTTTCCGGAAACAATCAGCGGTGTGCAAGTGATATAATTGCGCTGAGAGGCGTCTGGCAGCGTGTTCATAGAAATGTCCGGCCCATCATTCCAGGAGTAGCCGGAGACTGTGTAATCCGGTTTGCAGAGTACCTTCCCATCTGCTTTCAAGTGGCAATTAGGTACAAACGTGCTCATGTTGTAGAGCGTGCCGTTGAGGATGTAATCCGCCCCGGTCTCCCTCTGAATTTGAGAGAGAGACCGGCGAGCGGTGTTGATGCAGAGCTGGATGCGCTGGATATCTTTCAGGGGGATTGTTACCGCCAGATGGTCAGGCATTTCCACCACTCCCCAGCTGCTTGAAAACCTGATTTGCACCGGTAGCCGCCAGGCCAGACACGATGCCGACAGCCGCAGCGGTGATGTAATCCGTGGCGGGGAATTCCGGCATAATGAACATGCCCGCAACACCCAGAACGCCGCCGAACACTCCGCAGACAATGGGAATCCACTTGTTGTCAAGCCCGGATGCCTTCACGCCTTGCCCGATCAGCAGGCAAATGACGGTGATTGCCGCCACACCGGTGATGCCGAGAGAAGAAACATCCATAGATTAAACCCTCCCGTGGTCCTTGTCGTAATCCGCCATAGACTTGGGCTGATACTTGCAGGACCCGTCCTCAGCGTAGATGTACCGCAGAGCGCCCTTCACCACTTCCTGGCCGTGATACTTGGGCCGGTTGTACACCATATCCTGTTCGGGGATGTACTTGTCGATCTCCTCCTGCCACGCGACAGCGCCGGTGAAGGTGTGCATGGAGGCCCACCAGGGAGCCTTTTCAGGTGCAAGATTGCCCAGTTCGTCACCGTACACCTGCCACACCTGACCGCCAATATAGACAATATCGCACTCGTTAGGCATACCATCGGAGCCGACGGTGTTGACGGCTCCACCCTGCAGCTTTCCCTTTACGACATGCACCTTGTCCATCGTACCGGTGCCGCTGGACATCAGGCCGTAGCCTGTGGCGTCGTTGGGTCGGGGACCCACATGAGTAGCCGCGATCTCCTCAGCTGTCAGGGCATTCTTTCCAGGCTGAAAGGAAAATCCAGCACCGGCCTCTTTCAGTGCCTTGTTGGTGTCCTCCACGGGAGTCTTGCCACTGGTGTAATTGTTAATGATCTCGTTGATAGTCTTGTTCATAATATGTACTTCCTTTCTAAATTTCCGGCTGTGCCGGTTGATAACAAACTGTTGATTAGGGAACAATCAAGCTTAGAACCGCAAGCGCCGCTGCTGTCAAAATGGAGGAAAGCACCGCAACAACCACTTTGCTTTTAATATCGCTCCATTGTCTTCCAGGCTTTTGCTGTTCTGTCTCCTGCCACTCGATCAGCTTGTCCAGTTTTTTCATGATGTTGTTATACTGTTCGTTCCGGGCGGCTTCTACCTTTTCAAGCTCCCGAATGCGGTCAAACATCTCTTTATGAGTCCCTCGCGCGGATTCTCGGAGTTCCGTTATCTGCTTTTCCAGCATATCCGCTTTTTGCAGGCCCAAACAATCCCGCTGTGGGTCTATGATACATTTTTCATTACTCATGGGCAGCACCGCCTATCTGTGGTATAATCTTTTTGAGGTGATGATATGGATATGGATTTGTATAAAGTTATTGTTATCTGCTCAAAGTGTGGACGAATGGCCCCTTTCACTCCGCCAGATGGTTCCACCATATGGGGTTCTTGGGACTGGCATCATCCCTGTTCCTTTTGCGGGGAAACTTCATGGGTCGCTCATGAACCAGGCCGGGACTGGAAAACCGGGAAGCCGCTGGACCCTTAAGGTTTGGCGCGCATACTTGATCTTGCTTTTACTGCAAAAACCTATGTTTTTTATGGAATATATAGGTATCACCACGCGACATAATAATAAAGACCGATGCCAAACATGGCGTTACCTGACATGGTCACTGCACCATTACTCTTATCAAAGGTAACATCAGCCGATTGTAAGGCACTAACGCCAGGATAATGCCCCCATACAGTCCCATTAATACAGCAAGCGTCTGCTAGGGGCGCTTTTCCGGAGGATGATTGGAAAGTTCCAGAAGCCGGAAAGATCACAAAATTTTCCTTACCTTTTAAATCAGCAATAGAAATTGATGATGCGGGAGAGCCAGATAATTTTGCAACTCCCACCACAGCTTTTGCGGAAGAAATAGGTATCATCTGATTTGCAATCATGTGTCCTCCTTAGCTTTTAACATCAGTCATTACCACATACACCGTCAAATCCGCTTCCGGAACCGTCTGGCAGGTGAAGGTAAGACTATCAGCGGCTTGTCCGGTACAGAGGATTCCGGCAGCGAGATAAGCGGCTTGCGAGGCAATAGCAGGCACAGGCTGAATCAGCTGCTTTGTCTCGTCTGCAAGTACTCCTGGAACAGTGATTGTCTGAGAATTTCCAGACCATGCAGACACAGAAAGCGTCACACCATGACCCATCGGCTTTCCGCCCGCATTGGCGAGTACTTCCTGAAATTCTTCCTCCGTCCCCGTATATCCCCCATCAACCGCATACTGATAAGCTGATTTGCCGGGAAGTCCAATCCCGGCCACTTTTTTTCCGTTTACGTAGAGTGCCATGATTCACCCCCTCATGATTTCCAGGCGACATAGTTATAAGTGACGCCATTTATAAACACCATAGAACCGCCACCTGTAATTTGCCCGTTTTGAGCGTTGTATGTTAGGTTTGTAGTATGTATATATGATCGGCGAAGGTCAGCAGAATTGTCTGCTCTATACGCATATGCCAGTAATTTTACTGAGTCTGTATAAAAAAGCGAAACTATCAAAAATTCTCTGTTTGCAAGCTCTCTACTTTGCGCAGTGGTGATTGCAGCAACATTGGTATACCCTGCCAAACTCGGGACTGTAATGGAATTACTTCCGTTTCCAATGAAAGTTCCATAAACTATCTCTGCCCCGGTCGATATCTGTCCAATCTTCTGCGCCATTGCCGTAAAGCTGTCCGTCGCCGCAGTTTCAACCCCCTTGTCAGTGACTGCGGCGGCAATCACGGACTTGCCCTCACTGACAGATTGAAAAAGCTCGTCGATGGCTTCTTGCGTATTGGTGGCCGCCATACCAGACTCCGTGTTGTCATAGGCGATCTTGGAGGCGCTTACATCTTGCGGGTCCGCCTCCTCCGTAAACTCAATCGTGTATGGGCCGGAGCCGAGGGTTTCGGACATAGAAGCCGTTCCGCTTCCGGGAACCGTAACGGCCTGATTCGCTCTTGCGATTCCCTTGTCAATTTCCGGTCCCGTGTAGGCCCCGTTATATCCATCTGTTGTCGGCATATGATCACTCCCTCATGCAGAGATATGGCTCCCCATCGGCGGTAATGTAGGCTGTGCTGCCAACAGGAATATAATAGTAGTTGTCGTTCCAGCTTCCGTCTTCCCCCTGTGCAAAGAGGGAAATTCGATAGTTCCCGTCTCCATGAACAAGGTAATCGTCATACACCTCGAAACTCCGCTGTGTGTTCGCCGGGGTGGTGGAGAAGGACGCGATCAGCGCCCCCTTCCCCACGCCGTACTCCTCCCCAGCCTTCGTAGCGCGGCACTCAAACGCCTGATAGGGAATATCTGACTGAAACGCCACAATGATATAATCAAAGCCAGACACGGCGGAGACCTTTTCTCCAGAAATAGAGAATGTCAGCTTTGGGGCCGCCATTATGCCACACTCCAAATGCCTGCGGCAGTCTTGACGAAGACCTTGACAATCTTCACGCCGTCTCCGGTAGACGCGCTCTCCAAATCGGTTCCGTTAATCGTAACCTGGATATTAGTGGTGGCGGGATAATTGCCCTCGTTTCCGCTGGTGTTGATGGAGCCGCCAGTGGTGGGGATCAGGGTGCCCGCATCCTGCTCGCTGGAATTGGCAGGAACCACGCAAACCTTGTACTCGTCAAACTCCACATCGGAAGTAAAGTTGATAACAGACTGATTGAATCCCGCAATCTTGGAAATCTTGCTCTTGTCCGGGCCGGTGACTGTGACCACGGGAACCGTAGTGTTGAGAGTGATATCATCCGTCACCTCGGCGCTCTCGTTGCCCACATCGTCACGGACCTTGATATGTACAGTCTTCAGGCCATCCCCAGAAGTCAGGTTGACGCTCTTGCTGGTGGCAAAGGTCTCCCAGCTGGCGGACTCTTCCTCCGCAACACCATTAATTCCCCAGATTTTCATCTGGTAGCCGGTGGTCTGCTCGTCGCTGACTCCAATGGTCAGCTTTACCGCTGTACTGGTCGCATACAGTGCCCCATCATTGATTTGCAGTGTCAGGCCAGACGGTGCGGTGGTATCAAGAGTTAGGTTAAAATAGCTTGCCATTTACTGACTCTCCTTTGTGTCAAGTTGGATATATACATAGGCCCCTGGCCTTTCATAAACATTCTCGCTGCCAGCCATGATGGTTTTAATCCCCATCTCTCCCAGCATCAAGGTCTCTATGGTCTCTGTTCCTGCATAAATCATTTTGCTACCCCCGAATCAGATAGAGCGTGGTGGGGCTCTTTGTGGGAAGCTCCTCATATTCCTGCCTGTCCATCACACGGATCACTGATATCTCCGGAGATGATACATTGCCGGAACCGGAGCCTCCCAAAACCCACTCCGCAGCGCCGTCCAGAACACCCAGAAACTTTCCTTCGTCCTCTGGGGTAATCTCCGGCACTCCATCTCCGGGCGGTCCCTGTGGCCCCTCCGGGCCGGGTTCTCCGTCAAACTTTCCGGCGTCCGCGTCATCCCGTACACTCTGCGCAATCTTTTCCGCCTGTTTGGCGGCTTCTAAAATCTGACTGTACACATCTGGTGTGGGAGGCTGCGCGTTGCTGCCCAGCGACACGCCCTCCCGGATTTCTCCCAGCTGCGCCCAGATGGTGGGGAGAACGACTGTGCCGCCCTTTGTTCCATATACGCCAACCGACAGGTTTCGTCCCGGATTCTCCAATACCTCCCACGGGATTTGGCACTCGTTGGAGCCGTCCAACACCACGGAAATTTGATCGTCGCCCGCGTGGAATACCGCCGTCCTGTCCAGGCCATCCCAATCCGAGTTGAAGGAAAATCGAACCGTGTAGACATTAACGGAACCACTGGTCACGCCCTCTTTCGCGCATACTTCCAAATATATTTTGTTGGCTTGTAGATGGAACATGACGCCCTCCTCACGTTTCAGACATAGAAAAGGAGCACCTGGTAAGGTCTGCCTTGTTCAAATTTGCACCTCGTGCCGCTTGTCCTCTGATAAGGGACAAAAATATCAAGTATTCCAGTCTGGGTCATTCCCAGAACAACACTGGAATTGGATGGTGTTGAACTGCTTGCGGTTAAATATTCTATTTCTGATGTAATCATATAATCGTTTCCACATAAAGCGGAGCCTGTTCCAACAATGGAAAGCATAAAAGTTGATCCTTCTTCATATGGGGCACCATTGCTTAAATAAACCATGACTGCTATTGGGAAACCGGTGCCTGCATACGTTGCTCGAATTTGGTTGGAACCAGAGCCTGTTATTTCTGATGCAAGTATTTTGAAGAACTGTCCTGTACCACTCACCTTTACCCCCGCCTCGCTGGTAAAGGTCTTTCCAAATAGAACGTCTGCGGCAGTGGCGTTGCCGAAGTTGCTAATTGGACACATCATATTAAGTATCGAATCTTTTCGCATGATTCTGTCCATTTCAAATGTGTAGTCCAGCTGAAGATTGGTACTGTTTAGTGTTGGGGTCGTATCTATCACCGTATAACCGGAACCTGCGGTACTTTCTCTTAATGTCCCCGTCACAATCTCGCCATTCTGGTCAATCAGCTGCTTCCCCCGTGCCATATCTGCCGCCGTGCCGGGATTTGTCAATGTTGGAAGCTGCGTCCCCGTCTCAATCGCCGCGATTCTCGCCGGGAAATCATTGGCAGCAATAGGGGCAGAGCTGCCTTCTTTCGCTCTAATAGCGTCCGCAACCGCTTTCAGCTTGTCCCCCTGAGTGCTCAATAGCTCGCCTCCCAACTGTCCAGGATCGCCGCCTGAATAGAGGTATCTGTGTAGCTCTTCGCGGAGTCCAGAATCCCGTCCGCGTAAGTAAAAATATCCGTGTTCTTATTCTTCGTGTCGTATACGCTTTTCAGCATATCGCCGGAGCCGATGCCGTCCGCGCCATTGTACACAGTAAATGTTCCAATCGCTTCATCGTCCGAATCGTACATCGTGTAGGTGTCTGTGGTTCCCGCCGCTCCGGTACCGCTGGTGCGCGTAATGCTCTTTACAGACGTTCCCTGCGGGCCGACAGGACCCTCCGCCTGAATGGCGGTATCTTCATAGGCCCCGGTTCCGCTGTTCCATACCTGCCAGAAGCCCGTCTCCTCGTTCACCTGGGGCGGGTGGGCTGTTACCTGCGCCGCCGCTTCTGCGGTCTCTGCGGCCTCTTGCGCTTTTTTCGCCGCATCTACAGCCGCTTGTACATTGGCGTTAGCTGCTTCCTTGGCAAATGACGCAACCTGCGCGCCCGTCACTTTGGAAGCCACTCCCTGCTGCTCCGCAACAAAGAGGGAGTCATTGTCGATGCTCTCCACTGCCGGGAGCGTACTGATATTCTTATCGGCCATCGGGTTCCTCCTTGAGATTTGCGGATGCTTTCCGCAGCTTGCTCTTGGCTGCTGCCATCACTTCTACCGCGTCTCCATTCACAGAAAGCGTTGAAAGAATGGCAATCGCATCATCAATCAATTTCTTTGTCTCTTCCATATCAGCCCTCCAAAGCTTTCAATCGTTGTTCCAACTGCTGAATTTTTGCCGTCAGCACCGCGACAAACTCTCCATAAGAAAGGCCATACCGCCCCTCGTCATCTACGGACAAGGCCGCGAAATCATCCAGCGGCATCCCGATTTCATTTAAAACATCCTCCACATCCTGTGCGATAAAGCCCAGGTGGCGCTTGGCTTCTTTCCCTTTATAGAGAAAGCTCACTGGGTTCAGCCGGTCAAACAGAGAGATATATTTTTCAGCAACATCATACCGAATGTCATCCTTTGCGTTTCGGTCAGAAGTCACATTCAGCTCCACATCTGATGTAAAGCGGTTTGCGTACACATTGACGGCATTTCGGGTGTCCAGTGTAATATTTGTCGCCACAACGACCTCGCCATTATCGGTGGTCATACGAACGCCGCCGCTAGTAGCAACTACCTGATTTTCACTGACAGCTTCAATCATACCCATCCCATAGGTGCGGGAGCCGTTATAATCGTAGCTGGTCACATACCCGATGTAGCCGCCCAGGTCAGCCCTGGAACTAAGGCTCTCATAGACTGCCATTTCTCCGCCCAGCCGGATATATTCTGCGGAGACCTCGCCAGTCAAAATGTTGTCTCCGGAAATCATGGTGGAGCCGTCGGTCAGGCTGGACTCAAACACCACATCCCCAGTAAATCGAATGACCTGCGAGGCAACCGTAACGCCGCCCACAGAGAGATCAATATACGAGCGGTCCGTGCCGTTCTGCACCGTGAGTGTGATGTTGTTCACCTTTTGCGAAATCGTGGAAACCTGTCCATTCAAACCCTGCACTGTGGATGTAATGCTATCCAACTGAACGGAAATGCTGGACGACAGACCTTCAATTTCGTTTTCCACTTCCAGACGGATTTCTTCCGCCGTTTTTGTGATCGTGGAACGGGTCTCTGCGATCTTGCGATTAAACTCCTGCGTCATGGGACCAGCAGACGGGTATTCGTCCTCCAGTTCCACCTCTCCGGGAGCGGATATGCTTGGATAGCCATCTCCATCGTCCTCTAGCCTGGAAATAAAGGAATATAGCCCACTGACAGTAACGCCGTCCCCAAGTTCTGCGGACGGGTCCAAATTGGCCGCATCTGCTGTAAATGACTGATATTCATAGCCTTGCAGCTGTGATAAAAGTGTATTAACCATGTCCTGTGTTGCATGGGGGCAGGAAGCCGTGATCTCCAGACCTGTATCGTCCCCCGCCGTCAATGCGTTTTCATCATCGACTATCAACGTCACACGGGAAATGGGTTTATACTTTCCGGTATTCTCAAAGCCTGTGATGTCCAGGCCGACAAAGAATTGTTCAGACAAGGATTCTGTCACCTCCAAAGGTGATGGCGTCTCCGTGTTCATCCACTAAATAATTTGTTTCCGGAGGAGCGGACAGGAGCGGAACCAGATATAAGGTATTTGCGTCTGTTATCATCCAGTTCCCCGCATGGGCGGCGGCGATAAAACACAGTTCGTTCCGGATGGTGTAATCGTTGGCCGGATAATCAATGGTGTAGTTGGCGTTCAGCGCCGTCCGGCTGTCCAGCGTTACTCCCAGAATGCGGCAGAACTCCGCAACAGCGTCCGGCATGGTCATGGGAAATTCCAGGCTCTGGTCCGGCTCCCAAACCACCTCTGCCTTACGCATGGCGTCATAGGCTTCCAGCGTCCACTCGCCGTCGTCCTCGCTCCTGCGGTTGGTGAAGAATGTGCCCTTCGGAATCCATTCGGAAACCTGTGTCCCATTTTTCAGGCGGACATACCGCTTAATGCTCGCCGCTTTTGGAATGTTGTCTGCAAAGAGGCTGATCTTCAAGCTGGCAGTGTATGCGTTGCCGATTCCGAAATCCTCAAACAGGCCGTTGCTGTAAGAGTGCTCCACTTCCTGATCTGGACCGTACTCAACTCCGTTGATCTCAAACTTATATTCCCGCTCTGTGTTTGGCATCCTCCAAAGACTTTTCCACAGTTTGCTTGTCATCTGTGCCATAGCTATACCTCTATGATATTGAAAGACGCTCCCTCCCAAATATCAGTATCGCCGTCCCATACTTCGCTGATATTGGCATTGAACGAGGAGCAGTAAAAGGTCTTGGTCATGGTACCATGCAGATCACGGTATGTAGCTGGAAACGTGGCGGCGCTTAAATCATCATCCAGCTGCGCTAAAAGCTCGCGGTTCATTCCTAGCATGGTATAAGACAGCTTTCGCTTGGTTGTAATCTTATGGCGGCGCATTTTCCCATCTTTTGTGCGGGTCGTTTTATCGCTGTCTAGGTCCTCCCTGCTCCAGCCAAAACCTTTGCTCTGCACATATGGGGAATAGTCGTGCCCGTTGATTTTCAAAATCTCCATATCCACCTCAGAAGTTTAGAACCGGCTTTCCGGCTTGCTGTGTCATGCGGTTAATATGGTTAACCGTGTTTCTTGCGACCTCTCTCCCGTCCAAATTGACAACTACCGTTATCGTGCCATTCCCCTGTCCACCAACCTCTCGCATGGCTTCCACTACCGCCTGCTTGATGGTATCAAGCGGCGCTTCAATGTTGGTTCCGCTCCGCTGGTCTCCTAAGACAGCCAGGAATTCCCGGTTGGGGGGAATCACTGCGCCCTGTGCCAAGCGCGGAATTGATACTTTTGAAATTCTTGGAATGTTGATTCCTTTGAACGAATAGCCTCCCAACCAGTCCGGGAGTTCAAAAGCTGTCAATGCTTGGAGGCCGTCTAGCAGTTTATTGATCCCGCTGATAATCAGGTTAATGGCGCTTTCGATCACACTGACAATTCCATTCCAAGCCCCTTTGAAAATATTTTTAATCCCTTCCCATGCAAGGTCCCAGTCTCCGGAAAAAACGCCTCCAATGAATTGAACCAACCCTGTAAAAATTTGTTCAATAGCGTTAATTACATTCGTAACAGTAGTTCTAATTCCATCAAACGCGGATCTAAACAAATTCTTAATTGTATCAATAATAGGACTGAGTACGCCGCCGGTTTTTTCGTCCAACCAGTCTAGGAAGCTTTGAATCATAGTCTCGATTGCGTCAAAAATCGCTGTAATCGCAATATTAAGACCATCAAAAATTCCAGTAATTCCCGCGACAGCCTGTTCAATGTTTCCTGTAAATACTCCAACAAAGAAGTCAATAAATCCTTGCAGAATCATTCGAATTCCGTTTAATAAGGCTTCTCCTTGTCCGTAAGCGGTCGTAATTGCCAAGACAATAGCCGCAATTCCTGCAATCAGCATTGGAATCCAGGAACCTATGAAAAGTGCGATCCCCGCTCCCGTTGCCAAAATTCCCGCGATAGAGAGAATCAGATTTTGTAAGTTCCACCCATTTTCATACGCATCTCTGAATCCGGTTACAAGCATTGTCAAACCCGTTACGATCAAGCCAACGGCCGCTCCGACTCGTCCAAAAACTAACCAAAGCCCTGCCACAAGTTCAGCCGCCCTTAAAAGCATTCCTAGGAGGTTGTCCCATGTAACACCGTTTACCCATGCGTCAAATGTATTCCTGATAAATTCGATTGCACCATCTAGCGCAAGAAATAACCCCAAGAGAGTCTTTAAACCGTTTCTAAACTGCGCGGGAATTTTCCAATATAGCAACGCTGTCCCGATCAATTTGACAAGGTTTAAAATTTTATCAAGAATCCCTGTGTCTTGTTCTTCAAAGTCAAATGTCGGCGCAATGTTGTTTCCAGCAGTGCCGCCCCCGCCGTCTTTGGATTCCCCTGCCAACTGATTAATTTCGTCAAACCCGGCTAGTGATCCGGAAGCCTCATCTGCCGCCGCCCCAACTCCTTCTAAAGCCTCAGCTTCTTTGTTCAGTCCTTCCGCTGCCTGTGCAGATTGTTTAATGATACTTCCAAACAGCATGGAAACAACATTAGCGATTGCTGTAATGATTCTCGACAAAACATTTACAAATACTGTAAATGCTGGTATAATCACATTTACTAGGGGCTGTACTAATGTAAGGAGGGCCCCCTTTAATCTACCGATGGCCGCAGTCGCTTCGTCATTGGTTTTAATGACCTTTCCGAACCATTCTCGCAGAGAGGCAAGTCCCTGAGAGATCACCGTAAAAATCAACGCGCTTCGTACCACTTCTCGTAGTCTCATGGAAAACTTTCCGGCGCTCTTTTGCATCCGCTCCATGGCCTGTGACATTATTTCTGTGTTTGGTCCAGAAGATGCAAGTTGCTTTTGAATATCTCCCGCTCTTTCTTTGGTCAGATTAAGGGCAATGTTGGTTTTCTCAATAGAAGCATCGTAGCTCTCCACCTTTTTCTGCACAGCATCCCATTCTTTTTGGAGCTGCTTTACCTTTTCTGCCTGCTGATTGATACTGGAAGACGTGAAAAACTCGCCGCCGCTTCTCATTCCTTCTAGTTTTGCTTTTGCAGCATCCAGCTCTGCCCCAAGTTGCCTAGATTGTTCAATCAACGGCATTTGTTGTTGCTGCTTAATATAAATCTGATCATTTAAGCTCTCAATTTTTTTGTTTAGTTTGTTCAGTTCTTGTTGCGCCTTTTTATTATCAAGATCAACATCAATTACAATAGAGCCATCAGCGGCCATAAGATCACCTTGCTTCCTAGCGGTTTTATATATTGAGGAGGGGATTTGTATAGAAAATATACTTTTACTTGTTTTTTGATATTTTAAAGAAAAATGGAGGGTATTTGGAATGGGAAAGATGACAAAATGCAAATCTTGCGGAGCTGAAATCGCAAAGTCGGCAAAAATGTGTCCTCAATGTGGTGCGAAACAAAAACACGCTTTAAAAAATGTAGCTTTTATTCTTATTGCTATTTTTTTAATAGGTGTTTTTGCATCTATATTTGGGGATAACAGCAATCCAGAATTAGTACAATCAGATAATCAAGGAGATAATTCTACACAGTCAGAAGATGTTCAGAAAGAAACCGAGGAAAAAACTGTTTTTAATGTTGGAGAAACAGCTGCTTTAAATGATATTCATGTAACCTTGGTTAACGTTTCTGAAAATAACGGCGGAAATTATATGACTCCAACAGACGGAAACGTTTTTATCGTCTGTGAATTTGAGATAGAAAATAATTCTGACACAGATATAGCCGTTAGTTCTATCATGTCGTTTGAAGCTTATGTTGATGATTATTCTACTTCAATGAACCTTTCAGCAATGTTGAGCACCAACCAGAAACAGCTTGATGGTTCTGTTGCAGCAGGAAAAAAG
>ENA-UEQN01001514-UEQN01001514.1-human-gut-metagenome-genome-assembly--contig:-NODE-1514-length-18431-cov-21.640460_pt1 | contig 18431 bp, 15 predicted proteins | sample MGYA00242940_ERZ507944 | MGnify/ENA primary metagenome ERZ507944 (study PRJEB26167, sample SAMN06115449) | human gut metagenome | host: Homo sapiens | place: China:Fujian | collected 2015-08-20... | reverse complement strand
GGCCGTAGCTCATCTGGTAGAGCGCCACCTTGCCAAGGTGGAGGTAGCGAGTTCGAGCCTCGTCGGCCGCTCCAACAGGAGTGGAATCCCACTCCTAAATATGGTGACGTGGCCAAGTGGTAAGGCAAGGGTCTGCAAAACCCTCATCCACCAGTTCAAATCTGGTCGTCACCTCCAAAAGATTCCCGGGAACTTCGGTTCCCGGGATTTTTTGTTTTTGCGGCTGTTCCCTATCAGCCTCCTTGCCCTCTCCGTCACCTACGGTGACATCTTCCCCCGGAGCGGGGGAAGTCTTTCCTCAAAGGGAGAGCCTCTGGCGAAATCGGTCACTTTGCAGTTAAACCGAAAAGTCTGCCGCAGTGCCGCACTTTCGCAGAAAGCGGCACTGCAAATGCCGTTTACCTTTACGACCCCTCCAGTGAAAATGCAATGCCGGAGCGTCCGCAGACGCTCCGGCATTGCTCTCTTAAAAATTATTCTTCCGCTGAATACGGCCGGAGCAAGGCGTAGGCCATTCCAGATCGTCCCCCTCAGAACTTCAGCCGCATCTGGTACCACACCACGCCCCCGTGGGTGGAGCCGGAAACCCCCTCGTTCACAAAGCCGAACTTTGCATAGTAGTGCACCAGAGCCTCCTTGCAGGTCAGTACCAGCCCCTTCCGGCCCTGGGCCCGGGCGTCGGCAATGGCCTGTTGCAGCAGCTGCCCGGCGTACCCCTGTCTGCGGCAGGCCGGGATGGTGTTTACCCCAAAGATCATCTGCCAGGCACCATTCTCCCGGTGGAGGGAGGCGTCGGCGTACATCTCATCGGTCAGGTCCGGCCAGTCGGTGCAAAAGCCGTCCACAAAGGCCAGCAGCCTTTCCCCCTCCCACAGCAGCCAAAAATGATCGCCGTACTGCTGCAGCCGCCCGGCAAACTCTTCTGCCGTAGCCGCCTCTGCTGCCGGGAAGCACTCTGCCTCCACAGCGGCGATGGCGGGCAGGTCCTTCCGTTCAGCGTTGCGGATTTCCATCGTTCGCGTCTCTCCCCTGGTTTTTTCCATAAGTGTAACATATTTCCCTGCAGACAGCAAGGCGGAAGATCCGCAGATCTTCCGCCTTGCTTTTTCTTATGCCTGCTTTTGCAGCAGGGCTTTATAGGTGCGGTCCATGCCGATGGCCCCCAGCGGCGCTGTGATCAGAATGGCCAGCACCGCCACCGACAGCACGATCTGCCCGCAGGGCAGGCCCATAGCCAGCGGCACTGAGCCGATGGCCGCCTGCACGGTGGCCTTGGGCAGGTAAGCGATCACACAGAACAGCCGTTCCTTGCGGTTCAGGGTCGTGCCCGCCATGCACAGGCAGACGCCCACCGCGCGGAACACCAGCGCCAGCAGAATCATAGCCACCGCCGGGATGCCCGCCGCCAGCGTATAGCGGATGTCCACGGCGGCACCCACCAGCACAAACAGCAGCACTTCGGCCGCCAGCCACAGCTTGCCGAATTTCTCAGAGAGCCGCTTCGACACACTGGGTACGCACCGCAGCTTCAGAACGCAGGCCATGCTCACCACGGCCAGCAGCCCGGACACGGACACGATGCCCTTGAGCCAGGTCTCCACCGCCATGAGCAGAAACGCCGTGCCCAGCACGATGATCACCTTCAGGCTATTGTGCACCGTGTGTTTCCGGGCATAGGCGGTCTCAAAGAACTCGCTCAGGGCCAGCCCGGTCACCGCACCCAGGGCCACACCCAATACGATGGAGACCGGGATGTTCACAAAATCCATCACATTGGCATGGCCGCCCTGTGCCATACTGGTAAAGGTGGAAAACAGCACGATGACAAAGATATCATCGCAGGAAGCCCCCGCCAGGATCATCTGCGGGACGCTCTTTTCCATGCCGTAGTGCTCTTCCATCAGCTGCACCATGCGCGGGATGACCACCGCCGGGGAGACCGCACCCAGCACAGCACCCATCACGGCCGCTTCCACCCGGGTAATGCCCAGAACGGCCGGCGCAAACAGGAAAAATGCCAGAATCTCGCAGCTGGCCGGCACACAGGACATCATCACCGCCGGGCGGCCCACCTTTTTCAGGTCCGACAGGTTGAGCGAAAGCCCCGCCTTGATGAGGATGATGATGAGTGCCATCTGCCGCAGCTCCGACGAGATGGACAGAATGGAAGCATCCAGCCAGTTGAGGGCATAAGGTCCCAGCAGGATGCCGGTGAGCAGCATGCCGATGATGCGCGGCAGCCGCAGCTGCTGGCACACCGCCGCCATGGCAAGCCCGATGAGAAAAACAAGCGCAAGAGATGTCAACATGGTTCCTCCGTTTCTTCGCAGAAGGGCAAACAAAAAAGCTGATGCCCCCTGCGATCTGCAACAATCACAGAAGTCATCAGCTTTGTAAAAGCGGTTCAGGGTGTTTCCCTTGGGAGAACTTCATTCCCGGAATGATTATAACAGGTTTTACAGGATTTGCAAGCATTTCCGGCCTACGGGCCGGAAGTTTCTCCGAACTCACAGGCCAACTCACAGCGTTGCATCCTCCCCTGCTCCATGTTACAATAAAAGTAAGATCTGCCAAAAGGAGCTGACACGCCATGCCCACCGAAAACCGCATCACCCTCACGCCGGACACGCCGGTGCGCTACCTGAAAGGGGTAGGCCCCAAGACCGCCGAGCGGTTCGAGAAGCTAGGCATCGTGACGCTGGCCGACCTTCTGTGCCATTATCCCCGTAAATACATCGACTTTACGAAGCCCTACTCCATTGCGGAAGCCCCTGCCGACACGGAATGCGTGGTCAAGGCAGAGGTGTTTGCCAAGCCCGGCGGGCGCATCCTGCCCGGTGGGCGGCGGATGGAGCGGGTCACCGCCGGGGATGACGTGTCCGGGCTGGAGATCACCTGGTTCAACAACCCCTATGCCGCCCAGAAACTGGAGATCGGGCAGGAATACTATTTTCAGGGCATCGTCACCGGCGGGATGCTGCGGCGTCAGATGGTCAACCCGCTGGTGCGCACTGCCGAACAGGTGCAGGCAGCCCCGTTCGAGGCCGTGTACCCCCAGACCGAGGGTCTTTCCAGCAGTGCCATTGCCAAGTGCGTGCGGCAGCTGCTGCCCCATGCCGAGCTTCTGCCCGACCCGCTGCCGGAGGAGATGCGCCGCAAATACCGCCTGCCTTCCAAGGCCGAAGCCGTGCGGGCCATCCACCGCCCTGCCACCGAAGAAGAAGCCTTTGCGGCCCGGCGGCGGCTCATCTATGAAGAGCTTCTGGTGCTGCAGCTGGGCATCGGCCGCATGAAGAACTGCGGCTCCGCCGCCACCGGTGCCCCCATGCAGCCCACAGACCCGGAACCTTTCTGGGCCAGCCTGCCCTTCTCTCCCACCGGTGCTCAGCGCCGGGCTGTGGATGAGATCCTGGCCGACATGGCCGGGGAGCACTCCATGAACCGCCTGTTACAGGGTGACGTGGGCAGCGGCAAAACGCTGGTAGCGGCTGCCGCCATCTGGGCCTGCATCCGGGCCGGGTATCAGGCTGCTCTGCTGGCCCCCACTGAGATTCTGGCCGCACAGCACGCCGAGGGTCTGAACCGGATGTTGGCCCCCTTTGGCATGCGGGTGGCCCTGCTCACTGGCGGCATGAAAGCCGCTGCAAAGCGCACCACGCTGGCCGCCATCCGGGGCGATGAAGCGGACCTCATCGTGGGCACCCACGCCATCCTCAGCGAGGGGGTGGAGTTTGCCCGGCTGGGGCTGGCCGTCATCGACGAGCAGCACCGCTTCGGCGTGCGGCAGCGCGGCATGCTGGCCGAAAAGGCCGTGAATCCGCACCTGCTGGTCATGAGCGCCACCCCCATTCCCCGCACACTGGGCCTGCTCCTCTACGGAGACCTGGACATCTCCATTCTGGACGAGCTGCCCCCCGGCCGTACCCCGGTCAAGACCCGGTGCATCACCGGCAAAAAACGGCGGGACCTGTACCATTTCCTCGATCAGGAGATCGACAAGGGGCGGCAGGTCTATCTGGTGTGCCCCGCCATTGAGGACACCCCCGACGGCGGGTTGAACGCGGTCAAGACCTACTACGAGGACATTGCCAAGGCCCTGCTGCCCGACCGCCGGGTGGGTCTGATGCACGGCAAGCTCAAGCCCAAGGAGAAGGCCGCTGTCATGGAGGATTTCAAGGCCGGGCGGCTGGACGCACTGGTATCCACCACAGTCATTGAGGTGGGCGTGGACGTGCCCAACGCCAGCGTCATGGTCATCGAGAACGCGGAGCGCTATGGCCTGAGCGCCCTGCACCAGCTGCGCGGCCGGGTGGGCCGTGGTGCAGCCGAGAGCTGGTGCTTTCTGGTCAGCGACAATACCGGCGAAGCGGTGCAGAAGCGGCTGAAGTTTTTGTGCAGCACCACCGATGGCTTTGCCGTGGCCCAGTACGACCTGGAGACCCGCGGCCCCGGCGACTTTTTCGGCAGCCGACAGCATGGCCTGCCCACATTGCAAATTGCCGACCTGATGAACGACACCCGCACCCTCCACGCCGCCCAGAGCGAAGCACTGGCCATGCTGGCGGAGGACCCGCTGCTGCAGGCCCCGGAGCACGCCCTGCTGGCCGCGCAGGTGCAGCAGATGTTCGACAAGGCCGGGCCGATGAACTAAAAAAGCGCTGTCACACAAAAACTCGTGCGACAGCGCTTTTTTCACGCTTTTTCACTCCCGACGATCCTTTGCAGAATGCAGGCAGTCAGGGCATCCAGCTTTGTTTCCAGTGCGGGCAGGCGCAGCAGGCGGTAGAGCCGCTGATACACGGCATCCACCGCGTAGCCCGCCACGGCGATCAGCAGCACCGCGCTAGTCAGGTAAGCCAGCGAGGGCAGCAGCGCCCCGCCGAACCGGGGCAGGTCTACCAGTCGCCACAGCAGCGCCCTGGTAAAATCGCTGTCGTGCAGCAGGTATACCCCGAAGGACAGCGGTGCCAGCCGAAAGACCCAGCGCCGCCAGTAATCCGAGCGGATGTGGATATTCTGGAACAGCAGAAACATCGCTGCCGAAGCAATGACAGTAGCCAGTGCCTGATAGCCGTTGACGGTATTTACAAAACCGTTCAGGTGCAAAGCGTTTTCCACCCGCAGCGCCAGCATCCGGTTGAAAAGCCCCGCCGCCGAAGCTGCCAGATATGCCAGCAGACACAGCCCGCTGGGCACAGTCACCCGGTATTTGCGGAAATAGGCGGCAATAAAATACAGGGTATAGAACCAGATAAAGCTGTACCCGTTATTCACAAAAGTTGCATCCGCTGCCCAGTAGAACAGCGTGCCCCACACGCTTTGTAGCAGCAGTACCACCAGCAGCAGCGTTTTGTACTGCCGCCTGTCAAGGCTTTGCACCACCACGTTCAGCACCGGCACCGAGAGATACATCAGAAAATAGGCCGAGGCAAACCAGTAGTCGTTGGAGGTAAGGGGCAGCAGTGCCCGAAGCAGGTTGACCGCCGAAAGCGGAACGGCCCCGGCCTTGACCGCAACGCAGAAGGTAAGCATGGAGTAAAACCACACCTGTGCCCCAATGCGGAACAGCCGCCCGACATGAACAGGCCCCTTGCGCTCTGACAGATAATAGCCGGAAAGCATTACAAAACAGTTGGTGGATACACGCGCCAGAATAAACAGCAGCCAGTAGATCCAGAATGCCGCCGACCCCTGCGGTGCGGCGCTGCCCAGCCCGCCGTGCCCGATGCCGTGCATCAGAACGATCATTACCATACTGAGGATGCGCATCGTCTCAAAGCCGCTATGCCGTTTTTGTTCCTCCATACCCCGTTTTTCCCCCTTACAACTCCCCTGTTTCCAGCTGCCGCAAAGCCTGCCGCACCTGCTGTTCCGGCCGCAGCCACATCTGATAGTAGTCCGCATTGTGCTGCGCCATGGCTAAGATCGCCGCCGGGTCTGCCAGCAGCTGCCGCAGCTGCTCCTCACATTGTGCCGGGGACGTATACGTTTTATAGTTTTTCCCTTCTTCAAAGCCGCCCGGCAAGGTGTACCGCAGCGGCTCGGTAACGATAGCACGTCCCGCCGCCACATACTCGGCCAGTTTCCAACCGGTAGAGCCGTGCAGTCCGGTAGAAGTCACACAGATCTCGGTGTGCTGCATCCGGTGCAGGTAGGCGCGCTTGCCGGTCAGCATGTCCGGCACGATCAGTTCCGGGCACTGCCGCCGGGCACAGGTGTTGTCGGACACGCCGCCGGTGAACTGCGCCGGGAAGGCGCTTTGCAGCCGGTGCAGCAGCTCGATGCGGTCTGCGTTCACCTGCCGCCACTCTGCCTGTAAGTCCGGATATTGCTGCACCGCCGGCTCCTCTGGGTCCCACAGACGGGTGAGAAAGAGGATGCGCGGCTTTTTGCGCACCCGGGTCAGCCGGGCTTCAAAGTCCTGCGGATAGCAGCGGGTGGAAAGTGCCCACTGCTTCAGGCGGCTCTTTGCGCTGCGCTCCGCATCCAACGGCGAACCCGGACAGGTAACGTAGTAGTTCAGACCCAGCGGCCGCAGCTTTGCGGAGATATCTCCTGGGAACTGCCGGTTCTTCTCAGCCGAAAAGGAGCGCTTGAACACCACATCTGCCCGGCTGAACAGCGCCTGCACCGCCGCCGGGTCGTTGTAGAAGTAGCCGTCCATCAGATCAAACACCACCGTGCGGCCGTCAATTTCAGTTTCCAGCAGCGCCTCCCGGGCAATGGGGCTGCCCTGCCGCGCGTCCAACACCCGCAAAGTCAGTTCCCCGCGCTTTGCCAGCAGGGTAAAGCCCGCCAGAATGCCGCTGATATGGGCAGCGCCCTCCCGGGTGGCAAGTTTTACTGTGACCTGCATTTTATACCTCCTATCAGCGAAACAGCCGCTTTGCGTGCCGGTCCCCCATGGGGATCACGTCGCAGAACACGCAGCGACTCTTGGTGGATAGCTGCACATCCCGGTGATAACAGCCGAAGAACCATTTTTCATAGGTCAGCTTCAACAGAATTTTGTCCAGGAACTGGTGCAGCTGGTTGGTCTCGCCGCTGGCCAGCACCGTAAAATCCAGGAATCTGCTTGGCGCGTCGTGGGTGAGCACATAATCCACCTGATAGCCGCAGGCTTCCAGGTTCCGCTCGCAGGCCGCATATTCTTCATCGGAAGGCATCTCCTGCTTCCACCAGTTCACGCCCGGCTCCCGTTCCTCCCGGTCCGGGCTTTCGGCCCCACCGAAGCACAGGTACTTTTTGCCCTCCAGCTCCAGCACGCTGCCGCGGCACACATGGTAGACATTGCCGCCCAGGCTCTGCACCCGGCCGCCGAACCGCTCTGTTTCCGGATATTGGGCCAGCAGGTCGTAATTTTCGTGGGAACCGTCCAGAAACAGCAGGGTATACGGCCGCTTTCGCAGCCAGTCCAGCTTTTTCTGTTCCTCTGCGCTGCCGTCCCACACAAAGCCGAAATCGCCCAGCACCACCACGATGTCCCGTTTGCCCAGCCAGCGCAGCCGCCCGTGCCGGAACCGGTCCAGATCGCCGTGGGTGTCGCCTGTCAGATATACCATTCCCGTCCTCCTGTGCCGGAGCGTGTAAAACCGCAGCCAAAAGCCGCAAAGCCCTTGTCACGTCCCGGCAAACCTGTTATTATAAAGTATACAGCGTCTGCTGTTCCATTTGTGTTTTCTGCGTACCGCTGCCGGTGCGCATTGCTTCGTATAGTTTATCGCTTTTTGAAGGAATTGTCCACATGAAACGTATTTTTGCACTGATCCTGTCGTTTGCACTCCTGCTCAGCTGCCTGGTGCTGCCGGCAGGTGCCATGTTCGACCCCTCCCCCGTCTATCAGGTGCAGGCCCAGAGCGCCTACATCGTGAACACCGACACCAACATCATCGTCTACGAAAAGGACAGCACCAAACAGGTGTCCGCCGGTGGCCTGACCAAGTATATGACCATCGCGCTGGTGCTGACCAACTATGCCGACCAGCTGGACAATACCTTCCAGATGCCGTTTGCCATCTCGGACTATGTGCACAACACCAGCAACGCCGACATGCGCTCCAACGAGACTTTCACTTACCGCGAAGCACTGTACGCCATGGTCACCCGCAACGCCAACGAAGCCGCCATGGGCCTTGCCTATACCCTGTCGGGCGGGGATCTGGACGGCTGGGTGAGCCAGATGAACGCCCTGTCTCAGCGCATCGGCACCACGAACAGCACCTGGACGGACGCCTGCGGCATCGACAGCGGCAATGTGACATGCGCTGTGGACATGTACCTGATCCTGCGCTACCTGATGAGCTTTGACGCCTTTGTGGAGATCTCCGGCGTGCCCACCTTTACCATGCCGGCCAAGGAGAAGCACCGGTCTCCGTCGGTGCTGGTCAGCCAGAATGCAGCCCTGAGCAAAAGCAGCGGCGGCAATTACTACCGCAGCGCCATGCAGGGCGGCATGTGCGACGTGACCGCCTACAAGAAGGACAGCGGAAACCAGAGTTACGTTTCCTGGGCCAATCAGGACGGTGCCACCTATATCTTCTGTGTGATGCAAAGCCCCGACACCTGCGACACCTTCGGCTACGCCAACCGCCGCCCGGCCCTGTATGAGACGGTGCGGCTGATCGACTGGGTGTTCGACACCTTTTCCATCCAGGCCGCACTGGACACCGACCTGGCGCTGGCCGAGATCCCAGTGAAGTATTCCGCCGACACCGACACCCTGCAGCTGTATCCGGCCGACAGCATGATGACCCTGCTGCCCTCCACCGGCGACGGCAGCGTGACCCAGAAGTATTTCCACCTGCCGGACTACGTCTGTGCGCCCATCCGGCAGGGCGACGTGGTGGGCACCGTGGAGCTGAAGCTGGCGGGCGAGACCATTGGCGTGGTGAACCTGATCGCCGGGCAGGATGTGGACCAGAACGCCCTGCTGCTCACCGTGGCCAAGATCCGCGAATTTCTGGGCAGTCTGTACCTGAAGGTGGTCATCGTGCTGAGCGTGCTCAGCGCCGCCATTTACGGGCTTTGGCTGCTGCTCAACCGCAGGAACCACCGCCGCCCCACCCGGAAGATCCACCGTCGCTGACCGGATCTCGAATAAGCAAAAAACGCCCCGGAAGCCTTCCAGCTTCCGGGGCGTTTGGTTGCGCCAGCAGGAGTCGAACCTACGATGGGGGAGTCAAAGTCCCCTGCCTTACCGCTTGGCGATGGCGCATCGTGCAAAATAGTATATCATATTTTCCGGATTTTCACAAGAGGCACCGGCATGTTTTCTTCCGCGCGGAGGCAGATCTTCTTTCCTGAAAAATTTTTGGGGATTCGCTGAAAAACCTTGCCAAACTGTTGCGGTTGTGGTACGCTGTGGGTGCGAAATCATTCAAGGCCGTGCCGGAATGCCGCCCCCGCCGGGCAGGCACCGCAAGAGCTGCGGGGCACGGTTACTCCCGGGAAAGTGAGGAATTTTATGAAAAAAATCTTCCGAGCATTGACACTCTGTCTGGTCTTGCTCAGCCTGCTGTGTGCGGCAGTGCCTGCCGCCTTTGCCGCAGGAAATAAAGAGGACGCCTTTTATACCATCGGTCTGGACGCCTGCGGCGGTGTGAGCTCCACCGTGGTGGTCACCACCAATCTGGACGGCAAACTGACCACCCTGCCGGAGTCTCCCACGATGGACGGCTACACCTTCAACGGCTGGTACACCGAGCCGGTGGGCGGCAGCCGGATCACCACCGCTACCGTGTTCACCGGTGACACCACCATTTATGCCCAGTGGACCGCAAAGTCCAGCTCCGCCAGGCCCACGACCCCTACCCTGCCCGTGACCGGCGGTCCTGCCCTGCAGAAGCATCTGGGCACCCTGCTGGTGGCCGGCATTCTGGTCACGCTGGTGGTCGTGGCCGCCGTCTGATTTTTACATTTTGGAAAAACATGCACTGATTTTACGAAAGAAAGGAATTCCCATTTATGATGACCGAAATGAAACTGCCCGCCTGCTATGCCGTGATCGACGAAAACGAGATGACCTATCTGGACGGCGGTGCCACCATTGCCGACAGCGACGCTTACAAGGCATTCCTGAACGTTGGTCAGGTCTTTAACCAGCTGGCCCGCATCTTCTCCGGTGCAAGCTCCATTATCAACAACATCAATGTGATCTACAAGTCCGTCGTTGAACTGAACAATCTGCTGGGCGGTTTCATCAAGAAGTAAACATTCTGCCGTAAAAAGAGCACCCTGTTTTCCGCGCAGGGTGCTCTTTTTGTGCAGCCTGAGGATTTTGTGCGCGATTTTCAAAAAATATTTTTTGAAACCCCACTGCAACGCCATTTTTGTTATGGTTTTGTTGCATTTCGTCTGGTAGAATGCTGTATGTATGGATGTTCGGAGTTTTGACGAATTTCTGTACGAAAATCGCTTTTTCGCGCAGCAGGGCCCGTACCGGCCCTGCAACGCTTTTGATACGGAGGTGCCGTTATGGCAGACCGTGAACTGCGGCATATGCGCCGCACCGAACTGGTCGAGATCATCTTTGCGCTCAAGCAGAGCGAAGATCAGCTCAAAGCCGAAAATGCAGATCTGACCGCCAAACTGGAACAGCGGCAGATCCATCTGGACAGTGCCGGGTCCATTGCACAGGCCGCTCTGGAACTGAACCATGTGTTTGAGGCTGCGCAGGCAGCCGCCGATGACTATCTGGCTTCGGTGCGGTCGGTCGACCGGGACGCCCTGCAGGCGCAGGCAAAAGCCGAAGCAGACCAGATCCTGGCACAGGCCCGGGCCGAGGCGGAACAGCTGAAGGCACAGACCAAGCGGGAATGTGACGCCCTGGCCGAGGCGGCAGAGCACAAGCGTGCCCAGACAGAGGCCGACTGTGCCGCCTTGCGGGCCAAAACGGAACAGGAGATCGCGGCACGGCGGGCTGCTTTTGAGCAGAGCACCCGTGAGCTGCTGCGCAGCCGCTGTGACACCGATATCCTGCCGGAAGAAGGCAAGGTAAAATGAAATCAACCGAGATCAAATTTACGGCCATCCCCTCCACAGAGGAGGTAAAGGCCGAGCGCGACCGTCTGGCCTACCGCAGCCGGTACGGACGGGTACTGCGCAGCACCATTTATGCGCTGGTGGTGGTGGCCGCTGTGGCCGTGCTGCTGGCCACCCTGTTCCTGCCGGTGCTGCAGGTGTCCGGCGACAGCATGAACCCCACGCTGGAGGACCGGGACATTCTGCTGCTGGTCAAGTCCGACAGCATGAAAACCGGCGACCTGTGCGGCTTTTATTGGCAGAACAAGCTCCTGCTCAAGCGTGTGATCGGCCAGCCCGGTGACGTGATCTCCATGGACGAGGACGGCCATGTGACCGTGAACAGCACTGTGCTGGACGAGCCTTATGTGGACGAGCTGGCACTGGGCGAATGTGACATCCGGTTCCCCTATCAGGTGCCGGAGAACCGGTATTTTGTGCTGGGCGACCACCGCTCGGTGTCCATCGACAGCCGCAGCAGCGTGATCGGCTGCGTGGAAAAAAGCCAGGTCGTGGGGCGGGTATTCCTGCGCATCTGGCCGCTGAACCGCCTTGCGGTTTTCTGATTTGTGCCTGCGGAGCGGGCGAATGTGTCCCGCCTCCGAAGCAATGTTGTGTGCATAAATTTCCCCAATCTGGAAAGGAGCGAATCATCCCCTCATGAAAAAGACGTTCAAAAAACTGTTTGCTGCCCTGCTGGCAGCAGCCCTGGTGCTGGCTATGGCCGTGCCTGCTTTTGCAGAGACCAGTGCCAACCCCAAAGGTTCCATCACCATCAGCAACACGGTGAAGGACGAGACCTACACCATCTACCGCATGTTCAAGCTGGACAGCTACAACGCTGAAAGCAATACCTATTCCTACACCGTAGAATCGGCTTGGGAGAATTTCTTCAAGACGGGTGCCGGTAGAAACTACATCACCCTGGACGGCCAGAACCACCCCACTTGGACGGCTGCTGACGAAAACGATTCCACCACTGTTGCCGCATTTGCTAAGGCAGCTCTGGACTGGGCAAAAGTGAAGGGCATCACTGGCACTGCGGAAACCGCAACTGGTGATACCGTCACCTTCTCTAACCTGGACCTGGGCTACTACCTGGTGGACAGCTCTCTGGGTGCTCTGTGCGGCCTGAATACCACCAATCCCGATGCCACCATCAAGGAAAAGAACGAAAAACCTGAAATCAAGAAGGAAGTTCAGACAAGCACCGGTGATTGGAGCAGCGAAAACAACGCCAAGATCGGTGATACTGTGGAGTATAAGGTCGAGATCACGGTTGCTGACGGTGCTCAGACGTACACTGTCACCGATACCATGAGCAAGGGCCTGACCTTCAATAGCGGTTCCCTCAAGGTTACCGCCAATGATGTTGTGACCACCGATTATACACTCACCCCTACCACCAACGGCTTCACTCTGGTGCTTCCTGAAACCTACGTCAGCACTCTCACTAAGGGTACCACTATCATGGTGACCTACAATGCCACCCTGAATAAGGATGCTGTCATTGATGGCGATGGCAACACCAACGAGGTCAAGCTGGGCTACGGCAATCATCAGAACACTGTTCCCAGCAAGGTCACCACCAAGTCCTACCAGTTCGACCTGGTGAAGGTGGACGGCACGGCAAACGAGGGCGGCACCCACACCCTGCTGAACGGTGCTGAGTTCAAGCTGTACGAAACCAAAACCAGCGATACAGCCCTGCGGTTTGTGAAAAATGCGGACGGCAGTTACCGTGTGGCTCTGAACACCGAGAACGGCGAGAATGTTACCGATACCATCGTAGTCAACGGCAAGGTCCACATCTCCGGCCTGGACAAGGTCAACTACTGGCTGGATGAGACCCGTGCTCCTGATGGCTACAACAAGCTCACCGAGCGTCAGGAAGTCAAGCTCAGCGAGGGTTCTCAGAACGCCACTCTGGAAACTGGTGCCACCACCTGGGCCGAGGGCAATGGCGGTGTAGTCGTTGAGAACAACGCCGGCACCGTGCTGCCCGGCACCGGCGGCATGGGCACTACCCTGTTCTATGTCATCGGCGGCGGCCTGATGGTGGCAGCAGTCGTGCTGCTGGTCACCAAGAAGCGCATGGAGCACAAGAACTAAGCAACCATCCCTGAAAACACCCGGAGCGGGGGCGACCAACTCGCCTCCGCTCCTTTTTCACAGCACAGAGGGCCTTGCCATGAAAAAGCACTCCGGCACCATCCTGCTCGTCCTCATTTTCTTTGTGGGCCTTGCGGTGATGCTCTACCCTACCATCAGCGATTACATCAACCAGCGCAACCAGACCAGGGTTGTGAACAGCTACGCCCAACAGGTGGACGGCCTGTCCGACGCCGACTACACGGCCTATTTTGATGCCGCCGACGTCTTCAATCAGGAGATCGCCGCCGACCCGGATGCCCTGTACCACGCCGACCGCTTTTCCACCTACAGCACCACGCTGGACGTGACCGGCACCGGCATTATGGGCTACATCACCATTCCCCGCATCGGGGTGGAGCTGCCCATCTACCACGGCACCAGCGACGCCGTGCTGCAGGTGGCCGCAGGCCATCTGGAAGGCACCAGCCTGCCGGTGGGCGGCGAGAGCACCCACGCGGTGATCTCGGCCCACCGCGGCCTGCCCAGCGCCAAGCTGTTCACCCATCTGGACCGGCTGGAGGTGGGCGACACCTTCACCATCACCGTGCTGGACCGGGAGCTGACCTACGAGGTGGATAAGATCTCCATCGTGCTGCCCACCGAGGTGGACGAACTGAAGGTGGTAGACGGCAAGGACTACGTCACCCTGATGACCTGCACCCCCTACGGCATCAACACCCACCGGCTGCTGGTGCGCGGCCACCGTGTCACCGCCCCGGAGAACCTCAAGCGCATCCGCGTTTCGGCTGACGCCACCCGCATTGAGCCCATCCTCATTGCGCCGCTGCTGGCCGTGCCGCTGCTGCTGCTTTTGCTCATCGGCCTGCTGGTCTCCGGCAGAAAACGCAAACAGAAATGACAAAAGCCGCCTGAAATCCCCCCCGGCATAGACAGAGCAACCCCAGAGCTCTGTTTGTGCCGGGGGTATTTTCTCTCACAAAAAATTCGCCGTTTCGTAGCTGAAACGGCGAATCAAGTCTCTATTCTTTTACGGTGTGCGGATTATTTTTTCAGACGATGGTGCAGTATCACATCCTCTGCAAGCCGAAAGACCGGGCGCTTCTGCCGGAGCTGCCCCTGCGAAACCAGGCGTGACCCCGGTGTTCACTCCACCAGCGCCACGGCCACGTCGTTGACGTTCGTGCCGGTAGCGCCCGTGCGGATCAGCCCGCCCACCGCCTGCAAAGCATGGTAGGCGTCGTTGTCGGCGAGGGTGCGGTACACGTCCCGCCCGGCAACGCGAAGGGCGGCTTCCGTCTCGCCGTCCACATAGCCGCCGGCGGCATCGGTGGGGCCGTCGGTGCCGTCGCTTCCCACCGAGAACACACAGCAGTGTTTCAGCCCGGCCAGCGCAGGAGCCGCCGCAAGAGCCAGTTCCTGGTTGCGCCCGCCCAGGCCCTTGCCGGTCAGGTGCACCACGGTCTCGCCGCCTGCAATGTAAGCCAGCTTCCGGCCTCCGCCCGCATGGGTGCGGACCACCGAACCAAGGAAGCTGCCCGCCTCCCGCGCCTCGCAGCAGAGCCGGTCGGTGAGAAGCACCGGCTCATACCCCAGCGCACGGCAGGCCGCAGCGGCCGCCGTGCACAGCTCCCGCACACTGCCGGTGATGCGGGTGGTCACGTTGGTCAGAGCCTTGGGGGTCTCCTGCCGCAGCAGCTCCTGTGCCGCGGTCGACAGGCGCAGGTGGTATTTCTCAGCAATGGCGATCGCCTGCCCGCAGGTGGAGGTGTCCGGCACCGCCGGGCCGCTGGCGATCATATCCAGCGGGTCGCCCAGAATGTCGCTGAGGACGATGCTGAACACCTGTGCCGGGGCACAGGCCTGCGCGAACCGCCCGCCCTTGACGCCGGACAGACGCTTGCGGATGGTGTTTATCTCCACGATGTCTGCGCCGCTGGCCAGCAGCTGGGACGTAATGTCCTGCAGCTCCTCTGCAGGGATGAGCGGCTTTTCAAACAGTGCACTTCCGCCGCCGGAAAGCAGGAACAGCACCGTGTCCTCTGGCTGCAGGTTCTGCACCAGCTCCAGCGCCTTCTGGGTGGCGGCAAAGCTGTTGGCATCCGGCACCGGGTGGCCTGCCTCGCAGCAGGTCACACCGGGGATCTTCCCTTTTACATGGTCGTATTTGGTCACGACCACACCGCCGTCCACATGCCCCAGCACGGCAACGGCAGCATGTGCCATCTGCCATGCGGCTTTTCCGGCGGCCACCAGCACCGTGCGCCCTTCCGGGTGAAAATCCTTCAGCGCACGGCGGACGGCCTCGTCCGGCAGAACCGCCCGGATGCTGGCTTCCACGATCTGATCCGCGCAGCTGCGCAGCGTTTTTTCCATAAACAAGAGCTCCTTTCGTTTCCGGTCCGCGTCCGACACGGCAGGCCGGTCCATCCGGCTCCATTATACCGCAGAACCGGCGTTTCGGGAATATTGAAAAAGCAGAGCGCTCCCCTTCTGCGGGACGCTCTGCTTTTCTTGTCAGGTCTCTTTCTGCAGCTCTTTGTCGATCAGCCCCTGCAGGCGCTCGGTCTCTTCCGCTGCATAGGCTCTGGCATCGACCTCCACCGGCTGGAAGTAATAGCCCAGGATGTCCTCCTCGCCCGAGACGTACCCATTCTGATAGTTCCGCAGCCATCGTCTGGCCTGGTCGTAGTAGGCCGCCTGGGTCGCGGCATCGTCCCAGTCGATGTTTTCCACCACATAAGCCTGCTGTACATGAAACGCCTCGTGGGCGATGGTGTCCATGGTCTCCTGCGCGGTCCCGCTTTCCAGCACAGACCGGGAGAGCACGATCTGCTGGGAAGCAGCGCTGTAGTAGCCCAACCGGTCCTCGTCGAGCGGCTGGACCGTGACCTCTGTCCCGTCCGGCACCCCCAGCATGGCAAGCTCATAGGCGGCCAGCTGCTTTGCCAGTTCGATTCCTTTCGTTCTCGAACGACTCCGCCCTCTGCGCCGACGCTGTGCGTTCCTACACCAAGAACCGGCTGGTGCGGACGCTCAGCCCGTCCATCAACCTGTTCGTCGGCGACTATGCCGCCAGCAACCGCATTGAGGATCTTGCCGACCAGTCGGAGGGCATCCGCCGCGTCGCCATCTGCCGCATGGACGTGGACAATCTGGGGCAGGCCTTTCTTGCCGGCTTTGAGCAGCCGGACCAGACCGACCCCGTGCAGCGGATGAAGTACGTCAACCTGTTCCGCGCCACAGCCGAGCAGACCGCCGCGCTGGAGGACGAAGCCAAAAAGCTGCCCGGCAAGAACGGTGCCGCACTGTTCGACGCCGTGCCCGACCACACCTACTCCTGGGATGTTTTGCGGGACAAGGTGCTGGGCGAGAAGATACCCTGTCTGGAGCAGTTCTTTGCGCAGTTCCAGAAAAAGGACGACGATCACCCCGGCAATTCCACGCTGTACAACCTGACCGACCTGCTGCGCAATACCCGGGAGGACCAGGTCAATTTTGCACGGTGCGTCTACCTGCTTGCCCGCTGCAGCTGTGTCAACGGCGAAACACTTCCGGATTTTTCCGAAGACGTCGAGGTGATCCTGCGGATGTTCGGCGGCTCTGAACCGGTCCGCTTTGCGCGGCTGCAGTTTGCGGACGCCTTTCTGCTCAACTACGATCAGCTGAAAGGCGTGGGCGTGACCGAGGTTAAGTCGGAGAACGTGATCAACCGCCTTACCTCCAAGGCCACCCCGCGCCAGATCGAGCGCGTTGTTGCCGGTTGCCGGTTCGGGGTCAACATCGTTTACAACCTGTCCGACCCCAAAGAGATGGAAGAGGACCTTTCGCTTCTGTCCAAGGCCATGAAGCTGCTCCAGCTGGACTACCTTGGCGGGATCGGCGGCCGCACCAGCGCCGGTTACGGTCGGTTCCATCTGGACGGCGAGCCCATCTGCCTGAACACCGCCGAGGACGCATCCTTGCGCTGGATGCTGCAGGCGCTGGAGCGTTGCACCACGCTGGAACTGCACGGCGCGCCCCTGCAGATGGAGCCGCTGGGCAGCCACTCGGTGGAAAACGGCCTGCAGCTTCTGCTGGCGGCACGGGAGGAGCTCGCCAGCCGGACAAGGCTGTGGTTCCGCACCCCCTGCGCCTTCAAGCAGGCGGGACGCTACGCCATCTACCCGCAGGAATTCCTGCTGCTGCAGAGCCTTGTGCTGCACTGGAACACCGCATTTCCGGATTGCCAGCTGAACGACCCGGACGCGCTGGACGCCATCCTGCGCGGTCTGCACATCCTGGATTACAACCTGCACACCGTCTCCTATCCCATCAAGAACACCCGCATCCCGGGCTTTGTGGGCAGCGCTGTCGTGGAGGCCCGGCTGGCCCTGCCGCTGCTGGAGCTCTGGAATGCCCTGCTCTCCTTTGCGCCCTACGGCGGCATCGGGATCAAAACCACCCTTGGCATGGGCGGCGTATCGGTGGAGCCGCTGGCCCCGCCGCAGAGGTCTCTGTGAGCGCAAGCGCTCACACCTTTTTCATGTTCTTCCCGCAAGGGGACGAAAGTGCTGTGATGACCATTTCAAGGTTACCCATCTTTGACCGTCCTGGAACGGTCCTCCCCGCAAGGGGACAGCAAAAACGCCGCCCGTGCAGGAATGCAGACCTGCATCGGGCGGCGTTGCTTTTTTCCGAACATCAGACAACGATTTTTCCCTATGAAAAACGCCCTTTTCTGCCGCCATTGCGCGAAACAGAAAAGGGCATTTTCGTTTGTCCCCTTGCGGGGGTGTTGGATAAAATCAGTTTCAGGTGTACTTTGCGACTGGAAAGCTGAAGGTCCGTCCCCTTGCAGGGTATGGGGCAATCGCTCCTGCGTAAAGTATAGCACGCATTCGGCCAAAAGAAAAGTGATTTTTCAAATCCCGCTGCTCCTGCAGCATGCACCCCTGTAGACATTCCTATCGGGTGGGACCCTCGCACTAATCAAAAGCCCACTGGGCTTTTGATTGCCCCGCCTGCGGCGCGGCCCGTGCTCTTTCAAATCCCGCTGCGGAGATTAAAAAAGACCAGTACACGAATGTGTTACGACTTCTCCCTGGGTAGACTTTCCTACTGGTTGGGACCCGCGGGCTAAACAAAGCCATGCTATGGCTTTGTTTACGGCATTTCATGCCGCCGCCCTGTTCAAATCCCGGCTCCGACAAACAAAAAAGCAGACACACAAACGTGTGTCTGCTTTTTTTGGTCGGAGCAGCGGGATTTGAACCCACGGCCTCCTCGTCCCGAACGAGGCGCGCTACCAACTGCGCTAT